>Ga0315909_10002767_pt1 | contig 22128 bp, 17 predicted proteins | sample LakEriMetagenome_11_FD_203527 | JGI IMG/M metagenome (GOLD analysis project Ga0315909, IMG submission 203527) | Freshwater fungal communities from buoy surface, Lake Erie, Ohio, United States - Buoy 2 MA125 | ecosystem: Environmental > Aquatic > Freshwater > Lake | place: USA: Lake Erie, Ohio...
AATAGTTTTTCTTTAATTTCCGGTTTTAATTCTAAATTATCCCAGATATTAGGATTTAGTGTATCGTTATAGATTCTTACCTTCATATTTTTATTTTAGCCTTTAGTTCATCTATGGCTTGATGTGCATCTGTGAAAATGATACCATTACCTCCAGAAGCAATAAACGCTTCAATATTGGGAGATAAATCATCTATTAGAATACTATTTGGAGTTGCATACTTGGCTTTGCTTTTGCCAGAATCGCTGAAAATTATAGAAATTGGACCAGACCAATGTGTTCTTAACCAAGATCTTTTACCTGATTCTATATTTTTAATATAGTCCACAGCTTCTTGACGAGGATAATTTCTCAATATTTGAGCTGCGCTTGTACTGGTTAAAAATTTCAATTTGAATCTACCATCAGATGCAATAGTGGTTAATTCTGTTTTAAAATAATCAAATTCTGGCATCGTATCCATTGTTGACCAGAATTTTTCACCGTCTTTTAAAATAACATTCCAAAATTCTTTTGTTCCATTGGATGCTTCAAATTCTTTTGGTGGTTTACTTGTCAATTTTTCAAATTGTTTATCAAAGTCACATAGTACACCATCCATGTCACAATATATTGTTATTTCAACACTATTTTCTAATAAATTTGCGTCAAATATTTCTTTAACAATAGACTTTAGTCTTATCATATATTATAAATATACAATTTATTTCATAAATTCAAATTAAGCCTGAGCTTCTTGCCATTGTAATAACAAATCTAATATACCTGTGCTAGCTCCACATGTTGCTACAATAGCTAAAACATCGGGACCATCAGGAAATGTATTTCTACCACCAAATATACTATTATTTAAATCTTTTACTTGAGTCAAATCAATTTCACTCTTTAAGGCTGCAGATGCAGGAACAGTTATACGAAACAATATTTCACCTTGAGTTGGTGCTGATGTGAATGAAGTACTATATTGACTAAAGGATGGTTGAGTTGCAGTTACATTTGATCCTTGAACTTGTACTGCAGCTGATGATGTATATCCGAAAGAAGATGAAATGTTAGTAGGATTAAGAACTCCATAAACTTCCATTTTTGCGGTAGCAGTAACTTCTAATCTTTTTAACAAAACCTGAGATCTGTTAATAATTTCTCTATCCCCTAAATCACCTTGTATAGTATTACTTACACTTGGTGCCAATCTAAATAATAAAACTGTTGATGTCTGATTGGCAGACAGTGATACATTTGTTCTGGATAAATTAAACTGATATCCACGATCTTGATCAAAATTACCATCAATTATTACAGAACTTCCCCAATGACTTAGAGTAGGAGCAAATGTATTACTATAAACAAATATTGTACTACCTGATGGATGATTTAGTGAAATATTAGCTCCAGTAAAATTTTTAAATTCTTGGTAAATATATGGACTGTATGTTGTATTTCTAGTTACGCCTCCTAAAATGAGAGAATTGCCAACGCTTGATGTAATATTTGTATATGATATAATTTCATTATAAATTGTTCCGCTTTGATTGCTTGTTAATAAACATTGAACAGGATATTCAACAGATGCGGTTGGAAAATATCTACCGTCAGAAATAAATAAATTATTATTTCCAAATCCAGAAGATGAAACTAATGTAGAAATTGCTGCATAATTTGAAGACTCATAACGAGCAGGTAAGTTACCTGATCGCATAAAAGCTTCACTATTCACATTGTTATTTTTTATTCTATGACACCAAATATAATCACCTATCGGACCTCTACATCCAAAGTCAATATATCCTGCACCGTACCAACTATACTGCAATGCCATCATTTGCATTTTTGATATATCAAGAACATATCCTGATGGACCAGTACCGTCTAGTTTATCTATATTAAATTGAGATTGAGGAATTTTTAAATCTGATACCAATGACATTTTTAATGAATTAAAAGATCTCACCCCTTTATATGCAGGTACAATCGTCATTAAATTATCACTGAAGATGGAACTGATGGTATATAACATTCCTCTTATATTTACAGAATCGCCTGTTTTTAATTGTTGTGAGAACCTAGTGCCAGATCCAGTAATTTGAAATGAATTTGGTGTAACAGATATTGTTCCAGCTAATTGTAAAGTAGACGTTCTTCTATTTACACTCAATGTATTGCCATCATATTCAAAATACATTCCATTTGAATCATCAAACAAACCTGCTCTTACATTTGCACCTATCCAATTTGTAACGCTAATTTTTGGTTGTAGAGATAAAGAACCTGTGACATCTGCAGGAGTTCCATTTGACGAACTGATTCTAAATGAATTGCTGTTCAAAATGTCATATACTCTAAAACTACCACTATAACCAAATGAATTAATTCCACTTAATTTTATAGTTGCTCCTTTTTGTAAATAGTGTTCTGGATCAGTATTAATTGTAATATAAGATGAACTATATGTTGCATTATTAATATCAAATGAAGGTGCAAATAAAACACCTGTTGACCACATTATACTTTTGCCTGATTGATATCTAAAATATCGTTTACTTTGTCTTTTTGCTTCTAAACCATATATTGGTAAGGCAGTACCTAACAAAACACCACCGTCAAAAGGTCTATGGATGAAAAAACTTTCGTTTCTTGCATAAAATGATGCAGAACTTATAACTTGAGATCCACTTTGTTGTGATTTGGATGTAAATATAAATGTATTACCGTCAGGAACATTTTCAACGAAAAATTGTCCAACGTGTCCAAAAGAACCTGTATCTGTAATAATTAATGGTGCGCCTGGTACTAGTCCATGTGGAGATGATGTTGATGCGGTGAGTGAAGATGTAGGAGAAACATTATTACCGATTAAGCTAATGACAGGTAATGCAGAAGATGCATAAAATCCACCGGCTCTTAAATTTGAATATGTAGTTGATAAATTACTACCTGATGGAAGTATTCGTCCTCTAGATTCATAATTAAATAAAGTAGCAGATGCAGTTGATGCGACCACAAAAAATCCTTCTGCTCGGTCAGTAGATGATCCATCTAATCCAAAAATACTAAATACAGATCCTGCTCTTAAACTATGAGAAACTGAACATGAAACTTGTATTTGTGATGGATTTGTTCCACTACTAGTTACAGAAAATATAGTAATATCTCCACCTGGTAATTCAAATACTGAAGGTATTCCTCTTGATGCACCTGCAGATTGCCATTTTGTATTTTGAATACCATATTCAAAATCCGCATCAATTAAAGAAAACGCAGTAGAAACTCTTGTTTTATTTACCGCATCTGTTCCTATTGTTGGCAATGCTACATTTATTACATCTGACTCTATATAAATAGACAATACATCTGTAGAACTTTGTCCAGATGTATCCGCACTTAAAGTAAATGTAGTACATCCATCTAAACTGTTTGGAAATGTAGTCGTATCAAACGGATTAAAAGATCTACTAGCACTTGCTAATGGATCACTAAAATTATAAATTGTTACGCCTGATGTTATATTTTGAATTAATAACAATTTGGATAAATCTACACAATTTGGTACTTTTACGATGCCTGATCCTGGACCAGACGGTGTAAAAATATATTGATTAATTTGCGTTCTTGCCATATTAATATATATCTAACAAATTTAAATTCCAAATACTATATTATTTGGAGTAAATATTGTGGTTGATCTTAGTGTTGTAGATATTACACTTACAGGAGTAGCCATAATGGTCGCACTTCCTGTAACTAAACCTGTAAACACTAGTCTAGTTTTATTTTCATCTACTGATGTTATTGTATAATCGTTAGGAGATACTGATTGGTAACTTGCACTATATACTTGAATCACAGGATATCTAGAACCAAGACTATGTGTAATATTCCACGTAGATGATGCAATTGATTGTGTAAACAAATACACTCCTGAAGAAGAACCAGAAATCTGTAACGAACCAGTAATTCTCATCAAACCCGTAACATTTATTATACTTGCACTAATGTAACTTGAAGATTCACTTGTTTTTGCAAGTGATGAATATGAACTTGTACTTGCAAAACTTGAAGTAATAGCAAAACTTGAAGTTAACGCAGAAGTAGCATACGCCGATCTTAATACTTGAATTAATGCTTTTGAATTATCTACAACATTAATATAAGTTGTATTGGGTGAATCGGATAGATATAAAGAACCACTTAAAAGTGGAGTTGTTTTTGTTAATCTTACTACTTTTAAAGAAGTATCTGATAATTTTTGAACTCCATAATCTACATAATTGTCATTCAAACCACCTACAGTTGCGTATAATCTTACAAAAGGTTGTACAGCAGATGATGTATCATTAAATCTTGCATTACTAGGTGTGAAATTGGAAGTGTATCTTGGATAATTTGTTACTCTAAATTCATCAATATTACCGTTAAAAAATTGAGAAGTTAAAAGATAATTGTTTCCTATTAAAAATGGAGCACTTTCTACATCAGAAATTGAACCACTTGCAGCCAAAGTACCATCAATATATAAATACTGAAAACTAGATGACTTTACAAATGCAATGTTTGTCCATTCACTAACAGGCAAAACATTTGATGATGTAATTATATTAACACCATTTTGAACAATTACATTTCCATTTGAATTAATATATAATTGTGTTCTATTAGATCCAAGTGGATATCCAGTTCCTTGAGACCAAACCACTGGTTGATTTGAATAATTAATTGGATATACCCATGTTTCAACAGTAAATGCACTTGCAGTAGGTAATATTGGAGAATAATATAAAAATGAATTATTTGTTAAAAATAAACTAGAATTTGTAAATTTATATCTTTGTGTACTTATTACAGGAGATCCGCTAATAGAAACGGTATAGTTATTTTTACTGTTATCCAAAAATGTTCTGGATTGATTTGATCCACTAAAATGTAGTAACAAACTACATGAATCATAAAATTGATCCAATACAACACTGCCTGAATTCCACTCATCAATTATATTAATGTTCCAATTATTACCATCTAATGGCAAATTTGTAAGTGTATACTCTTGACTTTGACTAAAATTTAATAATACATTTTGTACTAAATTACTTGCTGTTAGACTTACATCTGCATTTAATGCATAGCTAGCAGTGGTTGAAAAACTTGAAGTTAACGTTGAATATGGAGATGCATATTGAATTTTTCTAATTTCAATTAAACTTCCCGCTCTTGGTGCAGCATCTAAAACTACCGAATCATAATAAGAAGAACTATCAATATAATAGTGCGTTGTTGGTGTTTGTAATATACCATTAATACTTACCAACAATCCATTTGGATTATTTAAACTAGATGATACGCTGAAGCTTGACGAAATTCCATTTCCAGTATACTTATAAACTTCAATATTAGCATTTCCAACCGAATTTATATATCTAACAGTAATTTTATCTCCTGGTGTTTGAAGAGAATTAAATACTAAAAATCTACTACCAGAAATCGTATAATCTACGGACAGATTTTTTACTAATCCGTTATTGGTAACTATTATATTTTTTGGTATAGTTACTTGTTGACTTAATGTAAATACTGATTGACTTATTGCTACATCAATATTTTGTAAATCAATAACAGATGTATTAGGATTAGACTCAGCAACTAATGATGTAAATTTAAATAATGAGATTTTTTGATTTGTGTCTGGTACAGATGTGAGTGCCAATTGACCATCTGTTAATGTAAAATCTTTGTATGGAATCATTGAAGATCCACTCAAAAAAACCATCGTATTGGATATATCATATGTAGTATCTCCAATATTATAACTTGATGATACTCCATTACTAGATGCGGTTGTAAAATTGATACCAACCAAGCCTGTCGTTGCTAATGTAGTTCTTCTTAAACTTTTGTTTGAAACAACACCAACACCATATATTCTTACAGGACTGACAGATGAACTAATTGCAATTCCTATAAAATTAGATGCGGTAAGATATGATAAATTCAATGTTGAAGTATATATTTGTATACTTGAACTATAAAAAGATCCTGAAGAAAGAACAGAACCATAATAGGTACTACCACTGTCTTTCGTAATATATAAATTAAAATTATTATTTAAGTTAAACGAAGACGTAACTGGTTCTGCTAATATTACTACACTTACATTTTCTACATTTGTATTACACAACTTATAATCAGTAAACAACGAACTAGAAAATGCACTGCCTGTAGGATCTGATCCTATATTATCATAAAACTCAATAGATTGTGTTGTAAATGAATTTGATTGATATCTAGAAACATCACCTGTAACTCTAAACTCATCAATAAAACCACTCCAATATGTTGTTCCACCGCCTGTAGAAGCTCTTCCCAAATTTAAAATTTCATTTGAAACAGAGGAACTATTGCTTCCAGATAATTGTAATTGACCATTTAGATAAAATCTAATAATATTATTGGTTCTAGTAAACGCATAATGATTCCAGTTATTAATACTAGGAACATTTACACTTGAAGGTAACAAACTCCACAGAACGCTATTAGATGAATCTTGCGAAAAAATACCAGCGTTTCCAAGAGAAAATATATTTTTTGATGGTACGAACGAAGAAACTGTAGATCTAGCCCAAAATTCAACGGTATAATCAGATCCTAAATTTAATGCGGATGATGTTATAAATCCATTTCCGTTAACAGATAATGACGAACTATTAAATTTATATTGACTAGATGTTACAACTGCATCACCAAAATAAAATAGACTAGAACTTCTTGCACTAGAATCAAAGGACGATGTAGTATTATTTGATCCACTAAAATGTAATAATAGATCTGTATAAATAAAATATAAATCGCCCAATGGCAATTCATTTGTAAAGTATCCTTTTGATCCATAAGAACCACTTGGATAAAAGAAAAATGAAGACGATTTAAAAATACCAAGATCATTGTTAAAATCGTCAATAAATCCATTGATTAAATCGTATCTTGATAATCCTTCTCCTTCTTGCGATTTAAATGCGGTAACTATATTATTATAAGAATTTTGAACTGATACATCATCAAATGAATCAGTTGTAAGAACACCACTTCCTGTAATAATTCTTGCTTGTGCATTTGCAGCATAACTTGCAGTAATAGAATTGCTAGAACTAAGAGAGGATAATGCAAATGTTGTATAACTAGAACTAACAGCATAGTCAGCATAAGATGTTACACTAGAAGTTAATGCATAACTTGCAGTGATAGAATAATCTATACTACCACTGAAACTTCCTGTGAAAGATCCAAGGAAACTTCCACTCTTAATTAGTTCTGTTGATAATTTTCTCACTTATATAATTATCAAAAGTTTTTTCTAATGTTCCAATAATCAATTCTTTCTTGGACTTGTGCCCAAGAATCAGGACATCTAATATAATCCAATGATCCTGTAACCAATGTATACGATAAATCATCATTATATATTTTATAATCAGGAACTGGTATTATAACTGTAGGAAATGCACTTAAATATGGATATTTTATCCGTATTGGTCCTCCATCATCCAATTCAACTTCAACATCTTCTCTAGAACCATATGTTGCAACAAATTCCCTACTTTGTTTATCTTCTATGTTGTGTATTATAATATATTTCATATCTATAAATATCATTGATCAACTTTTTGTACTGTAATTGAACCCGCACCGCCAGATGAACCAGGCGATCCACCTCCATTAGCTTGTACTGTTCCTGTATTACTGTAAGTGCCTCCATAAACAATAATTATTCTTCCACCTCCAGAAGATCCTCCAGGAGCCCCACTGGCAGCATTTCCTGTTCCACCGGCACCACCATTAGATCCATTTGAACTTATTGTTCCTGTATTGGATACATTTCCTCTGACAATAACAATGAGCAATCCACCTGTTCCTGTTGATCCTGGCGAACTAGGTGTTGCGGTACCACTTCCAGCTGAAGATGACCCACCAGTTCCTGCTGGTGTACCTGCACCACCCCCACCACCACCTACACCAGGTCCACCTGTTGTGGCAAAACCACCTGAACCACCAATTTCACCTATAGCACTGGTACCAGCAGGCGCAAACGAACACCATGCCGCACCACCACCTCCACCACCTCCACCTCCGGCAAATAAAGATCCATAACCACCATTTCCGCCAGGACCTCCAGCAGAAGGACCAGTAGGGCAAGTGCTTCCTCCGACACCACCACCTCCACCCCCACCACAAGAAAATACACCAGCTGTACCTGCTGCAGGTGCTACAGTAACAGCAACCGGATTTCTTAATGGTACTGTTTGTCTATATTTAGGATACCATATGCTTCCACTAGGGGAAAAATTCCAACTTTGAACACCTGATCCACCATTGCTGGATGTATTGAAACTCAAAGAAGTATCAGGAATGTTATAATTAAATTCTGTTGCTTTATTACCTACACCACCACCTTTCGCAGTCATTGTTAATGTACCGGCAACATTTAAATCTCCTGTACAAAAAATCACTAAACCTCTACATGGATTTGATGTTGTAACAGTAACACCTAAATTAATTGTACAATTTTTATATTGTTTTACTACTATTTCTCCATGATTATCCGATGGAATATTAGTATTTGATGAAAATATAACATCGCCTTCTTCTCCTGTTCCATAAAAATTTTCATATGAAGATAGTCCATCCAATAATTTATTGTTACTAAAAATTTGATTGAATGTAGAAATTTTTAATTTTCTATTTTGTAGATCTGATGTAGATCCAGATAAGTCGGTAATCAAAAGCAATGAATTGTCATTTGTTTTACTTCCTGTCAAAACAGGCATGTCTGATATTCTTATTCCCATAATATTAAATTTTTAAAATATTGATATTTCTCTTAAAGTTACAGATCCTGCACCACCTGTTCCACCATTTAATGGCGCAGTACCACCACCAGCACCACCACTAACTGTAATGCTTCCATTATTTACATATGATCTAGTATATAAAATAATTACTCTTCCTCCTCCTGATCCACCTCCACCGCCAGCTGTTCCTGTTCCTCCTGATACTCCATTTGCACTAATAATTCCAGTAGATCCAATTGTTAATGATCCTTTTACAACCAACATAATAAGTCCACCAGTTCCTGTACCACCTGATACACCTGTACCACCACCTGATGTACCACCAGGATTTCCTGCACCTCCACCAAAATTTGTAGTTACTGCATTTCCACCTGCACCGGCATACAATGCACCAGCTGTTGCGGATGGTCCCGAACCACCACCAGAACCACCACTCCAACTTGTACCAAAACTTCCAGAATTACCTAAGTATCCACCACCTCCTCCGCCAGTTTGTCCAAGCGATGCAGCAACTCCATTTGCACCAGGTCCACCACCAGCAGCACCTTGAGGATATATAGGTATATGACCAGTTAAAGATGATGTAGGAAAAAATAACATAGGCACATAACTACCCATAAATCCTTTGGCTTGATACACATAATGTGCAACACTTCCAATTGAATTTGCTCCTTTTCCGGTCATTGTTAAAGTACCATCTATTACACAATCTCCTCCTATATAAATTAACAACCCTTTACATCTATTAGATACAGTAACGGTATGTCCTACATTTAAAGTGAAATTTTTATAGTTTTTTACCAATACATCTTGATCATTTGTAGTAGTAAAACTTACACTTCCAGTAGATGTAAAATCACCATCAGCTCCTGTACCATACCAAGTTAATGCGGATTGACTAGGCAAATTAGCAAAATTTTTCAATGCAATTTTTTTATTATAATCAATATATCCGTCTGGCTGTATATCACTTGTTTCGTTTGGATCATAAACAGTCATATAATAACTGCTTGTTGTCATGGTTGATTCGGTTAAATCTGTAATTCTTCTATTTGGCATAATGTTAATATATGATAGGATATCTTTGGTATAAATTTGAAATTATTAAACTTCCTGTTCCGCCATCTCCTCCTCTTAAACCAGATCCAGAACCAGCCCCACCAATTCCTCCTGTTACAGTTATAGCGGGTGACGAACTACTACTAGTAAATGATTTTCCATAGTATACATACACTACACCACCACCGGAACCACCACCACCACCACCATTAACTGATACCGCATTTCCACCATTTGATCCGTTTGATCTAATACTTCCTGATGGACCAATAAGTAAATTTCCCTTTACCATTAATATTAACAATCCACCTGTACCTTCTCCTCCATTAGGATTGCCTCCAGGATTACCCGCACCAGCACCTCCACCACTTCCTGCATTTCCACCTGCACCTCCATTTAATGCAGCATGTCCTCCAAAAAATGCAGAACCAGAACCAGCTCCACCGCCACCACTGCCACCACTAAAAGATGTTCCTGCACTTCCAGATCCACCAAATGTTGGAACAGCTCCTGATCCTCCTGATGCACCGCCACCACTATATCCACTTCCAGATCCTAATAATTGTAAAGATCTACCATTTGAACCTGTAGTACTAACCGAATTTGAGTTTCCGGCAGATCCGGTAAAAGAAACTAATGATCTATATGAAGATGATGGAAAAACTACATCATTCCAATAATATCCTAAATTTGGAGGATTTAATGGAAAGAATGATGCGTCTATACCAACACCAGATGCGCCTTTTGCAGTCATACTCAATGATCCGCTGATTATGCAATCTCCATCAACAAATATTAACATTCCGTCACATCTATTAGTTGGAGAAATCAATAAACTTTCTGATATAAATAAACTGCTAAAATTTTTTATTATGGGATCTCCATCAGTTACCGATGAAAATGACGAACTTACTTGAACACTGCTTGAAAAATTACCGTCGCCGTCTCTATTGTCTCCAAAATAGAAAAATCCAGGAGTAGTTGTTGTATATGATGATGTTGTTTGATAAAACTTAAACAACTCAATCAAACTAATTTTTTTATTTTTATTTGATCCCGTTGCCAATAAATCAACGATAGGCACATACATAGATGCGCTTACCGTATAAAACTCTGATAAATCTGAAATTCTTGTTGGCATATTTTAACTTAAAACTCTTGACCAATTAAATGATTGAGATATACTTAATAAATATCCGCTTTGTTTATTTTGAGAAGAATTAAATAAAAATGAAATTAAATTTTTATTATCATTTACACCTATTCCGAATGATCTGATATCTGAATTGATTGATTCTGCATCATTAAAAATAGCAACTTTATTTATAGAATATCGTGATGATGTGTATGGTGATACATAATAAATTGATTTTGTAACATAATTACTTGTTCTATTTATATTTGTTCCCCAAGAGGAAAATGAAGATGAATCAGATGATGTATAAATATAAAGTCCACCATATGAACTTGTAGGCAAACCGTATATATTATAATTATTATAATAATATGGTTCATTTCCGTGAAATCCGGCATCAAAATAGCCAGTTCTTCCACTTGGTGTAACTTTACTTAATCCGTATGATTCACATTGTACACTTCCACTGACAGTTGTTGATAAAAGAGTTGATGAAGAAATGGGTGTAATTGGACTTATTCCAATATTTAATTCGTATAAAACTATTAATTCTTGACCGCTATTTAATGTTACTGCCGAACCACTTGGTCCTTCTGTCAATCTTATTCTACTAAATAATGTTGGAGAATTTGACACAGGTGACCATCCAAATCCTATTTCTCTAACTGTAGTAGATAATGTCGTTGTGACTGTATTTAAGTAATAAATTCTTGTATGTTTTACTCCATTATTTTGTAACTGTGAAGAACAAACACCATAATATCCCAATGGGGAATCAGGAGTCAATGAATTGTCATTTGTACCTCCTATTCTATATAGTTCTGCTGACATTGTGGTTTGATTTGCAAGATAAATGGTATAATTATTATTAAATGTTACACCTGTAGGAATCGTACCATTTATATTAGTTACACTACATGTTAATGGAGATAATATTGAAGAAATAGAATATTCCCCATCGTTTTCAATTTTTATAACATTATTTACATCCGAATTAATCACCGGACTTGCAGTTGGATGTGTATTCAAAAATGTAACAATACTTGCACTTCTATAAACCAAAGAATTATAATTATTTGGATTATAACCATTTCCCGATGTGTAATTTACTACATCAGGATTTGATGTTTTTCTTGTTTCAGCACTGCCGGTACCAATTATACAACATGTTGTCAATTCAGCGAATGGTTTATATGCGATTTGATCCATTCCCAAATTTAAAATTAAATTTTTGATATTACCACTATCTTTAATTATCTGTCCATTTTCTTTTACAAATAAACGTACATTACCAGATAAACTATATGAAATATCTTTATTCATTCAAATAATAAGTATCACTTTTTAAAAATTTATATTATTATAATTAATAAAGGACACTCGTTCATTCAAGTAAAAATTCACTAAAATCTTCTAAATAAAGAGATCTTGAATTTTCTAATAAAATAGTACTTCCTGTGGAAATATTTTCTGCAGGATAATAATATGTTCCTAGTGAAACATTATAACTTCCAGATTCAGCACTAGCCGTAATTTGTAAATTGTATTCTAAATAAATTAACTCGTTATTTTCGTAAAGTATAGAACGATTATTTTCCAAATCTATTGTATTAGATATTGAATTGATTGATTCTGAAACAAAGTAGTTTGTTTTTAAATTCAAAGTAATGTTACCAAACTCAGGATCAAGTCTATTATTATATCGGGATGAAAAATTTAATATGGATGTATATTCTTTATAAATGTAACTGCTTGTATTTTCAAACAAAAACGGATCTGCATTTTCCAATGTTATTGGTTCTTGAAAATTTAAAAGATTTGGATCGTATGCTCTATAAAAAACAAAAAAATTGTTTGTCATAAATAATTCTCCACACAATTTCCCAATAGATAATAATTTGATTTATAAAATGTATAAACCGAAACATAATTTGAAAGTGTTCCTTGTGGAGAAATACCAGCAGACCATTTTACTGTTGATGGAAATATAGGTATAACAGTAGAAGATCCTGTATTTGCTAATATAAATACCAAAGATTTACCAGAAAATGTATTTGTAAATGTATATGATTCGGAATTAGAAACTTGTTTTTCAAAATTATCATTTATTAACCAATCAATATTTGTTCCTGTTAAAATAGTAGGTGGAACTGCTTTTGGAGTAGTACTAATTGCAGTAGTAGTAACCACTATATATCTAACTTCAATATCAGTATTATCGGGAGGTGGTACTGTAAAAGATAAATACGAACCAGAATTTACTGTATAATCAATTGTTGGTTTTTGTATCAGGCCGTCCAAACTAACAATTACATCATAATCGTGATACACATACTGTTGAGTCAATAAAAATAAAGAAGAACTATTATTTCCTGTATAATATTCTGCTCCTATTGACGATGTTGCAAAACTTACTTGTAAGGCAGTAGAAAAATATCTGACTTCAACATTACTTCCTGATGTAGGTGGTGAAGTAAATACTAATGTAGATTGACTGACTACATTGTAACTTGCGGTAGGTCTTTGTCCTATACCATTTACAAACACTATAAAATCAGTTGCACTTTTTGAAAGTTCATTTAATCCATAATTCGTTGTAATTCCATCACTTACAAATTGTTGAGTGCTTGATGTTAGTGTTGCTGTAATTAAACTTGAAGTATTTACTAAAATCCCTCCACCGCCACCGCCGCCACCAACACCAAATCCAGAAGATGCGGCAGATGCTGAAATAAATGTAGGCGAAATATAACTAGATGTTGTTGAAAAACTTGCAGTTATTGCCCAACTACTTGTGATAGGATATGTTGATCCTGTAACTAATTGTGGACCAAAGCCAGATGCAGCAGCAGAAGAGGAGATAAAATTGGACGATATAAAACTAGAAGTTGTTGAAAAAGACGAACTTATTGATGTATTTGAAAATGATGATGATATTGATATACTAGAAGTTTCTGCCCAACTGCTTGTAATCGGATATGTAGATCCGGTAATCAATGATGATCCGCCGCCTGTTCCAAATCCAGATGCTGCAGCGGATGCAGAAATAAAAGTTGGGGATATGTAACTAGAGGTATTGGAAACAGAAGCGCTTACAGCTCTAAGTGCCCAACTACTGGTTATTGGGTAAAGAGATCCGCTTAATAATTGATCCGATCTTAATTGATTGAGTGCCATTTATATTAAATATCATTGACTTAATATATCCGGCCAAACATTTTTAAGTTCTTCTGGAGTGGTTATGGTGGATAAATCGGTGGTGGTAACATCTCTTAGAGCTTGTTTTTTAGCTACAATTTGTTGTTGTTTGGTTGTATCACCATTTTCAACAGCACGCATAAATTCTGTATCTAATTTTTCTAAGATAGGTTTTCTTGCGGTTCTCCATCTATTTTTTTGTATTTCTTTGGCTTTATCAAGATTTATTGTTATCATATGATATTATTGTTGTTGATCTACAGGATATTCCCAGGCGTTTCTGAAGGTTCTATCTGTTGGTATATCGTCTACTGGTACAATTTTATATGATGTTCCTGATGGTACATCTTTTGCAGCAATTCTTGTGATAAATTCGTCATAAGTTTCATCTGCATTTTTTGCATTTATTGATGGTATTATTATAGCAACTCCACCATTTTCCGTTGGGTATATTATTCGTTTTTCATTCATACAGTTATATATAGTTAATTTCAATTTCTAAATACAATTACAGAAACTACTCCTTTATCTGTAGTGACTCCGTTTTCTGTGCAAAATATCTGTACTTTAGAAGTTGTATGTGAATTTACATTTACACCATAATTAGTATTTACTGTTGTATTACTTGTAGATGCTACTACAGTTGGAATGGTAGAAAAAGTTGAAGAAAAATTCACATCATAAGTACCAGTTCCTAAATCTGTTATGCTGCTTACACTATAACTATCTCTTATAGATACAGTACCTATTCCATCAAAATTAACCCAAGCTTTTGCTAATTGTGCGCCATTTATACCACCTGTTCCTATTGCAAATCCTGTTGCAGTACTATTAACCACTACATTACTATTTGCATCACCTGTACTATCTAAAAATTGCGTGGTAGATGGCGTAAAATTACTGGTATACCTAGCTATACCTTTAGTAATTCGCAATTCATCTATATAACCTTGAAAATAATATAATGCATTATATCGACCTATTTCTAATGATGCTGCTCCCGCAGGGAATGCAGCTGTTGATGTAAATGTGGAAATTTGTGTTCCATTTTGAAATGTTCTAAACGTATTACCATTTCTTGTTACAGCATAATGTGTCCAAACATTGATCGTTCTTACGCCCATACTTATACCAGATGCAATATCCCAAGTAGTTCCATTAGAACTCATATACATCACGATATTTTCATTTATTGAAACATCATACCACCCAATCATATATGGTGTATATGGAATTGCATTTCTAGATAAAATAGGACGTTGTGTACCGGACGATGTTCTATATTCCCAATATTCAATCGTAAAATCTCCAGAACCAAAATCAAAATCTGTACTGTTTGTAACTGTGACATAATCATTTGTACCATCCAATAAAAGACTAGAACCACCAAATTTGCTTTGTGCCGTACTAATTGCAGCACCATTTGTAGCAGTGGCGGTTAAGTTATTTTTGCTATTATCTGTCATAGTGGTACTACCATTTGTACCATTAAAATGCATCAATAAGCTGGTTTGTGGATAATAAACATCACCTGTTGTGGTTCCAACAGGTACTGCGATTTGTGATAAAAAAGGTTTGGTTGCCATAAAATTTTAATTTCCTAATACCATTAAACTTGCAAATGCAGGATCTTGTGTAGCATCGCTTGAACCTACTTGAGCTATAATTTGTATTCTTACACCCAGTGTATTATATTGATGACTTAATCCAGATCTATAAACAATCACTCTATGCAATCCACTTTCATTATAATCTGTAATGCCAGATATTGCATAGTTACTATTATTTAAAGCAGTACCATAATTAACTGTATAATCACCAGTTCCGTTATCTGTTATGCTGCTTACATTGTAACTATCTCGTATAGCTACAGTGCCTGTTCCGTTAAAGTTGACCCAAGCTTTTGCTAATTGTGAACTAAAATAACCAGCGGTACCAATACTAACACCTGTAGCAGTACTATTTACCACCAACGCTTTACCTACATCACCACCTGTATTAGAAAACGCAGTTGTTGATGGCGTAAAATTACCAGTATACCTAGCATATCCCTTAGTTATACGAAGTTCATCTAAATAACCTTGATACAAATATGATGTATTATAATATCCACCAATAGCTAGATAGGTTCCAGAACAATTGCCTGTGGTTGTTCCAGAACCAACTGATGTACCATTAACATATAATGTAGATGTTCCTGAATTTCTTACTAAAGCAATGTGATACCAAGTGTTTGTTGTTAGTACAGCCGTTGTAGAACCTATATTAGTACCCGCAACATTAACACTTAATCCGCCATTCAAACTTCCACCAGAACTGTTACCACCTTGGTTTATAATTATACCAGTTGTATAACTTGTTTTTAAACCACCCGCTGTATCTGATGTTTGTAAAAATCCTCGTTGAGTTGCGGATGATACATCCGAAGAATAAATCCAACATTCAATTGTAAAATCGCCTGTTCCAAATGCAAAATCATTTACACTAGGACTACTTAAATAATCACCTGTACCATCTAAAAGTAAACTAGCACCACCAAATTTACTTTGCGCAGTACTTATTTTTGAATCACCATTAACCGTAAAAGCAACATTATTTTTGCTATTGTCTGTTATAGTGGTGCTACCATTTGTACCGTCAAAATGTAACAATGCAGCAACTTGTGGATAATAAGCATCACCTGTGGTTGTGCCTGTCAATACTATATTAGCTAAATCTACAAAGCTAGAAGAAGTGGCGGTAACAAGATATCTTACATTTACACTGCTACCAGATGGATAACTATCCGTAAATGTTACAGTACTCGCACTTACTGTATAATCTGTAGTAGGTGTTTGTACTACACCGTTTACACTCAATAATAAATCATTAGCCGCAACCGCACTTTGTGATAATGTATATGTATTGCTTCCACTTACATATGGAAATGTAATTCCAGTTAAACTAGTTGAACCACCTCCACCACCAGAACCACCATTCATTGCAAACGATGCGGTTGTTGCATAACTAGATGTAACAGCATAACTAGCAGATTGTGCAGTAGTCTGTACTTCTTTATAATTTAATACATTTACATACACTCTGTCTACAGAAGCACTTAATGCGCCAGAACCGCTTAATGGTTGTCCACTTGCAGTCATCTTTCTGATTTTTAATGATGTATCGCTTAGTTTTTCAACACCATAATCAACATTACTATCATTCAATCCACCGACCAATCCGATGTATTTAGTAATTAATTGATTTAAATTTCCATAATTTTCAAACTCTGATGTTTGTGGGGTAAAATTAGTAGTATATCTAGCTACACCTTTTGTTATTCTAAATTCATCTATATAACCAATAAATTCCGTACCGACTGCGTCTCCGTAACCAATAAGTACTGCGGAATTGTTTATGATATTTGTAGAATCTGTGAATGATGCGTTTGGAAACGATGATACATTTAATCCACTTCCTACATTTTCTTGAATTCCATTTACAAATGCTCTACAAGTTGTTCCAGTTCGTGTAAATGCGATATGATTCCAAGAATTTAAAAGTTGTGATTGTGACTTATTTACGCTATATACTTGCGCTGCAGTTTGTCCTATTGTAAAAAATTGTAATAATGAATTATACGCCGCACTATTACCAAATCTTATACCCACCCCACCACCTGAATAAGAAAGACCGAAAATAGTTCTATAGTCGCCTGTTGCAGATGTCAAATAAATCCAACATTCTATTGTAAAGTCACCTGTACCAAATGAAAAATCATTATTACTAGGAGTACTTAAATAATCGCCAGTACCATCAAAAAAAGCACTTGTTCCACCAAATTTACTCTGTACAGTACTAATTTTAGCATTTCCAAAAGCAGTTACCGATTTTGTTATTGGACTATTATCAATAAATACGGTGGAATTATTTGAACCACTGAAATGTAGTAATAAACTACAACTAGAATAATATGTATCGCCTCCTACAATAGATGCGCTATTCCATTCTTCTATGACACTAACATCCCATTTATTTCCTGATAAGTCTAAACCTGTTATTGTATTTTCTTGACTGGTAGTTACATTATATAATATTGTTTGATTAGAAATACTACCAGTTTGAATTCCTCCCAATACATAACTAGCTGTTAATGCATAACTACTAGTCACCATTACATTCGTATAATCCAATACATTTACATACACTCTATCAACTGATGCGCTCAATTGTCCCGATCCACTCAATGGTTGTCCACTTGCAGTCATCTTTCTAATTTTAAGTGAACTATCTGACAACTTTTCAACACCATAGTCTACATTACTATCATTCAAACCGCCAATAGAACCAATATACTTTGTAGCATATTGTATGGAACCGGTACCATTTGGAAATTCTATAGACTGTGTTACAAAACTTGATGTATATCTAGCTACACCTTTGGTTATTCTTAATTCATCAATATAACCTTGCATGTTATACGAACTGGCCCAGTTTAATCCACCAACAATAATATTGTTTGCTGTTATGCTAGCTGCACTTGTAGCTGATACTACATTAACTCCGTCAATGTACAAAGTTACCTGATTGGTACTGGTGCCAGTTCTAACCAACGCAATGTGGCGCCAAATATTAGTACCAGGATTCCATGTATATGTTCCCAGTAAACTATCCATAATATAAAAATATATTGCGTCTGATCCACTACTTCTGCCAATTTCAATATTACTTGCACCTGATTGTCCCATTAAGATAAATCGCTGATTACCCGTCCAGGCTGTCCAATTAGCCCAAAATTCTACTGTAAAATTCCCCGTTCCAAATGCAAAATCACTGGAACTATTTACAATTAAATTATCGGTAGAACCAACAAAATAAGCACTAGCACCTCCAAATTTACTTCGTGCTGTACTAATTTGAGCGGTACCACTTGCTGTCACTGTTTTCGGTGATGGACTATTATCTGTGAATGTGGTGCTTCCATTACTGCCATTTAAATGTAGTAATAAACTACAACTTGGATAATATTCATCACCTACAATAGAACCGCTGTTCCATTCTTCTACTACTGTAACGCCCCATTTATTACTTGAAAGATTTAATCCGGAAATTACATTATCTTGGGATGTAGTAACATTATATAAAATTGTTTGATTTGCGATACTGCCTGTTTGCGTACTACCACCACTTCCACCTCCGCTTGCATTTAAAGCATATGAAGCAGTTGTTGCATTAGTAGCCCAACTACTAGTAATAGGATAACTACTACCAGTTGTTAATGTTGTTCCTCCACCGCCACCATTTAATGAAAACGAAGCCGTCAAAGCATATGAACTACTAATACTATTTAAATTGTAACTCGCAGTTGATGCAAATGACGCACTTGTTGCAGTCGTAGAATTTACAGAATAACTTGAACTTAATGAATATGAAGCACTTGTTGAATTACCACTATTATTTGAATAACTTGAACTTAATGAATACGAAGCACTTGTCGCACTATTCGCCGTATTTGCTGATGTAGCACTATTTGCGGATGTCGCACTAGTAGCTGTAGTTGCAAAACTTGAACTTAATGAATATGACGCACTTGTTGCCGTTGTTGCAGATGTCGCACTAGTTGCTGATGTCGCACTAGTAGCTGTAGTTGCAAAACTTGAACTTAATGAATACGATGCACTAGTAGCAGTACTTGATGTAGTTGCGTAACTTGAACTTGTTGCAGTTGTTGCATAACTAGCTGTACCATTTAATGATCCTGTTAGTGGATAATTGGATGGTATACTAATTAACTGTGAAGTGATTCTGGTTAGTGGCATATTTTATATAAATATATCAAAACGGTGGATTAGGGTCTGTCCATTCTGGTGTGGCTAATATAGTTAATATTTCTGTATAAGTATATGGTCCTTCTTTTGTTGTCATATTATTAAAAAAGTCTGGCACTACCCCATCCCATTTACAAAATGTTTTGGTTTGATCCACGCTTTTTCGCACAGTGTCAATTGAAGTTTCGTGTACTTTAGTGAAATCTACAATATTCAATTCACTTACATTGAATATCATAAATTCCCTGTTTTCATATATTGTTACATTTGTTTCACTCATAATTTTAATTTATTTTATTAACTTATTTCTGTTCCGAAAAGGTTAAATGATTGGCTTATTGACGATGCGTAGACTTGTACTTTATCAAATTGTCCAAGTGTTATGCCTATAGTTAATGCGATACTATCATTGGCAGGTACAGTTGTATCATAAGATAAATAATTTTTAGCTTGTATCGATGAACCAGATGGTATTACTGCAATCCTAAATGTACCATTGCTAGCGGCTAAATTGGCTATATTTAGTGTAGAACATACAGCGGATGTAGATAACGGTACAGTATATAAATCTGTACTGGATGTTAAAGCAGGATTTGATTGTCCTAATATTTTATAAGTCGTAGGCATATTGTATAAATAGATAATATTATTTTATAATCCAAACCTTCCTTTGAATGCATTGTAATTTTGTAACACTTCATTTGCACTCAATGCTCTATTATAAATTCTAGCTATTGATATATAACCAGGAAACGATCCCATAGCTGTAGATGTAGTAGGTGCATTCGGATTATTAGTTGTATTTGTACTTCTGGACACTCCGTTTATATACATAATATTTGATGTACTCGGTGATGTTGTTCTAGTAAACACTGCTTGATACCAAGTATCCGTTGACATACTTGAATAAGACACAACACTGCAAACTAATCCACCAAAAAATATATACAATGTAGATGGTGACGCTCCGCATGCTCCGAATGCAAATCCATAACCACTATTCGCACTATTTCCATTATAAAACACACCATATTGTCCAAATGTTATAATCTTAAACCAAATTTCCATCGTAACATTATTGGCATCCGAAGTAACTAAAGATGAAATATTAATTAAATCATCAACGCCGTCAAGTTGTATACTATTATTTGGATAACTAAAAGTAGGACCATTGGTTAATGTCCCATTTTTACCATTGCCACTCAAATCATACCAAGTAGTACCACTACCAGGATAACTTATACCATTACCTGCATCAAGATTCATTAATAAACCTGATGTTACTGGAATTCCAAGATTTGAACTATTCAATCTTGAATTTGTTAATTTTCTTTGTGATGTTGTTTTTAAACTCATAACTTTACATTCCTGCTAATAAAAACGGATTGATTATATCAACCGTCGAATTTAACGAATAACTAGATGTAACTGCATAACTTGCACTATTAACATTTGGTGTAGTTAAGAATCTGATATCAACCAAAGATCCTGACGGAATATTTTCTGTAAAATTGATAGTTGAACTTGTTACAGAATAAGCATTATTAAATGATTGTACTGCACCGTCTACTGCTACAACAATTTCATATGCATTTACAACACTTCTTGATAATGCGTAACTGGATGTGCTTCCTACTGCGGTAAATGTTTGTCCCAATAATGTTGAACCTACACTTACATTACTATAATTCAATACATTAACATATACCCTATCAACACTAGAACTTAGAACAGGCGAACCACTCACAGGTGTACCTGATACAGACATCTTTCTTATTTTTAAAGATGTATCGTCCAATTTTTGTATACCATAATCTGATCCTGTATCATTTAGACCGCCAATTAAACCAATATATTTTGTTTCATATTGAGGAGGTTGATTTGGAAATTCTGCAGATTGTGTTGTAAAACTAGCAGTATATCTTGCAACACCGTTTGTTAATCTTAATTCATCTAAATATCCATTTAAATAATATAAATTACCACCACCATACACACCAATTACGAGACTCATATTAGTATTTTGTTGTGTAACTGTTGCAGTACCTATTTGAGTACCATTTACAAATAACCTTGCAGTTGTTGAAGTACA
>Ga0315909_10002768_pt1 | contig 22126 bp, 19 predicted proteins | sample LakEriMetagenome_11_FD_203527 | JGI IMG/M metagenome (GOLD analysis project Ga0315909, IMG submission 203527) | Freshwater fungal communities from buoy surface, Lake Erie, Ohio, United States - Buoy 2 MA125 | ecosystem: Environmental > Aquatic > Freshwater > Lake | place: USA: Lake Erie, Ohio...
ATCCTTAAAATAAGTAAATGTAGAAATAGATGCAACGTGCTTAAACTTCTTTTTCAAATAATCTTTTACTTCTTTGCGACGGCGGTCTTCAAAGTCTGTATCAATATCAGGGAAGTCATTACGCTCAGGATTAATAAAACGGAAGAAAAGCAAATCATACTTAATTGGATCTACATCTGTAATTCCTAGGGCATAGCAGACTAATGAGCCTGCAGCAGAACCACGACCTGGACCAACCGTAATATTATTTTGTTTAGCCCAGTTAATCATATCTGCCACAACTAGGAAGTATGATGCAAATTTCTTATCTTTAATTACAGATAACTCTTCTTCCAACCTGTCAACATAGACCTTATCCTGATCTAGGGATAGGCGTTTAAGGCCTTCTGAGGCCATCTGAGCCAGTTTCTGGTCAGCATTGGTCTTAGGGACTGGTAGAAGGTCTAGACCCCTGTGAAACTCGTATTCTTCAATTTTGGAGGCTATCTCCATAGTATTATCAAATATGTCTGTTCTATTTATTCCAGCCTCTTTAAAGTCCGCCTCAATTTCTTGGCGGGTCTGAATAAACAAATTATAGTCTTGGAATGATATTTTACGGTCAGGATATAAGTAATTAAATCTATCTAGCATGTCCTTCATATTTCTAGACATGTCAAAGTCTGCCTCTTTATCTGCTTTAGGTGATGTAGATAGAATAAGCATAGCCTCTTCTAATATACGGTCTTCACCTTTAGCAAAGTGTGCGTCTCCTGTTGCTACCGCCTTAATTCCTAGTTCATCTGCTAGTTCTAAAAGCTTTGAATTTATTTCTTTCGGATTGTGAGATTGTACCTCAACATAAAAATCATCCAGAAAAGTCTTTTTAAAATTCTTGAGCAGAAGTTTAGCCTCTGCATAGTCTTCTTTTTCAATAGCCTTGCTAACAATGCCGTTAAGGCATCCAGACAAAACAATAATGCCTTCGGAGTATTCATTTAATATCTCTCTATCAATACGTGGCTTATGATAAAAGCCTTCGTTCCATGCCAACTCTTGCAGAGTATGAATATTATTAAGACCAGTCTGATTTTTTGCCAGAAGGATAATATGATTATATGCCTGAATTGATTTATCTGTTTTAGATGAACGATCAAATCTATCTGTGGGGGAGATATATGCCTCAACCCCAAGTATTGGCTTAATGCCAATTTCTTTACATGCTATTTGCATATCACGGTGAGAAGCCAAAGTACCGTGGTCTGTAATTGCTAATGCAGTTTGCCCTGCATCTTTTGCTGCCTGCGCTAATTCGGCAGGAGAGTTAAGGCCATCCATAAGTGAATAATATGAATGCACATGTAAGTGTGTGAATGACATTAACTCTCCGCCTTTAATTAGATATTACCAGTCGAGATTGCTACTAGTTGCTGAATCCGACTCTGCGCTTCCGCCTTCTCCATTAAAGAAAGCTTCCTGCTCTGTGTATGGAAGATCACGAACTGCTGTCTCTTCCAACTTGTATAGTTCCAACGCTGATGCGTCGAATGGGGTTTCATCCTTTGCAAGTGGGATGATTGTGTAACTGGTGTCTGTCTTTGTACCAGTACGCTTGATACGCCACATGAGATTTGTGATTGAACCCATTTCTCCTGCGTATTCGATTAGTGTAGGTGTAACGGTCTTACCGCTTGAGCCTTGTGAAAGAATTGCAACATATGGCTCTTCCTTGCCATCGTCAACCAAGACATTGATGTAAAGTCGTGTACGACCCTTCCACCCTGCCTTGTAGTCTTTGCGGTGTTGTTCACAACCATAGCACTTACCTTGGTCATCCATTGAGCAGAGACCTTTACGACGATAGTCTTTTGGATTTGTGTGTTCGACTGCAATAAAGCCCAGTCCTAGCTTATCATTATAACTTGGTGAGTCTGGATCTAGTTCTTGAAGGAAACGAATCTTTACGCTTTCTCCATCTTCAAGCTTAACCCAACGAGCCTTGCTACCTTCTGAATTTGACTGTGGCTTGTCCATAACTGCATTCAAGCCCTTTAGTCCTTTAACGATACCCATTTATTTTCTCCTTATAGTTGACGGTATAGATCCGTCTGTCTTTTCATTATATCATGGATTCCAGGTTCTGTATTCAATATCGGATACAGAATTCTTAATACATGTGGCAATTTCCTCGTCGGTCATGTCACCTGCATCTTTTGCATTATTAGGATATATCTTACCATAACTATGCGAAGCCCACAAGATGTCTTTATTGCGAAGTTTATTAGCAATTGTCATTCCTAATTCCCTACCCGCCTGATCTGCATCAGTCATAATAATAATACGATTAAAGTATCTGTTGAGCAAATTTAAATTGTCGTGTGATATATGTCCACCAAGAGTAGCCACGACATTTGGGAATCCAGCCTGATGAACACGGATAGCATCAAATGTTGACTCTACAATAACAACTTGGCTACCAACCTTTTTGGCACGGTGAATATTAAACATTGTTTTACTGCGTGGCAGATTGGTGCTATTCTTAAACTTCTTTTCTGATATAGAGCGACCAACTAATCCTACAGGAATTCCGTCGGGGGAATGAACAGGAACAATAACCATACCCATATTAGCAGAATAGCCTAATCTAAAATAATGCATTGCTTCATCTTTAATTCCACGATGTCTAAAATATTCCTGAGCATGTGGATTAGATCCAAGATTATTATAAAGTTGATCTAATGTTTCTTGTGGAAATTCTACAAAGTCTGGCTTATCCTCAAACATGTCCTTAAGAACTTCGTCAAAATTCTCTACCGATTCTGCTTCCTTGGAAGCAATATATCGTAGGGCTTCGAACTCATTCTTGTTTAGGATCTTCTTAACTAATTCCTGTAATGTGCCTGCTTCACCGCATGAAGGGTTAAAGCAAATATATGCACCCTTCTCACGACTTACGCTAAAGCTAGATGTATGGCGATTTGAATGAAATGGGCAGAAACATAGATAGTCATTGCCTGTCTCACCAACAATATCTAAACCTAATGATTTAATTACTGCTTTGATGTGAGCAGGTGCGTATTGCGTGGTATCAACTTTCCTTGTGATATCCCCTCGTACTGGCATGCTTTCTTCTTTCCCATATGTATACCGTAAATGGTCATTTCAAAGAACCACTTATTCAATGCCTCATCATATCTAATAATCCAAAAGGGGTCAAGGTCTAATACTCTTAGGTAGCCCCTGTCTTTCATTTGATATGAAATTGTTCTCTCCGCATTCGCCTTTGCATATATTGCATGAGAGTCATCTATAAACTCCCCTTCTAACCAGAAAGGCTTTATTGGCTTACGCATTTCCGCCCTTCATATCTGGCAGATTGTCATAGATTGGATTAATTACTCCACGATTAATATCCCAGTCTAGATAGAAATCAAATTCTTGTCCATGACGGTTCTTTCGTGAAACTACTTCAATCATATTTGTTCCTGGATATCTATGAATAGCCATAGCCATATCAGCATCATATTCGATAGCCTTAGACCACGCTACCTGTGACATCATTGGTGGCTCATCCTGATCAGAAATATCATCTGCGGTTGCTGCAGTAATATCAATTACTGGAATGTTGTTTGCCACAGCCAAAAGCTTGAACTCACGAGAAATATTTCTGTTACGCTCTACTTCAGAATGGCTACGCTTATTGTCATTAAACAACTGGTGATAATCAAGAATAACTAGATCTGGCTTGTGCTGGTCAATCTTACCCTGAACTGTTGCAGGAGTTACCTCTGCAGTTCCTTCATTAGATACAAGAATGAATCCGTTCTTGTTATCAAACTTTTTCTTACCCCATGATCGGAAGTCGTCAATATTAATATCACCCTTTGACAAATCACTGGCACGGAATAAACCAGAACCTAGCATTGTATATATACGGTCACGCATATTTTCAGGAGACATTTCAAGAGAAATAATCATAGGCTTGAAACCTTGCTCCCATGCCTTACATGCAAGATAAGATGTGAACCATGTCTTACCACGTCCTGGCCAACCAATAGCAACAATTAAATGTCCTGGGGCCATGCCTGTAGGATATGCCTTATCAATAGCATCAAAGCCTGTAAGAATTCCTGGACTTCCGCCCATTGCAGCAGACCGATCTTTAACTGCAAGGAAATGGTTCTCTGCTGCCTCAAGATCTGTTACGTCAATGTCACGAACATTGTTAGTAAACTTAGATAGCCCCGCAAGCTTCGACTGCATTTCTGCTAGAACACGAGAAGCGGCATCTTCCTTAAGAGAAGAACCTGATTGAATAATAATAGACTTAAGTCTATTTGTAAGGTACTCATTCTTAAGTTTATCTAGATAGTAACCAGTCTGACCTTTTGTTTCTACTGGCTCAAAATCTTTATGGCGTTCCATCAATACGCCAGCTTCAGGTACAGCCTTAAACTTATAATAATATGTTTTTAGACTATGCCAAATATCTGCATGAGACGTAAAGATCTCATCAACATTATCAGCGAGCAATACGCTTATATCTTTATTCTTGCATACGGCAGATAACAGTTCTGCTTCTGTATTCATTCTCCGCCTTCCACCATCTTCTTTGTAGCCTCTCGCAGTATGCGACGATTCTCTTTATCCTTATCAATTTCATTCTTCAAAAAATCTATCTTGTCAAAGTTATAGAAGAAGAACTGAAGCGGGTGTCCAGACTTATTGGTACGGAAATAATATACCAGTAGGTCTTTAGCACGTTCATATCCTACACTATCTATGACATCTTGCATAGCCCATTTCTCACGGAATTTATTTAAACGTGGCTTTTTCCCATACTTCTCCTTATACAAGGATTCGTATAGGCCTATGAGTACATAGGGCTCCTTCTCATTTGCCACTCTTTAATTCCTCTTCCACTTCACGAGTCTTCTGAATAAGCTTATCTTCTACAAACTTATAGACACGCTCTGTAGCGGTATCCGCATTCTCTCCATCACGAACCCAGTCTTCTATGCCAATACCAATCTTGATACTCTCATAGTTTCCTAAGTTGCGGGTAAAAGAAAGATCCACCTTAACTCTAGTTTCCATTATTCAGCCTTCCACACAGGTACAAACGAACCGTCATTGGTCTTAGTATACAATATTAAATTGTGTTTGAGAATAGCCTGCAGTTCTGTTCTTGAAGGCAAATCTCTAATATATCCTGCATCTAAAATAAATTGATGAATGTCCAATATGTCCGATTCGCTCAACATAAACTTAAACCATTTACTTTCAGGGTTACTAATTGGATATACCTTTTGGGGTTCTTTTATTTTACCCGCCAAAATATATTCTTCAACTGTAACCTTATGTCTATTCAATAAAGCTGCAGCATCTTTGACGCTATAGGCATTTTCCATATTCTTTTCAACCAAGTTGTAGGAATATAAAACACGTTTGCCGTCTGGGTAGCACCAAGCAATCAATTCGTCTTTAGCACGAATAGATCTAATTACTTTATGTACTTTTCCGTTTAAGAAGAAATACTGTAATTTTTTGCGTGATCGCTGTCTGTTTTTTCTAGCCATCGTCCGAAAGCGCTAGTCTCCTTATTGATCATCCATCGCTTACCGCAAAGGATGCAAAACAATTCTACGTGTAATTTCTGCGAGAATACTCTATCCACGAATACTCTACCATTGCATTTCTGACACTTCATCATAACTTAAACAACTTCCCATCCACCACACACGAATAGTCTGGAGAAACATGGATCATTTGAACATGTGGGTATTCTCCATTTTCAATATGAGCAATAGCAAATCCCTTCTGCCAATCATGGTGCTGAGTATATTTCATACCTGGCCCCTTTTCATCACACATGTGACCAATTTCGTATCCACGAAGAGTTTCACCCTGTCCATTATTTCTAAGTTCATATGTTACCATATGCGAAGCAATTCTATGTGAGTGTCCACGAATTAAAGATACCTGCATATCTTCCATATCTTTTCTAACAGAACCTGACGCTGCAATTGAAATTCCGTGATGAACATGAATGTCTCCAAATCTACGCTTAGGCAATGAGTCATAATAAATATATTCATAACCCAATGAGTCTAAATTCCATAATGCTTCAGGTGTTACTTCATTAATATAATCTGGCAACTTGGCATCTACATAATTAAAGATACGAATATCGTGATTACCTAGTGCCGAAAACAATTGTGCATCTGGAAGCATCTCACGAGTCTTTGCATAGAAGTCTCTTGCACCTTTTGCCTCATGGCGCATTGTCGGTATAATCAAATCGGCGCTATCTGTTTTGTATAAATTTAAAAACTCTGCAGAACGACCTTCGGTATATTTGCTATAGCATGCTTGATCATCTGTATCTCCAAGATAGTCAACTACGTCTGGCTTAAACCATTTCATAACCTTAAACCAAAGCTCAATCATCTTATCATCTTGATATGGGAACTGCTGATCTGACGATAGCATCCACTTTAAATCGTTTGTCATTAAAATCCTTATGTAAAAAAAGTCACGGGGTCGTGACTTAAGGTAAATAGAATTGTAGCATATAGAACTATGCTGTCAATAGCCTATGAACAAATAACCAAATAGTATAGGCTTAAGTTTGTTGGAGGAGTATCTCCCTTTGCAGTATAAATATATCCAGAGCAACCTGTTTGACTTATGCTTTCAATATAAATAGTTAGACTTGCCTTAGCTCCGCCAGCAAGCATGGGAGTAATAACTACAGATACAGGTTGAGAATCAGCTTGCCACTTAATGCTAAATCCAGTTCTTCCACCAGCAGTTAGCTTACCACTAAATGGAGCAATGTTTCCAAAGATGTGCTTTGCCTTTAGTTCGGTTACATTGGTATTATTATTGATAACAGTCTGACCAATTTTAGGAATGCTAGACTTAACTTCTGTTAGCCGTCTATCTAAATCTTGTAGAGCGGCTGCGTCTAAAGGTGTCCCGTCATCAAATGCCATTAAAGTGTTTCTCCTATATCGTGTGCTTTTATCTCTGCTTCAGAAACTTCAATTAGATTAGATCTATCTAGACCATACCTATCGAATATATCTGGGTCAACTATGTGCCTTAGTTTATTCTGAGATACTAGATACATTTTACCATCTGCGATGTTCTTGATCAAAGTACCGTCTCTAAAGCCTAGTTTACCTACTAGTTTAATTCCTGATAAAGCCGCCTCGGTTGCATTTACTGTTGTAAATGACCAAGATGTGGCGGCCCTATCTGAAATCAACTTGTATCTTTTGCCATCCTTAATCCAGTATGTAGCCTTATCAGTTTTAACTGCTAGGCCAGAAGGGAAATTAGTTGGCTGTGATATTGTTAAGGTGCTCTTCGTAGTCTTGAACAGCCTCATCCTTTGCCTGCTTTTCTTCCATAAGTTTAGTAATTTCTGCCCGTAAAATTGCAATCTGAGTTTCATAATTAGATACAATCTCTCCTATGCGCTGTTGTAGGGCGGTAATAACTAATTCCGCTTTTTCTGCCATTAAATTTCCTATGCTGTCAATTCGGCTTTTTCTGCTTGAAGAGCCGAAATTTTTGAATCAAGTACTGCTATCTGTGAATTTAATGAAGATATAGTAGTTGCTTCTGGATTAGCAACTGCGTTCTCTTCTATTAGAGAAATTTCTAAATTATATTTATTATATTCAATATTTTTAATATGCTGATCTATAATTGAAATTTTCTCTTCATTGGATAATGTAGTCATTTTTCCTCCTCCTATATTATATTATATAAACCTTAGTCTGGCAAGGCCTCTAGCTCTGCCAGCTTTTGATTTAATACCTCTAAGTGGGCTAGGGCATTTTGACGATATATAGAAATTTGCTCATATCTCTCTGTGCCACTGCCCTCAACTTCGACCTGACCTAACTCTAAGTCTAAATCAAAATTATATATTTGCTCATTTGCAAACTTTATTTTTTGTTTAACTATGTATATTTTTTCATACTTGGTTAAAGAAGTATCCATTATTCCTCCTAATAGGTATAAGTAATTGTATCATTTTAAATTCCCGCTGTCCATGGGCCAGTATATTCATTAAAATCAGTTCCATTAATATATGGCTGAATACTACCATATCTTGCTGAAGATGAATATGTAACATCTCCTCTAAGTGAGGACATTAGGTATATTCTATAAACTCCAGATACTGTTTGGTATGTATCTTGAGTAGTTGAGTATGATCTATAATTAGTATAATTTCTTGCTGTTCCAGCCGATAACTGGGTTGATCCAATATGGAAATTCCATCCTCCAGAACCACTTGTGCTTCCGCTCCAAGTAAATGTTCCGTTATCCCAACCCCACCTAAAGTTTGCTGTTCCAGTAGTTACACGCTGGAAGTTTGAAGGAGCGTTTGTGTTCCATTTAGGCATTGTTCCAGTCCATGTTGGTGTAACAAAGGCCGTGCTTGTTGTAATTGCTGTAGAAAATGCGGAATCAGCAGTGGTTCCAGCACTATCCGTAGCCCTTGCTGTAGCCTTAGCATAATATGTTGTTCCACCAGATCCCCCACTCCATACATAAGACCAAGCTCCAGTAATTGAGTCTACGGTTGGCATTCCTGTTGTTATAGTTGAAATTAAAGTTTGAGATGAATTATATATTTTTATTGCGCTTATAGTTACATAAGCACTTCCACCAGATACTGGAGATGCAGTTCCACTAATTGTAAATCCGCTACTTGTAGCAGTTCCAACGTTTATTGATGTGCTAGGATTAATATATGACCTAGAAGATGTATCTGAATATGCAATAGTGGAAGTACCAGTTTGATTAGCACCATAATATGCAGTAACTTTTGCTCTAAAATAATAAGAAGGTGAGCTTGCGTCACTAGGTGTAATTGTATATTGACTATTTGAATTTAAAGTTTTGGTAGTAGCATTTGTAGGAACGGGAGTAGATGTACTAATAAGTAATTCTTTTTTATAAGATGCAGCATCTGACCAAGTTCCAAGACCTATGCTGATTACAGATCCAGCACTGTAATTGTTTGTATCAGTAGATAATGTTGGAATAGAGCTATTTGAAGGAGCAGGAGATGTTGTTGCAAAATTTCCGCTTGTTGCCTCAGTTCCATCTTGATATACCGAACTAGTATATTCATATCTAGGATTTACAACAACATAGTAATCAGTTCCTTGTGTTAAACTATTAAATGTGGCAGACCCAGAAGTTAAATTATATCCCTTATCTTCTATTAGTGAGCTATCAGAAGATTTATATAGTCTTGCCCTATATTTATTTACTGCTCCAGTCCCGTTCCAAGTAATAGTCAAGCTTGTATTACTAGAAGAAGACAGGGTGAAGCCGCTAACAGTCATGGCATCTGCACCATTTAAAGTTTTACTTCCAATAATAGTTAAAGTGCCAGTAGTTCCTGTTTTATTTGCTCCAGACCAAGCCTGAACATATGCTGTATATGTTGCTGTATTAGAATTAGATCCAGTAATTAATATTTTATTTGCGTCACCATTAGTAGCATTTACATAATTAGTTATTGAGTCTACATTCTCTACCCCACCAATAAAATATGTTCTCTCAAACCAGCCCTGAACAGATCCAGTATTAGACTGAGCTGTAAAGAAAATAGTACCCTGATTTGCAGAAAAGCTTTTAGTAACCAAAGATGTGGGGGTTACTGGTGTGGGTGCTAGTGTTTTAAAAGTTCCACTTGCGGTGGTAAATCCATCATGATAAATTCCATACGTTTCGTTATACATATACCTTGCCATAACATCAGCATTATAGTCCGTATTTTGAGTCAAGCCACTAATATTAACAGTTGCTTCTGTATATGGGGTTATTGTTAAACTTAAAGGATTGTATCCAGATACTCCTGTTCCTCCAGAAGTTCCAGTTCTTAAATAGAATAACGCCCTGTTTGCAGCATTAGGAGTAAACTTGGCAGATGCAGTAGTTTGAGTTATGCTAGAAAATGTTGGGGCAGCATTATCAATATTTGCAGTTAGCCTTTCGGATGGCTGTCCATTAGCATTAATAATTGTTACATATGTTCCAGATGTGTCATACATATTACCATCTACGGAATTATTATATGGAGTTATTTGTGCATACCAAAGCAAGTAGTTACTCTGCCAGTACGTAGTATTTGTTGGATAAAATCCATTAAAAGAATCCTTTGCAAAATAATATGTGCTGGTACTTGCTCTATAAATATAATCTCCCTTATTATAGTTAACTGTAGTTATTTTAGTCCAGTAACTAGTATTTGTGGGAGTCACCGCTTCAAATCCAGGATCGTTTGCTGTATATTGATATACAGGAGAGTTAAATACAGTACTTCCATAATATACCGTATTGCCTTGCGTATAAGTGTTGCCAGAAGACCATGTGTGCGGAGTATACGGATAAGTTCCTACAACAGTGCCAAGGGTCCAATATCTATTTGATGCGCCTATAGATGGGGCAGTACTAGCTCCAGAAAAAGAAATTAATTTAGCCTGATATTCATTTCCAGCATACCAAGCTGTGTTGTATTGGTAATATCTGGTGGTAGATAAATAAGTATCTTCATTCCAGGTTTTTAAAGTAAAATATGACATTAAGTTATGCTCAAACTTGTACGGTCTGCTACTTGTAACAGATTGAGTAAATGGTCCTATTTCAAAACCGCTGAAAGTTGTAGGAATAAATTTATATTGAATGCTATTGGTATTTGTTCCAGTAGTTAAAAATAGTTGTAAATTATTTCCAGTAAAATTAAAATGCTGAACAGATGTTAAATTTCCTGGAGCTACTGGAGTTTCAGCAGATACCTCATTTGAATAAGATCCATAATAACCTCTGCCAAGAGTGGCGGTCCATGGAAGAATTCTAAAATAATATAATGTTGCAGGAGATAGTCCAGTAACTGTTATTGATGATGAACTAGTAGTTCCAAAAGACGTTGTTGGATTTGGAGAAGTTCCATAAAAAATTTCATAACTTCCAGATCCAACTGTAGGAGTCCATGATAATGCTATTGAGTTTCTAGTAATTGTTCCAGTTGCCAATGTGTAGATATCTCTTGGCATATCAAATGTTACTGGGTAAGAAGCTGAAGTTTGCTCTGTTCCATAAGTAGAGTTAGTAGCTTTAGAAACATAAATAAACCAGTTTGTGGCATTCTGAATCATATCAGATTGAGTTAAAGTATAAGTATCATTTGTATTGCTAGAACCAGAAGCAGGATTTGAAGATGTTCCGCTTGCACCAGAAATATTAGTAAAATTAGCTGGTAGGTTATCTCCACTTCCCCTGGCAAAATTGTAAGTTACTCCAGAAGCATTTGTCCAATGATAAAGTTTACCAGTTAGCTTTTTAGTTTGAGTAGTTGAATTTGCTGTAGTTAAAGTAATTTCAACTTGTGTTTGTATATCTGGAGTAATTGCTTGCTGAAATACTAATTGCCATGCTCCAGAAGTTTTTCTCCATATACGTCTAACAGATTGCCAAGACCCGCCTGTTTTCCTATAAACAGTTTTAATTGGTTGCCAAGTGCCGCCAGACTTTCTCCATATTCTAGGCATCTATATCACGCCGTACTAAAATATAGATCGCCGTTTCTTCCTGTTCCAGAAGACGGTGTTGTTGCTTGCGTAGTAGAAAAATATTGAGTGTAGCCTAATCCCATAGATCCATCTGAATCAACAACAAGTGGTCTTAAAGATTGTCCAATAGTGTCATAAATATTTGCATAGTTATCAGCATCTCTTTGAGCAGCAAGCTGCCAATGATCCCATACAATTCTTCTTACATATTCTGTTCCATTATATCCAGTAAATCCAAAATGTACATTATAATCTCCAGAAGCATGCGTTATATAAAATCCCCCAGGCTCAACTCCATTTTCTGTAGTTTTTGCTTGTAGGTATACTGATACTGGAGAAAGCGTTAACTTATTGGTATTATTTTGAACATAAACTCCACCATCTGAACCAAGACCAGAATAGGATCCTAGAGTCGCTATTGTGCTCTCAGATAATGATATGTTTAAGTATCCGCTTGAAAGTGATGCTGTTGCTGGAACATTTGTTTGAAAGAATCCTGGAATAGATCCAGTATTAGTAATGCTTCCAGAACTTGATAATGTAATATTAGATCCAGTTAATGTAGAAGCCCCAATTGTCCATCCGCCAACTTTTCCATTATCAGCAAATATGCTTCCAGCTAAAGATACGTTACCTGCTGGGTCTAATGAAAATGAAGTTCTTGATTCACCTTGAACAACTACCGATGGACCAACAATACCAGAAGCTGCACTTATTGTAACCTTGTTAGATCCATTTTGCATTAAAGCAATTATTGGAGAATCTGGGTCTAGTTTAATTTGACTATTATTTGGACCAACAATAGAGCTTTCTAATGTGCTTCCTACTATTGTCCATCCGCCAATTTTTCCTGAATTTGCTCGTAAGTATCCAGATCCATTAACACTAAATGGATAAACTCCAGAAACTGGAGTTCCAATATTCAATGCATTTGTTAAGGTTCCAGTTGCTGCAGATATATCACCACTAAATGAACCACTTCCTTTAATAGACAATACGCTCTGACCTGCGCCATTTGTGCTAAATGATAGTAATGGATCTGATGTGCCGCCAGTTCCATATATTGTAATTGGATCACCAGTTCCAGAAAGCTTTACATGTTTTCCAGAGCTTGATCCAACAGTTACCACTTGAGATGATATTGTTCCAGTTGTAATTTGATCTGCTGTAATAGATATAATATCTCCAGATCCAGCTTTACCAATTTGAGCTGGGCTTCCAGTTGCTAAAACAGCGGCAGAGTCTTGTGCAACATTTCCATTAGTTGTTTTTATTTTTACATAATAATCTGTATTATATGTCATGGCTACGCCATTGACCAAAGTTCCTACTGCGATATTTAATGTATTTTGGCCATTACCAAAATTTAAAACATCTACCTGATTTGCACCAGGGCTTCCGATATCAATTGGAGTAAATCCTGCTGAAGTGCCAACATAAACTTTTGCTGCTACGAATCCATTTGGCTGATTGCCGCCACTAGAAGTCTTACCATTCCATGCTAACTGTATAGCCCCAAGCACAGAAGATACTGTAGGGGTAGATGGAGTAACGGAAGGGTCTACAACCAAAGTTGCTGCGGGATCTGTTACATATACTGTAGTAGCATTGGTAGTTTGTCCACTTATCTTAGAAGGAGTTATTGTTAAAAGTGTAACTGTATATGCAAGTCCAGGTGCTGCAGAACCTGGAGCGGCTATTGTTTTAGTTCCAGCCGCAGTAAATGAGTCCGCAACTTTTGTTCCATCGCCAAAGATTCCGCCAGCAATTTTAACATCAACCCTAAGAGCATTTGCAGGAAATGTTCCTAAAGAAACTTTAATAAACCCTGCTCCACCTTCTACAGAAGTTCCAGTAGGAGCAGTAGGAACACTTTCGGCCCCAGTAAGAATTGAATATCCAGGAGACCAATCGCTTAGTGTGCCATCTGGAAATACATATTGGAATTGAAAAACATATGCTTCTGATATTTTTAATCCAGTAGCTGTTAATTGAAATTTATTTTTATCTACCGCATCAGGCTGAGATGTTATTCGAAGATCTTTTGGTAGATATTGTCCAGATGATTCTAGTGTTTCTGCCATCTAGAACTCCAATTCTAATTTATACTCTATATCTACTGGACGACCAGAAGGCTTTTGCAATGGTGTTGTTAACACATGTCGTGCAATTAAACCATATTGTGGATCAAATGTATCTTCGTCATTAATTCTAAGTCCATCAAAATAAACTGCTGTTGATCCGCCTGCTCCTGCAGTTACCTCGATTCCAACTTTTGTAATGCTTGTAGCATCTGGCGGGGTTAATGATGTATTACCAAATACTGTTGACATGGGAACTGATTGAATTCTATCTCCGCTTCCTGATGCTGGAGTAAAATCTGCATAGTAGTATTGTGTATCTGAACTATAAAGCTTTACACGAATATTGCTAACATTATTGTCTACTTTTTTATATGCTATAGACAAGCTGTCGTTTACGCTATATCCAGAAAGGTCTAATGTAACTATAGAGTTTGTATATTCTTTAGCTGATGATGTGGCTACGTCAAATTGCACCATGCTTTCACCAATTTTAGCTGTAAATTCTGGACTAGTAGTATTTACCTTTAGTTGAGGATTTCCTCCAACTGAATCAAACCAGATTGAATTATTCTCAAAAGATGTGACGAATTTACTATCAAAGAAGTTTGTAGATTTTCTAACTCCAGGATATAGGCCTATCTCGGTAATTACTCCAGAGATATCTTGTGGAATTGTAGCCTTATAAATTGCATAGTATTTAAATACAGATGATACTTCTTTAATATCTATCGATGTAAGTGATACTGGAAGTCTATAGAATTCAAAACCTAATCTAGTATCGTTTTCGGTAGCCGCCGTTGAAGATATACCCAAGGCTATGTCCTTGCTATTAAAGTCCGAATTACCAGCAATAAAATCTGTTAGAAATCTTTTACCAAATTTAGTTATCATAGTACCTTGACCCTCGCATTTACAGCCTTAACATCTTCTCCGCTAGAATTTCTAACCTTAAATACTATTGTAGATGACGGATTGCCTGCAGCATCATAAACAACTGTATTAGAAACTACTTCAATATCCATAAGCGTTGGGGCTTTTTTGATTACCTTAGTCGCATCTTTTGTTGCATTCGCAGCATCTTCTGATGCCTTATCTGCCGCCTCTAGATCTTCTGGGTCTACTGATGAAACATATAAGCTAGAAGAAGTTTCTCCAACTCCTGTAGCTACTCGTGCAGGATATACTCTAAGATAATTCGATGCTACATCTTTAACCTCTTTGCCATCCTCATATACGACGATGGGAGAGGTAATTCCTACACCAGTGCTTGATACTTTAGCCATATTTTCATTATACCATTTATCAACTATAAATTGAACGGGCAGTAATGCTGGTACTCAACCCCTCTCCAAAGCTATTATTTACTTTAGTAACTACAAATTTTTGAGTTCCATCTAATCCATTCTTGGAATGATTAACTGCAATTATGTCGCCTACTGAAATAATAGGATTGCTAAATACTTCCATTTCAATAACCTGTTGTTTCTTAGACCACTGATCTTGAATCCATGTAGCCAAATTTTTAGCATCAGACTCTAATTGAATCCAAGATGATTCAAATATTACTGGCTCTGGGATAGTTGTTTCGCTAAGGGTATTAGATACATATTCATGCTGTCCAGATACAACAATATAATTTCCTACAACACTAAATGAATATAAGTTTGAGTCATCTAACGGGACAAATGTTCCTGAGTTATTGAGCACATATATTTCAGCTCCAAAAGATGTGAGCCTTTGCCCTAAAACATTTACGTATTTATTTATACCAGTACTTGTATATAATGGGGTTCCTGGACGAGCTTCATACTTAACCTTAATCTTTTTTAATTCTCTAGCTACCGTTCCAAATTCTTCCATGAATGGCAACTGGCTTGGGGCAATAGTTTTATTTGATATAACCTTATCTCCAAAAAGGAAGCTGAGTGTCTTTATACCGTATTTACCCTCATAGACATTTTGTAATGCTCCGTCATCATACTGATCTTTAGTAATTGGAGCAGCATATACATAATCAAATGAGGTAGTTCCGCTTGCTGAAAATAAAGAAATCCCATCAGTTCTTGGCAAAACTTTTTTAATATCGTCTTTGCTAGAAACATCGGTGGTATCAGTTGCTGTTATCTTATAGTTATTTATATATGCAGATATAACTCTTTTACCAGAAGAAACTGCAACGTTTACATCTAGTTTATATAACTGACCTCCTAAAATTCCAGTTAATTGATTTTTAGCAGAGCTTCCTTGGCTATCATTAAGAACCAGCCTTCTACCATTAACCATTTTAATAATCTTGATTTCTTTATCTGCGGTATCTGACAAATTGGAAGTAGACTGAACTAGAATATAATATCCAGTAAGTCCATTATTAGACGTAAAAAATCCTATACCTCCAGAGCCGCTAATTTTTTCTTTTAATGGTTGGAAAAATAAAGAAGTACCGAAAGAATAATACTCATATGCTGTAGATATTCCTGTATTCTTTACCGCCATTGAGTATTTAGATTTATCTACTTCATTATTAGATATTGACAATAATGAGGTTTGTACAGTTCTATTTCCAGATGTTGCAAACGAAGTACCTGTAGAGGTTGGGTTCATTACCGATGTTGCATCTTCTACAACCTCCATAGACCCATCCACTAATTTGTTTTCTAATGCAGCTTTCTGCTGAGCAGCTAATTGATTTAGTTTTGCTCTAGTCATAACATCATCCCATTCGCTATCTGGAGGGGTTATTGTAGATGATGAAGTAGCCAATGTTCCTAAAACAGAAGATGGTTTAGGAGGAGTAATTTTATCGTAGTAATAATCACCATAAGTTCCAGTAGCATTTACTCCACTATATGCACGAAGCCTCATACTATATGTCATTCCTGGAGTAAGACCATTTATGGTATATGTTGGAGAAGTTGTATTAATTACAAAATCTGGATCATTAAATGTGCTTGTTCCTGCAAGCGATCCTCCGTAACTTCCAGGAGTTGTTGTTGGAACAGTAATATTTAAAGTAGCACTTGTTCCAGCTGCATTATAAGTAATAGCAACATAAGGAATTTTTAAACTGGCTGGTGTTGGAACAGTTGGTGGACTATATGTGTCAAGTGTGGATCCATTTAAATAATAATAATCGTAGTAAATTGGACTCATGCTAATTTAACCTCATATCCAGTCCACCCATTCAATATGCCTTGTGCATCCGCATAATGATCTACCACCTTTGTGTCAAAGGCTCCTCGTGTTTTAATTCTATATCTATCGTTAGGTCCATAGTTAGAAGCTCCTGCTTGACCCTGCCCTAAATATTTTAGAGCCATCGGATAATCTTCAATCCATACTTCCTGCTTAGTTCCATTAGAATCATAGTAGAAATATTGAACTGCATCATACTCTATAATCTCTGAATCAATTACTACATAACCACTAAATGAATCTAGTATTTGTCCTTTAGATCCTTCATTTTGAACAACCGCCCTTAGAGTCATATAATTTGGGGTGGTGCTAGCATTTCTAGATGCTGGCAAATTTTCTTCTAGAGATAAAGCTCCTAGGTCTGCAAGGCTGGACTTCCATAAAGGCTGGGCATTACCAAGATACTCATTTGAAGTTACGCTATTCCATAAAACCTTTACCTGATTAGCAGAAGACAGGTCTTGTTTATTAAATGACAATATATTCGGTAAATTATTACCGCTTGTTTCGTATCTAAAATTCCAATCAATTGGATCTGAAGAGTTAAATAAAAATTCTCTTGTGTAGAACTGAAGAATATTATTCTCATCAAAGAAGGCCACCATTTGTGAATCTCTACACAATTGCTGTATTGATTCCCATACTGTTCTACCATCATCTGTCCACCAATAACGTGGGGCAAATACGGACTTGTCTGATGATGTTGTATTAAAATTATAATTTGTAAATCCAATATTATCTAGAAGATTTCTCATAATAGATATTGTAGAAAATTCTTTGCACACAATGCTTGGAGCAGTCATTTCTTGTAGGATTTTAGCTCCATCTAATGCTGTTACAGAAATGTCTCCAAATTCCTCTATGCTCCAATTATCTAGGTAAAATACTCCTTGATTAATTCTTTCATAATTCCCGCCAGAATCTGATAAAGGTCCTGCAGAATGATATAGCTTAAAATAAGGTATTACTTCTACTCTCTTATATAAATAAGTTTTTGTAGCGTCGAAAGTCATTGTTTTTTCAAACGCTATTACTTCCCTAGGATCTTCATATGAAACCATGCTCATGGATAAAGAGTTTGCACTTACTAAACCTACTGGCAATACGTCGTCTGCGTTTGAAGAACTTTCTTTAGATATAGTAAAGTTTACTACTTTATTTGTAGTGTCCACTACCCACCTAGGAGACATTTCTATAAGACCAATATATTTACCGCTAACTGCTCCAGCAGTCACTCTAAGGCTTGTCATGTTAACTGGTGTAGCAGGAGTAGATGGTTCTGTTGTTGACCAAGAAGTTCCGTTGTAGTAAATTGTTACGGTTCCAGCATCTGGCTGTCCGAATGCTTTAATGTTTGCGCTTGTCCCAGTTGCTATTTGTGTTGCTCCGTTATAAATTGTCCAAGTTGGAGGAGTTGAATGAGCTAACTCAAATCTTACAACTATTTTATTTGTTAAAATTGTTTTAGGATATGTTGCAGTAACGTCAAGGCCTGTGCCTTTATCGGACACATAGTATTTGTATGTTGTCTCAGCTCCTGGATAATATGTACGATAATCTATCGTATATTGGCTAGCTCTTGGATTTCTATAAGAACCAGAACCAACATCGCCAACAATTGCATATTTAATTCCAGCCTTTAATGGCCTATTTGGTTTAACTACAGTATCTATTGGAAATAGTTTTTTAAATGGCTGATAAGTATTACCTGCTGCATCTGTGCGGCTAATCTGTGCACCAGTCATTGTAATATTATCTACAAGGGTATTCATGTTATATTCAAATGTGCAGCCAGAATTAATTACTAGAGTGGTGTCTTGTTCCAGTATTGTTTTTATTTGATCAATATTTGGATGGGATATCATTAGACCTCATTCATAGATAGAGAAACATTCCAGTGTGGTTGGAGTCCTCTTTTAACAACGGTAAAGTTACAGCTAGTAAATGAAACTGTATATGATTCATAACCTGATGATGACTGGTCTGATCCAGTTTTTGCTAAATTAATTCTAATATTAAATGTCTTTTTACCATCATCGCTAAGGTAGAATTGTCTTAAATCTTCTGCCCCCCAACCGCCATCAACTGTAAGAGTTCTGTATGACGGAAGCATATCCCATGACATTGAAAAGCTTCTTTTATCAGCAATATGATTTTTCCTTAAAGTCCCATTTGAAGTTCTAACAGATCTTTCAATTCTATCAATGCTAAGCTCTATTGGACTTCTATTGTGCTCACTTACTTTATTCCAAATTTTTGTAGTTCCAGCTGGTGTGGCAAGCAGGTCCTTAGCCTCTATCCATAAGGCTGATCCTCTAGGTAAATACATTGCCATTAGTATGTTCCTCCAACTGTTCTAATTCTTCCTTGCTTTGCATTTACAAGGGCGAGCTCGGACTTAAATCTATTCATTACATCATCTACTGTAACATTTGTTCCATTTAAAGCAATATCTATATTATAGACATTATTATTGTAAGAATTATTTGCTGCCCCGCCAATTCCAGATATTGTATTTGATGGAATATTATAGCTTGGTCCAAGCAAATGATTTGGAACAATTGATCCACTCATTGCTGGAACGAATAGCTCTGGACCTCTTTCTCCTACAAGGTAGCTTTGTGACCCCATGACTGGACCGCCCTTAGCTCTCTGTCTTTCAGCAGCGGCAGGGCTAAATATTGCATCTTCTCCAGTAGTAACTATATATTTGATTCCATAAGGACCATCAATAATGTCACCCTTTTTAAGTTTTTTCTTTTCAACAATAGTTCTTAATACTTCAGCTCTTAATTCTTCTGTTGGTTTTCCATTTACTTGAATAAAAGGGGTATAAGAATTTTTTGGATCAGAAATTCCAAGAACTGACTCCACTGCCTTTTCGCTATCTAATTTAAGAGTTGCATTCTTTGGTGTGGCTAACTTAAAGCCTTTCTTAAGAGTTTCATCAATTTCGCTAAGAGATATTCCATTTTTACCCATAAGTTCTTTAGAGAAAGAAACCATACTCTCAGATAGATTTCCAAGCTGATCGAATGCTCCACCCATTGTAACTTTTCCACGCTTAGGAAATGTGTATGTCTTTGATTGAGCTTCTACATATTTTCCAGTCTTTGGATCTTTAGTAATTAAATTAGAAAATGCTTCTGCTACATATTTATCAGAGTTTGCAGATTTAAGGAGGTCAACCATAAAGTTGCTAAAATCAATTTTAATTGCTTCCTGAGCCTTTTTATATGCGTCACTCTTTGGATCAAGCATATCTGCCTGAGCTTTATTTCCAGCAATTGTAGTAAATCGATTTGCAAATCCTGTTATTGCAGCTGCTGAAGCAGCAAGGTTATTTGCTAAGTTTTGATTGTTTTGACCAGTTTTACCCGCTGTATCATTTTTAGCATTTTCTTTATCAATTAGTGATTGGACTTTTGCTTCTTCTTTAGCAGCATTATCATCAATGCGATCCATTGCTTTCTTAACTTCAAATTGCTTGGTAAGTTGTCTAATAGATAGCTGAGCCTGCATTGCAGCATCTTTATCTCCACGAGCAAGTGCTGCTTGATAATCTAGCTGTAATTTTTGTAATTCTAGTTCTGTATTTTCTGCATCTAAAGTATCCTGAAGAGCTTTCTTCTTCTCATTTGCTCTCTCACGGATTAACTTAATCTGTTCTTGATATTTCTTTATTAATTCTTTATTTGCACCTAATTCTCCATTAGCCGCCGCTGTGGCCTTCTTTGATGCCGCAAGTTGTGCGTCATTTACTTTCTTAAGAGTAGTAGCAACATTTGGAACACCAGAAAGATTATTTCCAACTACAAGAGCTGTCTGTGCAGCAGCATCTAGTCCAGCTTGGAATACAGCAATCATTTCAGCTTGCTCTGCAGTAAGGCTCTTTAGGTCTAACGCAACTCCTGAAAGCAGCAATCTCCATTTAGCATACATCGATCCAATAGTATCGCCTTTATTCAAAATTGCAGCTAGCTCTGGACGCTCTTTTTGTAAAGTCTTTAAGACATCTTCTGAAAGAACCTTATTCTTTGTATTAGAATTTTCCATTTCTCCATAAATAGATAGCAATGCTTCTGCTTCATCTAGTATGTCGCCTTGAGCATTCTTAGTTCCAATTAATGCCTGAACCGCATTGTCCATAGATGTTACAGCAGTATCAACATTTGAAGCAAATGCGTCTGAATCTATACTATTTACTTTATCAAAATTTTCTGCCAAAGTTTTTACTACAAACGCTGCTGCGGATCCTTTATCTTGAATTGCATTAAATGCTTTATCTGTTAATGCAGCAACTCCCATACCAGCCTTATTAGAAGATTCAATAAGCGCATATATTAGGTTATTTGCTTCTTGTACGCTCTTGCCAGCAGAAACCATTTGAGCCTTAACGTTTGAAGCCCACTGAGTTAATTGACTAGAATCAATGCTATTAAGAGTCTTAAGCATTTCTGGCATGTCTGTCTTTACACGCTCTTTAAGTTCCTTAAGCTCTTTAATAGTTAGAGATATTCCAGTTATTCCAGCAGAGGTATATGACTCAAATTGAGCTCTGGCTTTATCTGCCATAAGCTTCTGTTCTTCTCTAACTGCCTTTATTTTGTCTCCGAGATTTGTATAAACAATTCCTAATTCTTTTGCACCCTTTTCGGATAGACCGAACATTGCTGACTCATTGGCTTCTTTTTCTGCAGCATCTTTTCTAATTTTAAGAGCTAGTCCAACTATTGCAGTAAGTCCTGCAGTAATCCAGCCAATTGGTCCAGTTAATACAGCAATTGCATTTTTGACCATAAGGAATGTTCGGCCAGCAATTGAACCAAATTTTACAGCAGCACTTCCTAGAGTAGTAAATCCTTTTACTGCTCTTCCAAGCATTCCAAGTAATGGATAGAATTGCATGATCATACCAGCAATTTGCATACTTTGTCCGAGCATAGGATTAGATCCAGATAATGCTTGTCCTCCAGCCATTACTCCAAATCCCGCCATTGATGCCATCATTCCGCCACTTGGATCAAATTCTCCTTGCTTTCTTGGCGTAGCACCTTGTCTAAATCCTTGAATAAATCTACCTTTATTTGCATAAACAATTCCGCCATTATTATATCCAGGAACCATACCTCCGTCATTCATGCCACCAACAAAACTCAATGATGGACGACGATACGTACCCATCATAAAGTTTCTCATAAATGGTGCAAAGCCTGAGCGAGATCCTCCAGCACGTGCCCGTGCAAGTGGTACTCCAGCTCTATTTCT
>Ga0315909_10002770_pt1 | contig 22110 bp, 21 predicted proteins | sample LakEriMetagenome_11_FD_203527 | JGI IMG/M metagenome (GOLD analysis project Ga0315909, IMG submission 203527) | Freshwater fungal communities from buoy surface, Lake Erie, Ohio, United States - Buoy 2 MA125 | ecosystem: Environmental > Aquatic > Freshwater > Lake | place: USA: Lake Erie, Ohio...
TCGTAGCCGTAGATCCTGGCGTCAGCGGGGGATTCGCGGTCAATACACCGGACGGCATTATCCTGCTGTCCATGCCAGAATCACTGCCGGAAATCTGCGCGCTGATCAATCAGCTAAAGGTAGCCAATGCAGAGTTATGGATCGAGGAGCTTCCACTGTTCGTGTCTCCCATGACGAAAAGCTCGTCGATGGCGACACTTCACAGAAACCTTGGTCGAGTTGAGGCTGCTGCATACGCGTACGGATACGCTCTTCACAGAGCAGCTCCAAAAGTGTGGCAGGCTCCTCTAGGACTCGGTGGGAAAGCATCGTGCAAAGATCATTCGGAATGGAAGCGAAAGCTCAAGGCGAAGGCGCAGGAATTGTATCCTCATCTAGACGTAACCCTGAAGAACTGCGACGCGCTTCTGATCCTTCACTATGCCCTAGGAGGTGGCAGATGATTCGCAGATCGAGCCGTCCTCCATCACCGGACGAACTCAAGCAGCTCCTCATCGCCGCATTCTGCGCTGGCATGGTCATCACCGCTGCGTACTTCATTCTCTTCGTCGTCAAATGAGCGAACCTACCAAACCTCTCGCCCAAGAAACCGACATCGAAACCCTGCGCCATGCCGTCGAGGAATACCAATGGTTGGCCAAGGTTCTCTTCAAATCTCTCGGATGCGGATGCAACGCAGGACATGACCTGTGCTGGAACTGCACCCAAGCTGAGCGACACTACAAACTAACAACCGAGATATACAAATAAGCATGAACAAAGTAGCAACAGTCCGAGTGGCAGACGCCGACGAATCGACCCCGAGGATCGACTTCGCCTACATCGACCGAAAGTACAAGGAATGGCTGATCCGCCGTGGATTCGCCAATGAGGTTGGAACCGAGATGGGTATGCGCCGATCTGGCGGACGACGCGGCAAACGAATCGAACCCGATGAAATCTGAAATCACGCGACAACAGTTGTTGAAGGAAGCCCCTCAGTTGATCGAGTATGCACTTCTTCGCGGTTGGATGAGCAGGCCGAAGCCCCAGCAAAACGTGGATGGAGTCTGGCATTCGAGCGGTTCAGGCCATCTCGACGATGCCTCCGAAGATGAGATACAAGAACTTAAAAAACAGTTCGGTGCAGGTTGAACTCCTCTCCGACGACGTAGAGATACGAATCGGAGAAACCAAGTGGGCTGGCGTGGCCTACATGCGGGAAGGCAAACGAAAGCTCTACGTTCGAACGAAGGCTGAATTCAATGCCAAGTTCGCGCTGATAGATGCGAAGCCCTAGCCATTACATCGCCGCACAAGAGCAGCTCTTTGCGAAGTTTAAGTCTCGCTCCATACCCATCCAACAGTGGAGCAAGTACCTGATGACTCCCAAAGAGCTGGCTCTCCTTTTTCAGAAGCTGGAGAAATCAAATTCTGTTCTTCAGGACATCGCCAAGACTGACCTTGGTAAGTCCGGGGAACTCGCGAGAAAACAACTTGGAATCGAATGAGCAATTCAAATATCGACCGTGCGCGAGCATGGCTTCGTAACACCCCCGGTGCCGTCAGCGGCCAGGGCGGTCATAACACGACCTTCGCAGTAGCTACCGCTCTAGTGCATGGCTTCGAGCTATCGCATGGCGACGCCGAGACTCTGCTGCATGAGTACAACGCGAAGTGCATGCCGCCGTGGAAGCCGAACGACTTGGTTCATAAGCTAAACGAGGCGTTTAGAGTTTCTCACGACAAGCCGAAGGGATGGCTTCTATCCGCACAAAGCGGAACTCCCGTATCAACGACCGGCAAGTTTATCGTCCAGAAGATCCAAGCAATTCCGCAACCGGAATGCAGATTTACAACCATCGACTTCCTCAAAGCCTGCTTCGAGCCGGATGAGACTGTCTGTATCTGCAACGACATCATCTGCGATGAGGAGGGTAAGGGTAGGCCAGCGTCCAAGGGTACATTCCTCAAGCGCGACGAATGGATTGAGAAGCATTTCACGCCGCCCATAAGTTCCATGTGGAACGGTCCTGACAGCCGTGGCGCGTATGTCCGAGTGAATCCGTGTCTCGATGAAACCGGATCGGATTCCGGCGTGTCAGCATTCCGCCATGTGCTGGTCGAGATGGATGAGAAGACCAAGGATGAGCAATGGACGATCCTGAAGGATTCGAAGCTGCCGCTATCGGTCGTCATTGATTCCGGCGGCAAGAGTCTGCACGGCTGGGTCAGAGTCGAAGCGGCTAACAAGGAGGAATGGAACGAGCGTCGCGATGTTGTTTATCGCCATCTGGAAGCCCTCGGCATCGATCCGAAGAACAAGAACGCGAGCAGGTTCAGCCGATTAGCCGGTGTGATGCGCGATGGCAATGAGCAGAGGCTTATCGCCATCAATGTGGGCGTCGTGAACTGGGATGCGTTCACAGACTATCTGGAGTCGCAGGATATGCCTCAGGAGTTCCCGCTCCAGAGCATCATCGATTACGATCCTGAGAATGACCCTGACAACCTGATCGGCGACAGATGGATTCGACGCGGTTCATCAATGCTCTTTGTCGGTCAAAGCGGATGCGGCAAAAGCTCGATGGCATTCTATCAAGGACTCAGGTGGGCCATAGGTTCAGATTGGTTCGGATGCCAGCCAGTACGACCGCTCAAGGTGGCCTACGTCCAAGCTGAGAACGACATTGCCGATCAGCATGATGCGCTGAAAGGAGCCGCGCAGATGGTCTTCGGAAGCGATTGGCGGAACGGATTGCGTCGTGCGGACATGCTCTTCTTCCGAGAGGCGGTTCGAACCGGCGCGGAGTTCACAACCATGCTGCGTCGCCTCATTCGCAAGACGAAGGTGGATATCGTTTACATCGACCCTCTGCTCTCGTACATCGGAGGCAATCCATCGGACATTGAGGTCTGCGCGAACTTCACGCGACATCTGCTCCAGCCGATCATGATGGAGACAGGCGTCGTCATCGTGCTGGTCCATCACTTCCCCAAGCCGAAGGGTAAGGACGACAAACCTGAGAGCGTGGCAGATATGGCCTACTCGGGATTTGGATCGTCTGACCTGACCAACTGGGCGAGAGAGGTGATTGTGCTGAAGGAGGTCGGATTCAATCAGCCGCGACGCTTCATGCTCGGAATGGCAAAGCGCGGAGACAGGTCAGGACTGAAGGACAAGAATGGAAACAAAACCGGCTCCATCGTCATTCAACGAGGAGTCGGAACGATATCCTGGGACTACGCAGATCCTGAGAAGTTCGTAGTCGATAAGGCGGCGGCTACAACGAAGAAGCCGTGGGGCGGACGACCTAGGGGGCGTTAGCTTTCCTTCTCGCGTTCAGCGCGGCGACGACCTTTCGCAGCGAGCGATTGGAACTTCGCCTTGCCGAGCTTTTTGCGTCCGATGTAAGCCGCCAAAGCGCGAGGCTCTCTCACACCCTTCTTCTCAAGCTCGCCGATGAGCTTCTCGTAACGTCCGCCACCACCAAGTTTCATCTTGTCCATATTAGTTAGAATCAGTTGTTACCGACGAAATCACCATGCTTTGCACGACCACGTTCTGGGCTTCGTAGGATCTTTCGCCGTATCGCAGTTATGCCGCGCACGGAAGTTCTTACGACGCTCAGGATTGTCGCGCTTAATCTCCATATTCGGATCGCCGAAGCGAACCTTGATGACGTTTCCGCTGTCGTTCTTAACGTAGACAGCACTCTTCTTCCGCTCTCCCGGCGTGTAGAACGGCTTGTTGAGCGTCACCTTCTTGCCCTGGTAGCGATTACCTTTCTTGGAGAGGGAGGTTTTCATTAGAAGCGTCGAACTGAAGCTGGGGGAATCTGGGGACGTTCAGCCTCCTCGCGCTCATCGTTTCTCATTTTCAAACGATCAGCTTCAAGCGTAAGAATCTTAGGCCAGCGACGGTTGAACGCATCCATTTGAACCTTCGCAACCTGATCGATTGGTTTTGCAACCGTGGCAAGGTAATCAGGGTTTCTAAGAATCCTTCCAACGGCAGCAGCTCCTGTTACCGCAGCAAGGTTAGACAACGCCATCCTGCCGTACATGTTTGCCCCAAGAGTTGATGCAACAGCAGATGTCACAGCGGGGATGAGCTTGCTCTTAACGAGACTGTCCTTCTCGATGATGACAGAAAGCTGATCAGCAATCTTGTTCATCTGATCGACTCCAGACTTTCCGAACGCCTCAACAATGAGCGGATTGTACTGACCAGAAATCAGCTCGCGCATTTTGTTGATGTTCACCTGCTTCTTACCGGCATCCAGAGATTCTCTGAAAAGGTTCCCAACGACCAAATTCTGAACGTCGCCAACAAGATCTGGCCTTTCGTTCCGCATGACATTCATAAACTCCTGAACGACATAACGCTGTTGCTTGCTGTAATCAGTTGTCAAAAACCTGACCACATCTTCCGGTTGAACTTGTTTGGCAGAAAGTCTTCCGGTCTTTGTGGCGTCCAAAACCATCTTCTGGAAGTCAGTCGCTTCTCTGGATGCTTGCTGAACGTAAAGTTGAAGATCCTTGGCCAACCTTCCCGAGTCTGGATTTGATAGGATTAGTCTGATCTGCTCGTCATCCAACTTGATTGGCAATTTCCCGTTTACAGCACTCTGAAGATCGGTCAAAGCGGCCACTATCTGCTTTGTCTTGGCATCCATCTCTTTCAACTCAACTCCAAGATCAGGACGAGGCTTCTCAAGCCGTTCAATCTCTTCATTAACGGATTTGAGCTTCTTTTCATTCTCCTTCAACAATCCACGAGCAGCCGTGTCGTCATTTGCAATCCTTGCCTCAAGCTCCTTAGATTTGGAAACTAGGTCGTTTTTCTGGGTGGTTAGAGTAGCCTTTCTGTCAACCAAACCCTTGTAACGAGTGGCAACATCTTGGATTTCAGAAAGCTGCGGAAAAAACTCATTCGCAACCTCTCCGGTAAGCTGACTTCCCTTGCCCATTTTTGCTTCCGTCAGCAAAGACAAGAACTCTTCAGGCTTTTGGCCAACCTTACGCAGTCTGTTGTAAACAAAGTCTTGAAGAAGAGGTTTGAACGTAGGCTCCCATTCGGAACCAGCCACCTTTTTCATAACCTCTAACGCTTGTCCTCCGCGAGTTCCAAGAAGGCTCAACACCGCTTCAGGACTTCCTCCTCCCTCGCCAACGTCCCTCAGCAGACTTGAGATGATGCTTCCTTTGAACCTGTTTATTCCTTCTCGATACTCTGCGTTTTGAGCTTTGAATGCGGCCTTGAAACCCGGATCAGTGTTAAGAGCCTCTTCCATCAAACCTTGAACACGATCAAGTTCTTGGAACGTATCGTAATCAGCTTGCTGAACCTTCTTGTTGAAATCTATCTGATTGAGAATCTCGGTTCTCTGATTTTTAAGATCATTAAGAGTAAAAGTCTCGATTACATCGTTTCCGTTTTCGTCTTTTACAACTTTACCAAGTTTGTCTTTTTTGGGAACAGAAACAGAAATTGAGTTCAGTTTAGGATCTAATTTTGCATATCCAGCCTTTTGCTTGTCCTTAAATTCCTGAAGGAGAATGTTGGCGTATTCTCCAAATTGTTTTCCAGTTTGATACTGTGTTACAGACTTTCCGTAATCGAACTTCGGATCAAATCCGCTTTCGATTTCCTGAATCTGCCTCTGTTTGTCGGCTATCTCGTTGTCGATTTGGGTTCTTGTGATGTCATCAGATGCTTTGAGGTCTTTCTTTTGGATTTCAAGATTCCTGATGTCGTCAAAGAGAGACTTGGACTCCAACTGAAGTTCACCTTCAGCCCTTCTTGCAGCACCGAGCAGCTCAGCGTTTTTCTCTGCAAACGCAAAATCCACTTTTTTCTTCGCCTCCCCAATCATCTGCTGAGCATTCAGCACGATTCCGCTGATCAGATTATTGTCGATGTCTTTCCGTTCTGTAACACGCTTGAGTTCTGAAACGATTTGATTGGTCAGATCGTCTCCACTCAATCCAGCGGCAGATCCTTTCCTGATTGAATCCTGAAGAAACGTCTGAATGTTTTCTCCCCAAGCTCGGATGTCTTCAGGTCGAGTTCCAGAAAGCTCGGGTGAGTAAAGCGTGTCGGCCAACTGTCCAGCCAATGCAGGATCAATTCCTCCACCTGATCCAAGCTCTCGACGAATTGCGTCTGCGCGTTCGGTTAAAAACTGCTGCGTGTAAGGACGCTGAAGTTCTCCAGCGAACCTTCTCAGGCTTGGCCCACTTCTAGAGAGCGCGCCAAGACCCCTCAAACCTCCCGCAAACGTGGGAAGAAAAAGGCCGCTTAGTGCCGCTTGCTTGATCGTTTCTTCTGTTTTTCCAGACTCATCTCCAAGTGTTGAGGCAAAACCTTGAGCCGCCCCGGTCATCCCGCCAGCGGCACCCTCTTTGAGAATTTGCTTCAACCTTGAAGACTGCTGAGTAACTCCAGTTTCAGCGGTGGTCAAAAACTGCAAAGGACTACGAAACCCTCCAGCTCCACGCTTTGAAAGACTAAGAAGTGGAACACCCTGAGCAGCAGCTTCTTGGACATCGTACGGCTCTGGAGCTATTGTCTGGCGAAGAAGCTCACTTCCAACTCCAGCGAGCATTTCTCCACCAACTGTTTGACCACCGGGAATTTGAGAAAGTCCAATTCCAGCGGCCAAGCCAGCAGCCATTCCAAGTCCTCGTCGAGCTTGATTGAATCGATACTCGTTTAGTAGCTTCTGTTCCTGAGGGGTAAATTCAATTGGAACAGTGGGATTGAATCCGGTGGCTTCTAGCTCCTGAAACTTCTTTGCACTTTCACGACCAAGCCTTAGGTCCGCTTGCTCGACCAAAAGACTCTTCGGCCTGAAAGTGTCACGACCAACAAGCGAAGATTGAGCGGCAGCTTGCTGAACCGCTTCCATTGAACCAATGGGAGATTGTTCCGCAGTTTGATTGATTCCACCAATAGAACCCTCAGGGGTTTTTAGCGGTGTAAACCCAGCGTAGATGTCCTCTTGCGTACCAGATTGTGGTTCGCTTGGTGTAAAACCAGCGTAAATGTCCTCTTGCTCGACATTCGGAGGCTGTTGTTGATTTTGAACAGTCTCGCTAAAAGTAACATCAGCAGCACTCAACGGCTGGCCAACCTGCGTTTGATCGGCTTGATTTCCATCCTGCAAAACATATTCGTCCATAAGTCAGTTTAGATTTCCCCGAACTCCGTTGATAATCACCAAGTCTCCAGATTTCTTTCCTTTTGCCCTAGCTTCAGCCGTTGACTTAAAAGAGATTTCGGACACGGAATTTGTTCCAGACATTGCTGTGGAATTCGTCGAACTCATCGCTTGAGGAGCAGGAGCCGTAATCATTGTGCCTCTTGAAGGCGTTTGGGATGTTCCGGCGGGAATGTCTTTTCCGTATTTCCTATAAATACTGTTTACCCGGTTCATTCCCTCGCTGACACGAGTATCAAGCTCGTCTTTCTTGATCTGAATTTGTTCAACAAATCTAGGAAGATCGGTTCCAAATACCCTTCCAGTTGCAAACCCTTTGACTGGGTTCAACTGAAACTCTAGGAACTGTCCAAGGCGTTTCGACTCTTCTACACCAACAGCGTCCTTGCCTTCTGCGCTGTTTAGAATCTTAAGGATGTTCTGAGCGGAAGCTCGTTTCACATATTCGTCAATTGACGGATCATCGAGAACGCCAATCTCATATCCAATTGCGTCAGAAATCCCCTGCTTGTTGGCGATGTCATCAGCGGCTTTTTTGACAAGCCTATCATCTACCGCATTAAGTTTAATTTCTCCAGCTTTTGCAGGTTGGAGAATTTTTTGAACATAAGCGTCAGTTCTCTTTCCGAGCTGACTTACTCTGATTTTTTCAAGCGCAAGTTTGTCGAGTTGAAGCCCCTTGGTAAAATCAAACTTTTCACCCTCAAGTTTTGTCTTGGCTTCTTGAGTTGCCTTCTTAAGCCCAAATTCATCCCGATCAAGCTCAAGCCGAGCAGCATCTTTTAACTTTTGATACTCCAGTTTTGCTTTTTCAATCTCAGCATCACTTGCATTGTTAGCAATCAACGCCGTCAGCTTGTCCCTAGTGAGTTCAAGATTGCCAAGAATTGATGCTGTTTTAGCTTCGGTTTGACCAATCTTTGAAGAGCCTAATTTTTCATAATAGGCGTTCATTTTCTGAACGTCGATGTTAGGGCTTCCGTCTTGATTGAATCCTATCCACGCACCGGCATCGATTGCCTTGTTTATCGTCGATGCTCTCAGCGTGTTGGAGGTAGCTTCCGCCCTATCTCTAGCCTTCAGAAGTTCAGCGCGAGCAGAATACTTCTCAAGATTGTTGAGCATCTTGTCCGCCTCAAGCCGGTACTGCTTGGACTTGAAAGCAGGAATGACCGGAAACTTTGCTTTTGCGCTAGGATTGTCGAGGTAATCTCCGACTTGCTTGCTAAGATCCGAGAACGCCTTGAACTCATCAACCTGCGCCTGCCGCTCCTCGATGGTGTCGGCAAGGGTGATATCCCGAATCTTGTTCTGAAGCTCCAACCCCTGCCGTTGAAGCACAGATTCCGCAGTCTGCTGCTGGAACTGCTCCATCATGCGAGCCTGCGTCTGCGCGCGGTCGAACAGCGATGCGCCTAGCTGAAATGCTTGAAGAGATTGATCGGCCATAAGATTAACCTGCGTCAGGAATTATACCCGTGAGACTCATGTCGGAGCCAGTTCCCACTCCAGCCCCCAAATACTCAGAACCAGCGGACAGCCCTCCAGATGACGGAGGCGGAGCCATCAACGCTTTCGACATTCCGTATTGCGAAAACGCGCCGCCAACTTGTCCCGCAAATCCAGTTATTGCGCTCTGCATTGCTTGCTGCATCGGCGACGCCTGAGCGGCAACTTGAGCAGCGGTCAAGTCGCGTCCGTACTGAGCTTGCTGTTGCTGCTGCATGAATCCAATTCGTTGACTTGGCGTAATGAACATGCTTCCAACCGAGAACGGCTGAACCATGCCAAACGTCCGCTGCTGCTGGATGAAGTTCTGAGCTTGAGCAAGACCCTGATTCTGAATCTGCATGCCGGTCAGGCCCAAATCGCGAGCGGTTAGCGCACGGCCAAATCCAGATCCTGCGCCGAATCCACCAGACAAAGCGCGTCCAGCGGTAGAACGCTGAACCTGAGCGGAAACCTCGGGCGAAATTTCACCGCGAAGAGAAGCGGCAATGTTCTGTCCAGCCTGAGAAACAAGTTGATCATAGCCAGGAATCGCACGACGAAGCTGCGACTCAAGCTGAGACTGCTCAGCGGCGGTTGTTTTCTTGGCCAACTCGGTAGCAGGCTCAAGCGACGCGATGTTTTGCTGAATTGCCTGCTGCTGCTCCTTGGCGAAATCAATCGGCTTCAGCTCAGGAACCTTCGGCTTCTTTCCGCCGAACAGTCCACCGAGCAGACTTCCCGCTGCCGAGATTCCCGCTCCGCCCAAAATTGCCGCTCCAAGTCCTATTGCCATAAATTATCCTTTTTGGTTCAGAACCATTGCGAAAATCCTCCGCCGTTCAAACCGACGCCGACCATGCGTATCGTATGCACTGCATCGCCCAGATACTGCATCGTCTGCTCCTGCACAGCTTGAACCGCTTTAGCTTCGTAGGCCACTGCTTCCTGAATCAAATCGTTCTCCTCCTTGCGAATCGCCATGACCATCAGTTTGATGGCATCAGGACACGGAGGAATGAGGTAGTCGTTAACGCTCGTCGCGTTGATATGGCGCATCTTCGCCATGACCGTCACCGGCTTATCCTCGTCGTTATGGCAGCGGTCGGTCAGCAGACTGCGGCGATACTGCGGCAGAGTTTCATCGGGGTCGTAAACTGCCAGATCGAGTTCGGCTCCGCTTGTAAGATTCTTTTCATACAAGCGGCTCGCAGTGTTCGTCGCCTCGCGGATGACGCCAGTCAAAGAGGTGAACAGCTTTATGGACTGAACATATGGCATAGCCAACGTCAACTGTTCTCCATCAATCCAGCTTCCACTCGGCAGTTGTGTGCGAATCCAGTTCCCGTTCGCGTCGGTTCCTTGGAGTATGATTGTTTTACCGATGTCTGAATTGTCTCCAGGGTAGACTCGTAGAACGCTGTTAAGACCACCAGACATGTCGCGGTAAGAGACGACAGTCCCACGGTCAATAAGCTGCTTACCGACGCAAGCGTCTCCTGAGTTGAGCAGTCCATAGCCGGTTTCCTGAAACTCGAACCATTGATTGCGGACAGTTCCGACTCCGCAGCAATCGGCTACGGCTTCGATGGTTTCGATCTGGCGCGGCCAAGTGATGCAACCGCCGACCGTATGAATCGTGAACCGCCCGTACGCACCGGCCCACAGACCCTTGTGTAGAAGCCTTCGACACGCTTGGTTGATGTAGTCGTAAACGCGCTGATCATCGACACATACGCCGATGACCCGAGCGATAGTCGAGCGGATGTCCTGAACAATCAGCTTCATTTGGTGTAGTATTCTCGGATGGTTCGCTTGATGAAGTACACACCGTAGAACGGCGGAAGGTTGTTATGACCGATGGCGTTCTGGCTGTCGTTGCCAGTCTTGTCCGCGTTGGTCGTTCCAACTTCACCAGTCGTGATGCTTGGACCTGCTCCTCCGCCACCCGTTCCAGCGGCACCTTGGATAATTTGACTGGGGTAAGAGCCAAGGCCAGACCAAGATTTTGAAACAAGGTAGTAGTCGTCGTTGTTGGGAGCAGCCAACTTGGCAACACCGTGTGTGTGTTCGTTGAACGGGGTTTCGCCAACGATAAGCGTGTGCTTGTCCTCTCCGACAACAGATGTAGTCGTTGAGGTTCCATTGACGTTCACGGTTCCGCTCGCCGCAAACGCTCCAACGCCAACCGGGAATCGAGCATCGAAATTTGTGTCAATCTCCCACATTGGGCCAGTCATCAGGGCAGCGGTAGCGGTTCCGTCGCCGCCGTCGTAGCTCAAGATGTCTGCGGCAGTACCAGCAAATATGCGACGCTCGGAGCTGTTGGGTGCAACCGGATGCTGTCTTGCCCAGTATCCATTAACACGCACCCACCAGTTGCCCTTCTCATCCAGCCACGGATAAACCTGATTGTTCAGCGCAGGAGTGGTCGATCCAAAGTTGAAGAACGAGTTTCCAATCGAGCTGTTGAACGTCGCCTGAGTGCCGCTGATGATATCGTTGGCCAACGTCTGGTAGTTCAGCGGACAGTATCCAACCGGCAAACTCGGCGGAGTAAGCGTGATGAGCGTAAGGTTTGGCATAATTGTTAGGCTATTCCGATGTGTAGGTCAGCGGGTTGATATCGCAGACATCAAGCGGTGTGCAGGCAGGGAAGACTGTCCGGCACTCTCCAACACTCGACTCTTGGATGTCGTAGGCGTGAACTCGAAGACTCTTGACCCGACAGTACCCGATGATGTTCAGCATGACCTGAACCTCGTAAAGATTCCGAGCGGGAGTGCTGATTGTCGCGTTGCACGGCGCATCCGATGGAGTCGGGAAGCGCATCTTAGGCCGATACTGCGGTTTGAAGTTCGTAATCGGACAAAGATCAAAGCACTGCGTAACAGTCGCGCATTCGGCGAAGTCAATCCACTCGATCCAGCCAGGATACTGGTCAGGTCGATAGGTGACATTGAAGGAGACATCGCCTTCCAGCTTGTCGATGAACAAGTCGCCGGAATCGAGCCGCTTCAGACCGAATGGAACCTCAAAGTTGTAGGCGCGAGTCTGCACCTGCCACTCGATTTCCTTCTTGGGAGTCTCACTCAAGTTCATGTCGAACTTGTCACCCTTGGTGATTTCCCAAATCTGAATCGTGTCATCCGATCCGCGAGCGATTGCGAAACAAGCGTCTCCGTAAGCGTTCTCGGTCTTGACGAGCTGCAACACGTTCAGGCCGGTCCAGATGCCAGACCATGCTGGAGGAGCCTTCTTCCGCATCGAGGTGACAAGCTCCATATCCAGTACGGATATGGCCTTATGAATCACGCCCTCCGAATTGAAGCGAGGCTGAGAGGTCATCAACACCCGATTGTCAAAGACGACGGCAGAACTGGCCCACAAAAGACTTGTTTGGTCGTTCTCAACGATGGGCGTCATCTCGCCGCTGATGGGTGTGTTGCCCCAGTCATTGAATGACCGACGAGCAATGATGAACGAGCGGATACCGTCGATAGCTCGGTAGAAGACATCGCCATTGACGGTGATGGCCGACCGTGCGCCTAACGCGCCGCTGGTCAGCAAGCTGATAGCCTGAATGGGATAGTTCAGGTTCTTCCAAACATCGCGATCTACAGGGGCTTGGACGCTGAAAACGTATCGAGGCGTGAAGACAAGAAGCGGTCCTTGACCAAGCGACGTATCTGGATCGCCGGGGACGGCCATTGCTGTGATGCCTCCTGAATCCGACGGAACCGAAAAGTCTCCGCCTTCATTGAGGAAGGTGTTCTCGGTTTCCTTGAGAACGCTGGCTCGCGTACCGTCTCCATAAACGATGTCGGTGGCTCGGAATGAAAAGCCGTTTGGAAGCGCGTACCAGATACGGCCATTGACGTAGGCCATAACTCTGCCGGTCTTAATTTCGTCGTCCTTAGCTCGACGCAGACTTGTCCCGTTGAAGATCAGCGGCTTGCTGAATCCATCTTGAATGACGACGAAGTTCTCAGCTTGAACCATCCAGCCATCGAGCAGGTTGGAAGGATTTTCTAGGTCAGCGGAAACTGTGAGGTCTTGAGCCTTATTCTGAAGGCAGTCGTAAAGCCACACTTTACCACTGATCATCAGCAGGATAAACGTGCGTCCATCGTCCGAGATGTAGGGTAGAGCGCATTGGAATGTGCCGGTCAGACCCTGAGGACCGTAGCAATCCTCCGACCATCCATCCGCCGTTACGTTCGTCTGGTCAGCGGTAATCTCGGCATTATCTGCCGTAATCGTGACGCAGAGGTCGTAGTCTTTCTGAGTGAAACCAGGGCGAGGAGCTATGAACCCCTCGCGAAAATTGGCATTAACCGCGAACGCAACCTGATTCTTGTCCACCTCGGAAGGCATCACGCCAGCATCAATGCCACCCTCGAAGGTGACAGATCCGTCCGTGTACCTGCGTGGTGCGCGTTCGCTCATGGTTTAAGCCTGAATCCGCTGGACGGAGAATGAGGAGTTAGCTCCGACTGTTCCGCCAGACCCAAAAGACGTAACAACAAGCTCGTAATAATCCCCGGCAATAGCTTGATCTATGTATTGAAGAAAAAACGGCCCAATCGCAACCGGAGAAATTGTTGCTGTTTCGCTTAACGGAAGAAGAGTTGTTGATCCGTTTTTTCTAATTGCAGCGTTGGCGTAACTGCCAGCAGCAGGTGTAAAAATAAATAAAGCGTCTAACCTGTAGTATCCAGAGTAAGGAACGACAAACCTTCCGTTTACGGAATTGAATCCAGAGGCAGTGTCAATTCCGGTATAGTTTGTACTTGGATAATTTGTGCTGCTAAAAATGTTTTGATTCGCAGGTGATGGGTTAACATACGGAAGAGTTCCAGAGTCAACTCTCCGCGTAAACGTGACGTAGTTGAATGGAACAATCGAAGGCGCGGACAGCGTGATGTTTCCAGCCGAATTCGTCACAACAATCGGAGCTGTCCCAACGATTTCTTTCTGGAGATAGGTGGTTCCATCACCCACCGGAATCTTGTTCGCTGGAGCGGTTGTTAGATTCGTTCCACCCTTAGCAATCGGCAGCGTACCGCTGATGTCGCCAACTGGAACAGTCGCAACGGTCGAGACGACGCCAGAACCGCCCGATCCGGCGGTCTTCATGTAACCGGCGGCAAGCGAATCGAGGGCTGTCTCGTTCGTCAGAGTTCCATCGGCTGTGCGGCAGATGTAAGAAGCTCCAACCGGCGCACCGCCAGACACACCGGCAGCACCCGTAGGCCCAATCGCACCAGCAAGCGTGATGAGCGAACCGGGAGGAATCAATGTAGTCGGAATCGCATTGGCAATGCCGAGAACACCAGGAGCAGGATTCTGCAAGGTCAGCAGCAAACCATCGACCGAGGTAACTTGCATGTACCCAAGACCTTGAATCGAAACGAAGAACTGTCCGGCGACTGATTCAGGCAAAAACTCGGTGTTATCGACCGCAACCACAACCGACGCTCCGAGAGCAGGGACAAAAAATGCCGCAGTGGTGTAGGTGAACGAATCGATTCCGTTCGTGCCATTGGTGCCGTTTGTACCCGCTGCCCCTTGAGGACCAGGGATATTCACGACTACCGGCTCGGAGTCGCAAGGCTGGCAACAGCCGGATGAAGAAACAAGTTGCGACGGCATAATTTTCCTTTCGCAGAACCTCAAGTCCAACGACAACTAATGCAAGGCCAAACTATGGCAGAGCAAGTGTCTGAGAATCCATTGATCGACCACAAGTACGGAATACGCTCGCCCGTCAAGATTCCCGATCTTGAACTAGAGCTGTACGCTTTCCGAAATCGACTCCAACCAAACGAGGGTGGACTAGGCACTTTCGAACATTTTCAAAATGCGACGAAAATGCTCTGGCCGAAGATGAGTTGGAACCCGTGGTTAGAAGCTCAAGTCGAAAGCCTCTGTGAGCATAACTACGTTGGATGGGCGGGATGCGGAGCGAGCGGAAAGACCTTCGGCGCAACGCTTTTCGCGACAGTCTGGTGGTTGGCCAACCCTGCCAAGTCAACGGTTGTTCTGACATCGACGACCGCGAAGATGATCCGAAAGCGTATGTGGGCCAATCTTCAGGATCTTGTTCGGAAATCGCGAGGATTCCCCGGAAACATGGTCGATTCGAAGATGGCATTGCAGGCTGTCAAAGGTGACGACCGGCATTCAATTTCAGCTATCGCCGTCGCCGAAGGTAACACCTCGAAGGCAGTGGCCAACATTCAGGGTATTCACGCCGAGCGCGTGATGGTCATTATCGACGAAGCGACGGATACGCCCGAAGCAGCGTTCGAGGCTTGCACAAACCTCTCCAAAGGTTGCCGCGAGTTCAAGATGCTCGTCATTGGGAATCCGGCATCAAAGTTTGATCCGCACGGCAGATTCTGCACACCGGCAAAAGGGTGGCGCAGCGTCACGATTGAAGATCAGCATTGGCTGACTGAACGCGGCATGTGCCGACGCTTCGACGGCATGAAGTCGCCGAACATCACCGAGGGGCGAACGAAATACCCGTATCTCATCACCCAAGATCAGGTCTTGTCGGCAATGCGCCATGAGGGCGAGCAGAGTCCTACGTTCTGGAAGTACACACGCGGATTCTGGAGTCCTGATGGCATGGTCAAGACGGTGCTGTCCGAATCGCTCATCGACACGCACACACCAAACAAGAAGCTCACTTTTACGACCAACGTCCAGATTGTCGCGGCTCTCGACCCCGGCTTCGGAGGTGATAGATGTATCCTTCGATTTGCCAAAGTCGGCACCGCTAACGATAAGCTGAGCATCCTCTTTCAGGATATCATCCAGATATCGCCCAACGCTCAGCTCACCGAGCCAGTTCATTACCAGATAGCCAATCGAGTTAAAGAGGAATGCAACAAGCGCGGCGTTCCACCGGACAAGTTTGCTCTCGATTCAAGCGGTGAGGGTGGCGGTCTGGCGGACATTCTGACCAGAGAATGGGGTGTAGTTCACCGCGTCGAGTTCGGCGGCTCTCCATCAACCATTCCGGTCAGCGACGAGGACAGTAGGCCATGCAATGAGGCATACGACCGCAAGGTAACGGAACTCTGGTTCTCAATGCGTAAATGGGTTGTCGAGGAGCGGATTGGCGGCATGGACATCGAGACGTTGCAAGAGTTCTGTGCGCGAATGTTCGACGATGGGAAGCGGAAGATATCCGTCGAATCGAAGACTGTGATGAAACAAAGAACCGGCAAATCGCCTGACTTAGCCGACGCTGCTGTAGTCTTGCTTGATCTGGTGCGTAAAACCGCCTCCTTTGAACCGCGAGCAACAAAGATGGACAAGGTATGGGAAAAGCTGGTGAGGGACGCAGACTCCATTTACTACGACGGGGACGTATGAGCGGCTACAAGATCCTCAATGAACACAATGTCATTCCTGGCGGATGGAACTACCGCGTTCCTGAAACCGGCATCGAGATACCGGCAGGTTCATTGCCGCAGCTCCGCGAGTTCGTTCGCAACCATTACGCGGCCAACGCGGTCAAGGTTCCAACCAACCTCGACATCTTAATCACCGAGTATCAGTGTCGTAACGGTGCTGACTGCTCTTACGACGAAGTTGAGATTCCTAGGCCGAAAGGTTTGAAATCTCTTCAAATCGGAGACGTTATCCGCTTCAGCATGAGCCTGATTCATGGGCTGACCGTTGGCGGCGGCAAGGTTGATCAGGCGGAAGCTGTTCGAAGGGCGAGCATTTGCGCCGGATGCCAATTCAATCGGAAGCCACTCGGATGCACCGGATGCAACGCTCGCGTCCTCAAAGAAGCTGTCAGGACACTTTCTCAACACGGAACAACACCACTAGACGACCAGCTTCAAAGCTGTGAATTTTGTGGTTGCTTCATTAGAAGCATGGTGTGGTTTCCCATTGAAACACTCCATAAATTTACGGACGCTACAGAGAACGCAAACTTGCCAGCTCACTGCTGGAAAAAACGACCATGTACGGAAACCTAGCCCAACTGCCGCTCGAAACCATTAACGAGGAGGGTAAAGCTCCCGAAACTCGTATTGCCGACGCGGCATCGGCTCGCGAGATATTCCAGAAGCTCATTATGGCCGACGAGCTGCGGAACAATACCCGCGCAAAGCTCCGTGGCCTTGTTGACGGCAATCCTCCGTACAACCCGTCAGAGCTTCGACGCAACAACCAAGCGTTCCGTACCAACGTCAACTTCCGCGAGTCGGAAGCGTTCCTCACGTTGGCCATGTCAGCCTTCTACGATGTGTTCGCCGAGGTTCCGACCTACGCCAACATTCGCACCGCTTACGGCAACGACATGGATAAGCGGGAGGAGTGGTCGAAGATTATCACCGAGGAGTTCGACCGTCTCCAGAAGCTGGACAAGGACTTCGACTACATCATGCAGCTCTCGCAGCGTGAGATGGTCCTTATTGGCAATGGTCCGCTAATCTTCGAAGACAGCTCCAACTGGCGATGCAAAGCCATCATGGCGACGGACCTTCTCGTCCCCGATGGCACCAAGTCCAACGTCAGCGATTGGAAGGTGGCTTGCGTCCGCACTCGCATGGGTGTCGATGATCTGTTCGAGAAGATCCAAGACGAGAAAGCTGCGACTGCTGCCGGTTGGAACGTGGACTACGTTCGCCAGCGTATCCGCGCTGCGATGCCCGAGCCGTACCGTTCCGGCGTTCAGTACGATTGGGAGTTCTTCCAACGTCAGCTCCGCTCGAACGACATCACGTTCTCCGCACGGTCAGAGGTCGTGCTGATGTCCCACATCTTCTACAAGGAGTTCGATGGCCAGATCAGCCATGCCATTATCGATGAGCGGGACAGCGAGAACTTCATGTATCGGAAGCTGCGCCGTTACAAGCGGTGGGAGCAGATCATTCATCCGATGTATTACGACCGTGGTGATGGCGAGCATCACGGTGTGAAGGGTCTTGGCATCAAGATGCTTCAGGCGATGGAGCTGAAGAACCGGCTTCGCTGCTCGATGGTGGACAGCGCATTCGCTCGCACCCAGATCCTCTTCCGTCCCCTCAACCCGAACGCTCTCAGCAAGACCAGCGTCGTTCAGCAAGGACCGTATGCCATTCTCCCGCCAGACTACGAAGTCATTCAGCAGAACATTGCTGGCGTTCTGGACGCTCCTATGGCGGTCAACGCGGACCTTGAGAATGTTCTTCAGGGCAATCTCTCTCAGTATCGCCAATCGCTCAACAAACCGGCTGGCAACCCACGAACTGCGACTGAAATCCAAGCCATCGTGGCACAGCAGTCAGCAATCGGTAAGACGCAGCTCAGCCGGTATTACAACCAGCTCGATTCCTTCTTCGAAGAGCGGTACAACCGAGCCTCCAATCCCAACCTGAATCCGATTACCAAGTCGGACAAGGACGCGATTGAGTTCCAGCGTCGTTGCGCCGAACGTGGTGTTCCGGTTCAAGCCATGCTGGACATCGACTTCGTGGAAGCGACTCGCACGGTCGGCCAAGGTTCTCAGTTTGCGAAACAGCAGCTCCTCGGCTCTCTGCTTGGACTTCTCGGTTCTCTGCCAGAGGGGGGCAAAGTCAGCCTCTTGCGCGACTACATCGCCGCTCAGGTTGGCCAACAAATGGTGGATCGGTATCTGCCGACCCAGATCCAATCTTCACGAATTCAGGATCAGACCGCGCTGGCCGTTCTGGAGCATTCGTCCTTGCGCCAGGGTAACATGGCAATCGTCACGGACACGCAGAACCAAATCGTTCACATCGACACGCATCTTGCGGCGGCGAACGAGGCGGCTTCCTCGATTCAGCAGGGAGGCAATCCGCAGGAGATTATGCTCTTCCTGCAAGGTATCGGTCAGCACGTTCAGGATCATCTGGCTCGTCTCTCCACCGATCCTACTCGTCGTCCTCAAGTTGATGCTTACGCGCAGCAGCTCCAGATGCTTGTCCAGACCGTTGAGCAGCTTGGTCAGCTATTGGCCGAACAGCAGCAGGCAATGGCGCAGCAACAGCAGGCGATGGCCATCCAGCAGGGTGTCGATCCGAAGACTGCGGTGATGAATGCGGAGGTTCAGGCGAAAATCGCTCGCCAGAATGCCGAGACTATGGCCAACATTCAGCGTCAGAACACGAAGGCGATGGCCGACTTGGCTCGCCGGAATGCCAAGACAACCGCTGATATTCAGCGAGCGAATGCAACTGCCGAGTCCAACTTGGCGCGTCAGGGATGAGAATTATGGGAAACGAAGAAAACATCGTTCAATTCATCGCCGACAACTTCCCTAAGATGGGCGGTTGGTGCGATCCGAAAAAAGGTTTAGAAATCGCCAAACTTGTTCTCGAAACGAAACCTCAACGCATCGCTGAAGTTGGTGTTTTCGAGGGCAAGTCCACGCTCGCACTCGCACAAGCCTGCAAGCTGAACGGAAGCGGAACCGTCTACGCTATCGATTCTTGGAAGAAAGAGGACTGCATCGACGATGAAACGAATGCCAATCAGGAATGGTGGGCGACACTCGATCTGAACAAGCATTACGAATCTTTCGTTGGTCATTGCGTTCGCGCGCAGGTCGTAAAGCAGATTCAGTTCTGCCGCATGTCCTCATGGGATGCGTCGCGATTCCTGCCGGACATGGACATGGTTCATATCGACGCCAATCACGCCGAATGGCCGTCTACGAGCGATGTCGTCAACTGGCTTCCAAAGCTCAAGGTTGGCGGATATCTGGTCATGGACGATGTGAATTGGGAATCGACCCAGACCGCTCTCAAGTTTGTCCTGAAACGCTGCGAATTTGTTTCGCGATTTGATCTGAGCGAGAGCGTTTTTGCTATCTATCGAAAACTGAAATAACCCCGTGCAAACGGTCGTTATCACGATGCGAGGCAGCTCTCGCATTCCGCGCCTACAAAGAAACCTTGATTCCGCTGGAGTCACGGACTACCGCATTTTCTATGGCCTGAACGGCGCGAAGTCTGGACTGAAAGCGAGCATTCCGTACGAGATAGATGACCCCGGCTCAGGCTATCTCATCTGCTCTAAGCACGTTGGATGCAGTATGTCCCATTGGATGCTATGGAACGCGCTGGATTTCGATCCTTCCACACCGGACATGGTGATGGTTCTAGAGGATGACATCCTCTTCCGTCCGCATTGGCGCGAAACAATCGAACGTGCGCTGACAAAACTGCCAGAGGATTGGGACATCCTCTATCCTGGCTCTTGTTGCGCGCACGGGAAGCTCTCGCGCGAGCTGGATTCAAACCTATTCGAAGGGATGCCGCTTTGCACTCACTGCTACATTGTCCGCAAGAAGGCTCTCAAGACTCTTATCGAGACGAACGAAGAGGTCTTCGCTCCAATCGATTTGCAGATGTACTTTAAGAGCCGACAGCATCTGAAATGCTTCACAATTTTCCCGCGAGTTGCCGATCAAGAAGACTGTCCTTTGGCCGACTAAAATTATGGGTTCACCTTTCAATGGAGACACGTTCATCGAGCAGGAGTTTCTCTACCTCAAAGAACGCTTCGAGCTGACGACCGCCGTCGAAACCGGCACTCACGAAGCGGACACTACCGTTTGGTTGGCCAAGAACTTCCTCAAGACCGTTTCATGCGAGCTGAACCATGATCTGGTTGAGAGGGCTAAGGAGAAGTTTAAGCGCGAGAATGTCTACGTTGAGATGTTCGAAGGCAGTAGCGATGCCTGCATGAACTGGTTCATTCCGCATCACGGAATTGGACACGACACGATCTTCTTTCTCGACGCCCACTGGAACGACTACCTGCCGCTGCTTGAAGAGCTTGAGGCAATCAATCGCTACGACCTACATCCGGTCATCGCCATCCACGACTTCAAGGAACCGACCGGACAGCTCGGGTACGACAGCTACAACGGCCACGACATCTGCCTCGGCTACATCAAGGAGAAGCTGGACGCGATTTACCGTGCCAAGACGCTGACGCAGAAGTACGGCTACAGCTTCTACTACAACCACCCTAGCCGATGCGTAGGCGCGCGTCGCGGCATCATCTACATCCTCCCGAACCGATGAAACTACAGCTCGAAAAGACGCCGTGCTTCATCATCTCGAAGCCTGAGAGTGAGAAGGAGCGACGCTGCATACGCTACATGAAGTCATTCGGAATCGATGCGGTTCCGATGTACGGATTCAGGGCTGAGAACTGCGGCATATCGACCGACTACTACCACACACGCGAGAAGGAGAAGGCGAAAGTCAAAACAATCGTCGCCGGACTGAGCCATTTCTCTGTCTGGTCGGCCATCAAGTGGATGGTTGAGTCGAAGATAACCGATCATCGGACATTCCTTATCGTTGAGGATGACGTTGAGTTCACATGCTCCGATTGGAAGGCTAAGCTGGCCGACAATCTGGACTATCTCCCGAGCGATTGGCATGTCGTCTACATCGGAAGCTGCTGCGCTGACCCGATTGAAGACCACAGCTACATCGCGTCGAACCTTTACAAGCTGGTCCGAGGCATGTGTACGCATGCTTACCTTGTAAATTACGAAGGTGTCTGCAAACTCCTCGAAACGAACCAGAAGGTTTGGGGTCCAATCGACATCCAGATGCTGGTCGATTCGATGCCTAGGATGAACTTTTACGGGATTCTTCCGAGGCTTGCGACGCAGGAGAACACAAAATTGTATCCATAATGAAAGACATCATCCGAAGTCTGTCTCTTAAAGCTCTCAAGCGATTCGCAAATGGCGGTGATGGTCAGGCCGATTTGCTGATGCAGATCGAGGATTTGCAGAAGACGCTTGAGATTCGAACCAAAGAACATGACGAGCATCTGACCGAGGTCCGCGAGGAGCGCGATCATTGGCTTGCTCTCTACGACGAAATCAAATTCGCAGCCGAGTTTCTAATGAGCTACGCAAAAAACGACGTACCCAAGCTGGCCGAACAATGCGACTGGGAGGTTGGCAAAATCACGCTTCCTGAGGAGGTTGGAACCTACTACTTCAACCCCGCAATCGTTCAGGAGCCAAGCGGTCAGATCCTTCTTTTCGCCCGACGCTGCCGCAACAAGCGCGAGAAGGATGAGGACGTTTACCTTGAGAAGAACGACATCGTTGTCTTCGAGCTGACCAAGGATCTTGGAGCCATCAAGAAGGCGTTGATCAACCTCACCTCGCACATGCCGGGTGAGCAGTTCGAAGATCCGCGAGTGGTCAAGTTTGGCGACAAATACGGACTAAGCTGCTGCACGTTTGTACCGTTCAAGAGCTACGCGCATCAGGCGATGTTTGTCTTGGACAAGCAGTTCCTGAACGTCGCCCGATTCGATCCGATCTACGGCAACAACTACGCCCAGGCGATGGTGAACGATGGCCATGAGAAGAACTGGCTCTACTTCGTCCACGATAACACGCCAC
>Ga0315909_10002771_pt1 | contig 22109 bp, 35 predicted proteins | sample LakEriMetagenome_11_FD_203527 | JGI IMG/M metagenome (GOLD analysis project Ga0315909, IMG submission 203527) | Freshwater fungal communities from buoy surface, Lake Erie, Ohio, United States - Buoy 2 MA125 | ecosystem: Environmental > Aquatic > Freshwater > Lake | place: USA: Lake Erie, Ohio...
CCACATTATTTTTTAGACCTATTTTTAGATTTAGACATAACTCTCAAATTGCTTATAGAATTATTATTAGGATTTCCGTCTTTATGGTCTATGTCTTTACCTTTGACAGCACTAATACCTAATTTTTTAATCATTAGATTTCTAGCTATTCTTCTTTTTTGCCTATTGTTTCTGTCTTCTTTAGTTCGAATTGCGTATTCTCTTTTGTAATCACGCATTGTTTATAGGATTGTAGATTTAGCCAATCTATCTGTTACTTCTTTTCTATAAGCTGGGTCTTTTTCATATCTTGGGTCATTCATAGCTTGTGTAACTTGTGCGATTGACCTAAAGGCATCTGAAGAAAATACATCGCTATCTCCTTCAAAAAGCTCTTGTCTTTGTGGGCTAGATTTATTCATTCCAGCAGTTGCCATTAATCCTCTAACAGCTAACTTCATAGCTTCTACAGAACCATTAGAAACAATATCATTAAAACTTGAAACTTCTTGTTCAGATAAATTTTGAGAAGCCCAATTAACTAATTCTTGATATTTTTCTTGAGAACCAACTTCATTATAAATTTGAGATTGGTAACTTTGAGCTATAGATTTTTGACCTTCTATATACCCATCAACTATTTCTTTAGTTAATCCTAATTTAGCAAGTTCTTGATATGATTTTTCTGATAATGAACCTTGCTCTACATATTCATCATTATATTTATCTAATGAAAAATTTTCTGATTTAACTTCTTCAGATTTATTTTTAGGTTCTTCTTTTTTAACTTCTTTATTATTAGATGAAAATTTCTTTTCTAATTCAGAATATGCTTTAGCTAATTCTTCAGCAGATTTAAACTTTTCAGGAAGCCATTCAGGTTTTTGTTCTGTACTTTCTGTTATTGATTTTGGTTGTGATATTACTGTTTGTGTTCCTGAATTTGCAGAAATTACTTCTGCTCCTACATTAACACCTGCTATACCTAAATCTTTAGCAGATTGTTCTAAAGTTATTTCTTTATTATCTGGTTGTACTTCTACTCTTTGAGTATTCATATTTTTTCCTATTGTTGATTGGTTACTTGTTTAACAGCATCAATCATTCCTTGTGGATTATCCGCATTAGCTTTACCAAGCTCAATGGCTACACGAGGGTCTGCAAGTGATTGCTGTGCAAATTGTTGCAGTTGTTGTTGCTGTGTTTCTTGTTGGATTTGTTCTGCTGATTTAATTAATCCTGCGGTATCAACACCATTTGCTACTGCAAACTTTTTGATAGCATCTTCAAGATTAATGTATTGAGCTAGAACATTTGCTCCTAAAGTTGAAGCAAGGTCAGACATAAATTGAAGTAATCTTATTCTATCTGAACTTCTTCCTAGTGCTTCCAATCCAACGATGATTTTTGGCTTCACTATATCTTTAGGTAATTCTGGTAATAAATTTGCTTCCTTCAGCATTGATATTTTTGCTTTTAAATATGGAAGTTGAAATTCTGCTGTAAGTAATCCATAGACACCACCAAGAGCATCTTGTAATTCATTTGCTATTAGAGAAATTTCTGTAGCAGTAACTCTTTCAGCTTGTCTTTGAACTGAAGAATTTAAAAGAAATGCGTATTGTAATCTTGTTTCAATTTTATTTATTGTATCTAGTGCAACTTTAAAATCTGCAAATTTTCCCATTTGTAAGACTGTTACATCTGCGGAATTACCTTCAATAATTGCACCATTATTAGCTTTAGCAACAGAAGAAACTCTGGTCGAACCATTTGGAGCAACCATAAATAAACATTTAGCTGAAGCTGTAGAACCTTCTAAAATAGCTCTAGTTAAACCTTCTAATGATTTTAAATCTCCTAAATATGCTTCTACTAATCCTCTACCATAATCTTGGCCATCAACTCTATTAAATCGTAAAGCAATAAAAGGAAGCTCATCTAATTTATATTCCTTTTTTAAAATTTGTTTTTTACCTACTTCTTGAATTAAACAATATTTATTCTGTTCTCTATAAATATAAGTATATAAATTAAGATTTTTTTGTTCCTCATCAGTTTTTTTTGTAATTAATTTCGCAAGTTCAGGTGGGAGAGAGCTTGGACTAATACTTTCTTTAATAATAATTTTTAAAACTTCACCTTGAGGATTTCTTTTTACTACATAATTTTCTAAACGATAAACTCTTAATCCTTTTTCAGTTAAACGTAATAAACAATTACCACCAACAATTAACTGTTTAAGAGCTTCATAAACATTAACTCTATCTGAAGTAGCTTCAATGTTATCCATTATAGCTTTTTCAATTTGAGCTAAACCTTGTTCTATAGTTTCTTTTTGTTGTGGGTCTTGTTGTAATTTTTTATAAACTAAATCATCTATTCCTAATCGGAAGAATGGTGATTGTGGGGGAAATAAAGCTAACATTAGCTTTGATGATAAGTTCATAACACCTCTTGAACCTACGGATTGGTATGGTGTTGGAAAGTTTGTACTTTCGTTTGAACCTTTAGGTGGGAATAAATGAGGTATAGTTAGTTCTGCACTATCTCTTGCTCTTTCTATAAATACTTCTCTATTACTTTCTAGCTTTGTAAATTCACTCTCAATTTTAGATTTTTCTGAATTGACTTTATCCGATAACGTATATCGTTCCAAAGTTTAGCTTTCTAGCTAGTTGGATAATTTAAGCCACTACCATCTGAAGTAAGAGGTATTCTCAAAGAACCTCTGCCTAATCTAATTCTTGATTTATTAGATGCTGTAGTAGAAGCATTATCATTTTCTCCTGCTACTTGCGGTGACATTTGTTTTTTACCTGCCACACCTTGAGATACTGCTGGTGGTGTTGGTGGTAAAGGTTCTGGTGCTGGTGGTGGGCTTGGTGCTTTAGGTGAAGGACACATAAAGTTAATTCTCCTGTTGAATGTTAAATTGATTGATTAAATGATTTACGACTGACCTTTGGCCTGATTTGTAGTAAATTTCTTTTTCACTATCTTTTAAATCTGGGCATTTGTCTGGGAATAGAGAATTTAGATATTTTATTAAATCTTCTCTAATAATAGGTGTTTTTAATTTATCTGACATTGGCTACTCCTAAAGTGCAACCAATCAGTTTTTTATTCATTTAACTCTCCTGCAATAGCCGAATAACCACAAGCATCTACATAATCATCTATGTTATGTTCACCTGCTTTTGTTCTGGCTAATTTCAATAAAACCATAAGGATTGCAACGTCTTTAGGTGTTATTTTCATCTCTAAATAAGCACTCCAAAGTAGAGCTATATTATTATGATTAACTAATTTATTTCCGTGAGTTCTATCTCTATCGCCATTAACTAGCTTTTCTGCTTGTTGCAGAATTTGTGAAGTCTTCATATCTATAATTAAAAAGTTTAGGTTTGTTTGTTTTAAAGTTGTATTCACCAGCTCTTAATATTCTTGCTAATCTTGCTTGATGGTAAGCATCGTCAGGTACATATTTATTTCTTACAAATTCATTAATTACTGCTTCCCATAATTCATCTATATTTTTCTTATCTAATAAAACTCTAGATGCTTTTACAGCTCCAACACCTACACAACCTTTGTAACCATCAGCTTGGTCTCCAACTAATACTTGAGTGCAAAAATTATAATCAGCTTTGTTAGCATCTACATATTCAATACTGTCATCTATTATAAAGCAATGCCAACCAGATATTGTTCTCATATCTTTATCACCAGATACTATGACAGATTTATCTTTGTATTCTCCTGTAGCTAATAAACCAATAACATCATCTCCTTCTAAATTAGGATAGCTTTGAGTTTTAAAATTATTAGTAATCCATTTCTTTAATTCATTATAACAAACAGGTTTTCTAATTACTTTTCTATAAGATTTATAAGAACTATCTAATTCTTTTCTAAAATTATTTTTATCTGAAAAACAAATTAAGGCATCTTTTGATTTTGTATGTTCTAAATAAAATTGAATAGATTGAACCCATAATTGTTTTACTATTCTAAAATCACAATGTAATGTCCAAACATCATCTCCCCAATCTGTAGGTGTTTCTTGTGATGATGATATTTTATAAGCAAGTAAATCCCCATCTACTAACATTATTTTATTTTTGTTAGCATAAAATTCATTCATATTTTTCATTTTTTATCTCCATTAATTAAAATCATTTCAACAATGCAACTAGTTGGTAAAACATTTCTGTCACCAAAAGAGGTAATCCTAAAATGTTCATCTACTGAATAAGATGCAAAGGTTCTTACAAATTTATTGTCTTTTGAAAAAACATAACCTTCAATGACACAATGGTCAGGATTAAAGTTTTCAAATTCTTTTTCATCACACCAACCTGTATCTCCTGTTGGGTCAATAAAAACTATTTTGTATTTTTTATACAATTCAATCCTGTCCAGTTCTTTTTTCTTCATCATTTTTAGCTTTGATTATTCTTTTTAAATTTTCAATTTCCTCATTCATTCTGTCTATAACGTCTTTGCATTTACATTCGTCTTTAGTGACGTGTGAGTTTGTTTTGTAAAAAAAAGATTTGTTGGTCATTTTTTTTCTCCGAATTGTTTTATTTGAATGTAAAAATCAACGAGGTCTTTGGCAGGTACGATGTAACCAATAGAAGTGTAGTTATCGCCACCTCTTTTAAGAGGATAACCCACTACAAATTTCTTTAATAAATCTAATGGAATACCAACGAATATTTGGTCTTTACGTTTTGCAACTTCTAGAAAGAAAACCCAATATCTAGCTGTACTTACTGCAATGCCAGATGGTTTCTGTCTGCTTTCTATTTCAATAAATACATTAGAAGTTTTTTGCCAAAGTCTGTCTGCTTTAACTTCAACTGTACCTTCTACTATTTTTTGAAATTCGTTTTCATACTTTTGACCAAAAGCCAAGTCCAAGTCGAACTTGTTAGTGTGTTTCAGACCAATTACTGCCTACTTTAATTTCGCCAGTCAGTGGACATCTAAAATTAAAATGTTTTTGAGTTAATTCAAAAGTTAATGAAGCAATAGATTTAAACTGTTCTATTTTTTCTTTAACAACATAAAACTGCATTTCATCGTGAATATGCAGAACCATCGCATAATCTTTACCCCATACAAAACCATTACGAACTAAATTATCATTTAAAATAATTGTTCCTTGTTTAACAAGTAAAGCTCCTGCGGATTGTATTAAAGTATTTAATGTAGAATATTCTGCTCTACATATTAATTTTCTACCATCTAAACCTTTTAAATAACCTGTACTTCTAAATTTATTTCTAGCTGATTGATTAAGAAGTTTTAAAGCTGGTAGTGCTTCTTCAAATTTTTCTCTTACTATTCTTGCTTCGTTGTCAGACGTTCCAATAATTTCAGCAATTCTTTTATTTCCTGCACCATAAATGTAAGCATAAATAAAAGTTTTAGCTTGAGAACGAGAGGATAGTCCGAGAATTTTTTGATTGGTGGTATGTATATCTGCTTCAAGTAATTCTTTTTGAAAAGCACCACTGTCAAAATTATATAAGTAATGAGAAAGGACACGAAGCTCAAGACCAGAAAAATCAATACCACACATAACCATATTGGAAGGAGCAATAAAAAGCTGACGAAATTCAGTGCCATATAAACTATCTTTGCTTGGTACTTGTGCAAGGTTGGGACTGTGATGGGTGCATCTTCCTGTGACTGCTCCGTTTTCAATAATTTTTCCATAAATTTTTCCATTAGATATTGATTTTAATAATGACTGTTCACCTTCAGCTAGTTGTGAAATTCTTTTTTGAACTAAAAAATGTTCTGCTAAAACTTTAGCGATTGGAAATTTAAGCTCTGATAAAATTTTTTCGTTTATTTCTGGCTTACCTGTTGCTGTAAATTGTGTAGGTTTCCAACCAAATAAAACTTGAAGTCTATTAGCTATATGTTCTCTAGAATTAGGATTGAATACTTCTGTAACGTATCTATTTATTGGTACACCTTTTTTATAACCTAATTTTGCATTATCTCTTTTAGGTCTAAATACACTGTCTAATCTTTCCCAATTTGGGAAGACCGAAGCTAGTTGTTTTTCCAGCTCCAGTCTTCTTTTTAGCAAGGACTGATATAGCTTCTCAAGAGAAGTCACATCTATCAGAACTCCGTGTTCTTCTTGTTTTTTTATCCAATAAGCAAATTTATGTTCTAGTTCTATTGCTTCTTTTGAATAATTTACGTTTTCTATTAATTTATAAAGTTTGTGAGTTATCTCTACATCTCTCTCACAATAGGTCTGCATTTCTTGAGACCACTCATCAAATTGTTCTTTATCTTTAAAATCACCTTTTAATAAACCTAATCTAAAACCATAACTTTCAAGAGAATGTTTGCCTATTAATTTTGGCGGTACATTATTTGCCTTACAATCTTCTTCTATTCTGTTTGTCCAAATTAATCTTGCAAGAAGTAATGTATCAATAATATTTCCATTAAATTGAAACCCATAAACTTTTTCTAAAGCTGGTAAATCAAATTTTAAAACATTATGACCAATTAAAGTATCTGCTTTTTTTAATAATTCTAAACCTTCATTTAAGTTTTTAGGATTATAAGAATATACTTTTTCAGTATTTATATCCTTGCAAACTATGCAATGAATTTTATTTAGCTTATCTACAAAGCCATTAGTTTCTACATCTACGATTAGTTTCATATTAATTTATTTTGTAACAACCCGTGAGAATAATTTTCTCATTGTTGTATGTTAGTTTATTTTTTGTGAATTTTTCTATTGCTTCAGTGCAGGACTGATTAGATTGTAAGTTAAGTGTATATGTTTGGTGGCTAGTTTTTATGAAAAAAAATATTTAGCAAAAGAAAATTGTTTAACAACAATATAAACAAAAGCTATTAGCAAAATTAAGAAAATAAAAATTACAATATAATTTCTTAATCTAATATGTTTTTCAATATCTCTTTGAACTTGGTCTCTAAAACTTTTTAAAATAAAATTATCCATTAGTGTATTACCGCTATTGTTATTTTTTCTGTTGAAGGAAGAAATGTTGAGATATTTTTAATAGCATTGTTAATTATTTTTTTAGCTTCAACATCTCCGCACATTATAACTGGAAATACATTTTCAAATTTAATTGAATTATAAATTGCAGTCATAATAGTTTTACAAGTTTCATAAACTATCTGTTGTTGTCTTGTAGATAGCTTAAGATATTCTTCTTTCTCAATTAGATAAGTAAGAATAAATTTTTCTAAAGTTTTATTGTTCATTCAAATTGTCCTTCTGATAATCTCCCTGATTGTTTGTTGTAAATTAAAGTTGTTGCAATTCCTGTATCACCAGAAAATCTATTTTTTAAAACTCTTACATTCATAAGATTGCTTTCATTTTCAGATTGTTGATTTCTTTCAAAACCAATTACTGCATCTGATAATTGAGCTAATGAATGAGAACCTCTTAATTGATTAAGAGAAGTAGTGTGGCCTTCTTCGTGTCCTGTTTTACTATCAGGTCTTTTTAAGTGTGAGACTACAAACATTGCACACTTGAGTTCTTCAACTAAACTTCGGAGTTTAGTCATAGTATTGTCTATTAAACGTCTTTCGTCTCCTTCCTCTAAACCTGAAATAACTATTGAAATATGGTCTAAGAATATGACTTTGCAGTCTAAACCTTGAACCATATAGCGAATACGACTTGTTAAATCTTCGCTATCGCTAGAACCAAAGTGGTCATAAAAACAAATTTTATCTTTTAGTTTTTCCCAAGATTTAATTATAATTTCATCAGGTATTGTTTTTTTAACTAGTGGGTTATGCAGGGGAGCATTTACTGGTATGGAAACAATACCTCTTATACTTCTCTTAACACTTTCCTCTAATGCAATGTAACCAACTTTAAATCCTTTTTGAATTACATCATAAGCAATCTCTCTACATACTTGAGATTTCCCTGTTCCTGAACCTGCGGTTAATAATACAAGTTCTCCAAATCTTATTCCTAAAAGTTTTTCATTTAGACCATTCCAAAGATATGGAATACTTTCAACTTCATCATCATTAAGAAGTAAATCTTTTGTATCTACTCCTAAAATAATACCTTGTGGTGTGTATGGTTTAGCTCCCCAAATTGCATCAATAACTTTATCTCCTTTATCTTGTTGCAATAATTCGTTTGCATCTTTAGCAGGAAGTTTTGCTATCTTAACTTTTTTAACTGGTAATACTGTTGCACATTCAATACTAGCTTCTAATCCAACTTCATCATTATCAAACATTAAAATAATGTTTTCAAATTTTGATAACCATTCTAATTCTTTTTTAATATATTTTTTAGCTGATGAAGCTCCTGATGGAACAGACACAACTGGATATTTATTATTCCATAATTGAGAAACAGACATTGCATCAATCTCACCTTCGGTAACAACAACCATTCTTCCACCATCTCTCCAGTTTTGTTGTCCAAATAATAAAGCTGAATTTAAGTCTCCTAACCAAATAAAAGATTTGTCTTGAAATCTTAAATGCTGTGCAACCTTTTGATAATTTTTATTATAATAATTTGCTATTTGAACTGGTTGTCCATTATAAAAACCTTGTTCATAATTAAAAACTTTACAAGTTTCTTCATTAATTTTTCTTTTAGGTAATGCTTGTATTGTTCCGTCAATCATATCAGTTGCCTTTTCTTGAATTGTTTCTTGTTGAACTTGCTTTTGCGAATTAGGATATTTTGTTACTTTGCAACCAAAGCAGTGAGTATGGTTGTCACTATAAACTGCTAGATTATCTTTTGAACCACAATCAGGACAAGGTGCGTGATAAAGAAATTTACTTTCTTCATTATAAAGCATCTGCTTTCTTGTGTTCTTCTATTTCACTTTTATCAACAGTACCAAAAGACCATTTGTAATTTGGTATGTCTTCTTGTTGTAAATATTTATCTACGTCAAAATTGGGACAGGTCTTGTCAGGATTAACGTGGTAATGACCTATAATTCTTGCATCAGGATATTTAATAACCCATTCTGATAATAATTTTTTTAAACTTTCCCATTGTTCAGAAGTAAAATTATCTTCGTTTTGATTGTCTTCAGACAAGCCACCAACTAAACAAACACTAGTACTTACGTCATTTATTTCAACTGCGTGAGCTTGGTATTCATCATCTAATCTACCTTGTTCAATAACTCCGTCTCTTTTAATTACTTTTGCATAACCAATTTTTAACCAACCCCTTTCTCTGTGCCATCTATCAATAATTTTTGCATCAACTTTCATTGATGGTTTTGATAATGAACAATGAATTACAATAAAATTAGTTTTACTTCTTGGCATCGTCTGTTTCCTTAATTTCGTTTAACCATTCATCTGGGAATGATTTTTTTGTTGTAGCAATACAATGATATTTGAAACCAAATAATTCACACCATTTGCCATAAGTCGTTTTTGATTTTTTTCCAATTTTGGTTTTAGAATTTGAAAATATAAATCTTAAATCTAAATCTGGGTTTTGTTGTTTGATTAATTTATGTTTTTTTCTATCTGCTGAATTAAATGCTCCTTTAGTTTCTATTAAAATATTACTGCAAGGAAAATCTACAGAATAAGTTTTTTTCTGTTCAGGCATAGAGTAAGTAATCTTAAAACCTTCATAAACAAATTTTACTTTTTTATTTGTTAAGTAGTTATAGATTACTTCCTCTAAACCAGATTTGAGTGTTACAGATTTAGAAATCTGCACTCGTTTGAACTTGGGGTATTTCATTAGTTGTTGGTTGAACTTTTTCAGTAACATATCCTTCTTCTATTTTAAGAAGATGGTCAGCTCGTTCTCTAGTTACTAAATCAATAACCTGAACCATTTTTAAACGTAAAGTTACACCAGCTCCAGTTAATGGAGTGTGGTAAGGTATTACATCAAAAACACATTTACACATTGAACCACTTGCTATGTAAGTGTCCATTGGCATTGGGTTTTTCTTTGCATCAACAACGATTGGTCTTTGTTGAAATGGTTGTTTTGTTTTTTTATTTACACCACTAGCTTTCATCTTCATTTTTAAAATAAAGAAATCACCTTCAGTTGTGTAAGGTTTTGGAGCTAATTTTATTTTTTTACCTTTAGCTTCCTTTTCAAAAACTGCTAGACTGTCACCTAGATATACGTCTAAATCTGACGATAGTTTAGATGCGTCTTGTTTTTTGATTTTTAAGGTAATTTTATACTCACCTAACTCATTAAACTTTGTGTCAGGTTTGAGAAGTCTAGGATAAATAGCTTCTCCTATAGGTGTTACCATAGTTTTACTTTCAATCATTATTACTCCTTGATTGTTTGTTGTTATCTATAAGTGCAACCTATCAATTCACCTGTGTATTAAAGACTGTTTAAATACAGAAGAACTTTGAGTTTTTAACTTCCTCTAAATTAAGATTTCCTTTAGAAGGTATAGTTGGAAATTTCCTTTGATTTTTAGGAGATAACATTGCAAACATTTCATCTGCCCAATTTTTCAAAACATCTTTAGAGTAAATTTCACAAAAACTATTTCTTATAGCTTTAGCCATTATTTGAGTATCAGGAGCAACCACACCAAAACTGTCGTGGATAACAGAGAAGTTATCTACTCCTGCTTGATGAGCTTTAACAACAGCTAATTGTAAAACACTTGCATCTAAAGAATGGATAAAGTTTGCACAAATACTTTGAGAAGTCTTGCGTTTATCAATCTTTTCAGTTTCTTTTTGGTATGAAAGCATCAATATACTTTCTCCCATTTTAGTTTTAACTCTTTTACTTTGCATAGAATAACAAGCCATTTGTACTGGAAAATTTAAAGGAGTTGTCCAGTTAATAGGTAAGTTTTCTGAAGATACTAAAGATGAAACTGTTTTTAAAAATTTCATAATATCTCTAGCACCTTGTATTGTTTCATAGATACTCTCCCAAACTATAGGAGTTAAATATCTAGTAGCTTCAAACAAATCGTCACCAAAATTATGAGAAATATTTCTTTCATTTAATTGTTGATGAACGTGTTCTGCTAAATACATTCTGCAACTGTATCTAGTTAAACTGTAAGGTAAGCACATCACTGGCTTCTTACAAATTTTTCTATCTATTCCATAAGCTAACCATTTTTTTGCAAACTCATCTGTTCTTAATTTTAATTTTGCAATAACACGTTCAGCTACTATGGCATAAACATCATTTGGTTTTTCATCATCAATAAGATTAGTAGCTTTACCACCAATCTCATCTCGCATCATTGCAGAATAATGTTGTAATCCTGAATTAGAACAATCAGCTTGAATAGGTAAAGTTGTTATAAAACTTGCATCATAATCTGTATCTGCAAAGTTTTTATATTCCATACACCAAGCTAGAAACTGAAATGGTTTATCTGCTTGTTGCCACCACTTATCATCAAAAGGTGATTTAGCTACAGATAAAATTTTTTGTTGGTATTTTTCAATCCATTGAACTCTATCTTGAATAGTTCCTTTATCTACTTCACCAAACAAGTTAGCTCCTGCGATAGCAAAATAACCATAACTGTCATCATCTGCCATACGTTTTCCATATTTGAATTTTAATAATCCTTTTGCATAATCCGCAGATTGCATATTTAGCATTGCAGGTTTTGGATAAATTCTTCCTCGCTTACAAAATTGTAAAGCATTGTAAAAACCATCATAACCACTTAACAATTCTGCTTCAGCTTTAATCATTAAAACCTGAATATGTTTTGATTTATTTTTAGCTCGTCTTTCATAAACTTTAGAAGCCATTCGTTTCCATTTAATTAATGCTTCTTTGTTAGTTGCAATGTCCACAGGTTTTGGTGGAAGTTCTATTTCATCAGGATTGATTGGAAGTTTTCCAAATTGTAATCCTAATTCTACGCATTTATTAAAAACTTTTTGGACATCTTTATTAATTACCCATTCAGTTTTTTGTAAAATATTTATTGAATTAACAACATCTGGCATATCGCCAAATCTGTTTTTAAGTTCTTCTAAATATCTTCTATTTGTACTCTTTACGATGTTGTAGTGCATTTGCTATGTCCTCTGCTTTGTTAGTTTGATTATATTTTCTTCCGTAATACCCACCTGAAAATGGACTAGTCCAATCCATTGGTGGCATTAACATTGGTAAGAAAGTTGGGTGAAGTGCTTCATTGCGGATATTAAAATTTTTAATCTCCTCAATAAGTTTATCTGTGCCTACTACATAAGTAGTAGTTCTGTTCCTAGCAGTTCTTCTATTTTCGTGAGTTATAAGTCCTAAAGTTTCAAAATAACCTATGATTTTAACCCCTAAATGTATCTTGTCTGCCGAAGCCCAATCATCAAATTGAAGATTATTTTTATTCATAAAATAAACCCAAACCTTTTGTTTATGTCGGTATTTATTCTTCTTCATACTTTGACCTTCTGAATTTAATTTACGACAAATCTGTTCGTACTTTTCAGGTTGAGTATCTTTAAATTTAGTAAGTCTAGCTTCTTGCATTAGTGCGTTACTAATGGACATTGCTAATTCATTAACTGTTACAGCTTTTGAAATACCATCAAGAACGTGCTTTAAGCTGATATAGCTAACAACTAACCAATCATCTCTCCTTGATTGAAAGATACCTTCATCATTAAAAGACTTAATAGACAAACACTGGCATATTAATTTTAATGAAGTTTGAGTTACCCCTGCTGAACCTGCCATACAAGTTGTAACATCGTTATTAAGCATCTCTGCAAGAGCAACAACGTATTTTTGAGTATAGGTTAAACCATATTTAGTAGTGCTTTCTTGGCCTTTAGATTTGGCATCATTAATAGATTTATTATATCTATCAATTCCACCTCTAATCATACGTTCTTCAAACTCTAATTCTCTTTGAATTAGTTTAACGTAATCTTCTCTATCTTTGTATTTTCCCCCTACTCCTATTTTTACAAGGTTTTCCAATAGTTCCTTGAACTCGTTATTATCTGTATTATTTGTAGACATTTGTAGAACATTTTGAAACACCTGTGCATAGTATTGCAAACACAATTCGCTGAATGTTCGCAGTTGTGTGCAAGACTAGCCACAGGTGTATTGAGTTGATTTTTGAAATAGTTAGCGAGGAATAACAACAATTATAGTTGAAATTGCACCAGTGTATTGACTGAAGTTTTTTCCTAAGTCTACCGACATTAGAAACTAACCGCATTTTCATTGCTCCTATTGTTGTTGTATTTGCATCGTTGCATACATACTGCACACATTGTTGCAAACATTCCCCACTAACTTTTCGCACTATATTTACTACGTTCTTACTAATGGTGCAGGAGAAGGGAGTTGAACCCTTATGAGTTTCCTCGCTGGTTCCTAAGACCAGTGCGTGTACCAGTTCCGCCACTCCTGCATTTTTAGTAGGAGTGTTTGTACCGAAAGTAAGAATTGTTTTCAACTTTAATTACCCCTCTATTACTTTCAATTCATCTCTCTGATTATCTAAAGTAGATATAGCATTACGAAGATGATTTGCTGAAGGATTGATATAAAAGTTGAGAGTTGTTTCAATGCAAGTATGTCCTGCTAAACGCATTACAGTTTTTGCATCAAGACCATTTTCAACTAACCTAGTTATATAAGAACCTCTGGTAATATAAGGTGTAATGTTAGCAGGTAGTTTTGCTAACTTCTTATATTTATTCCATTTGTTTCTTATATGGCCTTTAGCACAAGGAAATACTTTCTTATCAACTCTAGAGAAAGCTACTTCTTTATAGTTGGAAACTATTTCGTATGCCTTTTGTGTTAATGGCATTTCAATAGACCAAGAATTAGTCTTGTTCCGCCAAAAACATATTGTCTTACGTTTGAAATTAACATTATCAATCGTAAAAGAATTTAACTCTGTGCTGTGTCTCATTCCTGTTTCAAACGCAAACTCCATCATATTAGCAAAGTTATCATCACCTGCTTTTCTAATTACAGAAATGAAATGATGCTGTTCTGATAAAGTCATTGCTGGTTTTTGCTGTGACACAGTTCTAGGTAAATCTTGAACTCCAAGATTTTTCTTCGTTGGGTCAATACACTCATCAAGAGTTAAGTATCTATTCTTGATTGCTACACGCATCAGCTCACGAATAAGACCAAGACGTTTATTGATAGTGTTGTTTGCAACAGTACCTAAACCATTAGTCTCCCTGTTTGCACACTTAACTTTTAACCAAGAGATGAACTGTTGTATTTCTTCTTCTGAAATATCTTTAAGAAGTTTATCAGCAGTAAAATATTCAACCACATCTTGGAATAATATTTTTACATTTTTCTGATTAGCTTCAGTCATTTGTTCAAGCACTCTTTGATAAAATCTAGTCCATACACCACCAATAGAACCATCTGCAATTCTTGAGACGTTTGCTATTTCGGCATAACCAGATTGTGCAATCTCTCTTTGCATAATACTTTGAAGACGAATTGCTTCATCTAAAGATTTTTCAAAGAGTTGTTTTGCTTTTGAACTATCAACAACATTATCTAAACCCAATAAAACAGATTTAGATTTTCTGATAATTCTTTCTTCTCCGTTGTGCATTATCTTTTTGCTTACATCAACGAGAAGTGAATTTCTATTCAAGCGAATACCACGAGGTAATCTTTGTTGAATATAAGTTTTTATTATTGCTAACATTAAGCAGTCCTTTTGTTGTCTGTATTTATAGTAACTATTTGTTCTTCTAAAGTACGAACAGAAACTATTCTTAATTTGTCTTTCCATTCAGAAGTACTACCAAGAAGTAATCTCTGAAGTTTGCGACCTTTGTTTGTAAGTTTAATCCAAGCTAAAGTAGCATTACCGATTGGATTATTTATTCCTTCAACAAGGTTTAATTGTTTCAGACTATCTACTCCTCTAGAAATAGCAGGTTGAGAAACTTCCAAGTTAAAAACATTTGTCATAGTAATCATTACGTCTTTAGTTGTTAGTCCATCTTTTCTGTCAGGCATTAAACAAATTGTTTTAAACAAAATGTAATGCTGAAAAGGTATTCCATTGTAGTAACTTTTCATCTGACCTGTTTCCTTGCCATCTCGTTCTTCGTTACGAATTGATTGTAAAAAAGCCCAATCAAATTGTACGTTTGCTATTGTATCGTTTAGTGACATCTAAATTCCACCCCCCCCCCCCCTGCGTAAGCAAAGAGAAAGATTTAGTAAAGTTCTTTATCTCTAGGTTGTGGATATTATTTTTATGTAACATCTCCTTCTTCCTTTCCGTTTATTTTTTTTAAATATACGGAAGGACTAATATTTGAATGAGAATTTTTAGTGAAAGTAATTAGTTCACTAATAAAATTCTTTTTCATATCATCAAAAGCATCATCAAGTTGTTCACCCCAATTTAACTTTTGATAACTATATTCAATGTAGCAATCACCAAATTTAATAACCGCATAAGTATCACTTATGTCATTATCAATTACAGTTTTCTGATAGAAAGGTTCTGTGCCTACCATTACATCGTAGGCAAATTTAGTTGGATATTCTTTTCTAATGTCTCTTACAAAATAATCAAAATTATTTTTATATTTAACATTATTGTAATATCTAACTCCCCTCATAATCAGGTTTGCTAGTACCATTATAGTCCTTGTCGTATATGTAGTTTTCATAGCTACACTCCAATTATATAATGATTTGTACTTAATGCACAAGTGTTTAGTATGTCTTTATTCACTAGTGATTTATTGACGTTTTTAACAGATATATCTCTATTTTGAGTTGTATCTGTATTTTTCGGAAAAAATAGATTGAAGTCATCATCTAATTTTTTTTGTAGGTTTATGTCCATCTGCGTTTAGTGGCTATGCCACAGTCCTCTAGTTAATTATTCAAAATGGTCTTCAGCAGTTTCAATAATAACTACTTCTTGACCAAAATGATTTTGTTGTTCATTGGCTAACTTGAACTTCTTGCTTGGTCTGCCAACTTTATTTTTAAGATAAGTTGTTTCAACTTTTGGGTAAGTTAAGTTTTCCAGTTTGCTTATTAGCTTTACTTGCATTGTTACCTTTTGTTTTCCGCATAATAACGATAGCTGTTTAAGTGATTATCACTATCAACAACTTCATTATTTAGCTTCGGTTTAGGTGTTATGTTGCCAGTCCAAATATTAAATATATGTTGAACTGCTTTCGACCTGCTCATTGGCACGTCAAAACCTTTTTGTGCTACCTTTGTTATTTGTTCGTAAGTGTCTAAAGGTATCGCAATACTTTTATATTTAGTTACATCAGTCATATTAAATCCTTAATTTGATTAAAGACTTTGTTGTGTGTGAAAATGTAACCACCTTTTTTTAAAGTTAGACGAATTGTTTCTACAATAAAAAAAGAGTTTATGTCTGGTGAGCTTACTATCTCTGTTTTATTTACCATCAGTTATCCTTGCAGTTTTAGTTAGTGAACACACAATTAGGAGTGAGAAAGAAAGGTATGAGAACCTAACTGTGTGTTCTGTTTGTCTAAATAAAGATAAAAGAAATTAGTACAAGGAGCTAACAACTCGTATGGTATTAGAGTTCAACTATTTACTCGTATGCTATACGAGTTATTCTTTTATAGTTCTAGGAGCTGAATACTTTAATAAATCTTGGTGTAACCTTCTAATTGCGACAGCTCTTTTTCTTGCCCATTTAAACCATTCGCTAAAAGAATTATAGGAAGGATATTTTTCTTTATCCATAAACTTTTTAAACCAATTTTTATATGTAGTTTCATAAAAAGTTTTTAATAATAAATTAGGTTGTTTTTTAATTTCATTATCGTAAGCATCTACCAATTCAATAATAGCTATTGTTTCTGGGTCTGCAAAACCTTCAACATTTTGACTTCTTTCAGTCCAATGTAATAATTTTCTGGCCTGTGATTTAGTCATTCCTTCAACAATATATCTTACGGCTTCAGCAGGTCTGACGTTTAATTTTTGACACCAATTACCTAGCTCCCAACTAAATGGAACATTAAATTCTTTTAATTCAAATTGGTTTGGTTGTTTGCCTTCTTTGTCTAGCTGTCTAAATTTATCTAAAAGAATATAAGCAATGTCGCATTTATGTTTTAACTTGTGTAAATCTACTATGTCTTTTATTTTTTTAGATACTAATGAACCTCTACCAAGAATACTTATAGGTCTTTTAATCTGTCCTCTTTTAATTAAAAAATCTACATTCCTTTGTAGGTAACCTGTTTCTTGTTCTGCTTTTTGAATACGAGAAGCAATGTCTTGGAGTTTGCTTTGAAACTTAACTTCTAAAACTTTAGGTGTAGAAGAACTATTAGCATCAAGAATACTATTAGTAAAAAACCCAGTACCTTTGCCTGTATCAACTTGTTTAATATTATTCTTTTCAAAGAACTCTTTAAGTATTGTTTTCTCAAAAAACTTTTCTCTTATTGCACCTTGTATTCTTTTGCCTAGCTTACTTCTGTGTCTAGATTTTCTGCTTGGTTTTCTTCTTTTACTCATCAGTATTCTCCTCATCGCTAAACAATAAATGGGCTAACTTCTTCCTTACTAATACAGCATTACCAAGTATATTAAAACCACCACTTCTATAGAATTGTTGCCATTCTAATTTGGGTAATTTCATTATGTTTGGTTCTGGTTCTAATGACCAACGATAGATAACTGTGGCCTTCTCATTGATTGGCATTGCTAGTCTTATTGCGTCTTCATTAACAAGCAATACATCACCTGTTTTAAGTTTAACCTGTTGAACATAACCACCTAGAAATCCTACGACATCTGAATAAGACATCAGTTGGTTTAGTTCTTCACAGATTACTAGCTGTGGTTCTGAATATTTAGTTGCAGTCATACAGTCCTTTATAATGTTTGATTGTCCTAATATCTAAAGGTGCAACCAATCAAAACAGATAATGAAACACATAAGAGCAAATTAAAAAAATTCAATTAAAATTAGAAAAGAATTTATTCTTGCACAGAATATCAAGCAAAATAAGTAGCACTATTCAGTAAGACTACCACTATTTATTGGTAATGCTTATTAATTTACAGTTTTACTGCAAACATATTTGCATTACAGGCAGAGTGTACCCCTATATATTTTTGACGGCAGAGGGGGTAAATATTTTTTTCCGCCTATGCGTGAGCTTGTCAGATTTTTTTGCCAAATTATTTTTCAGGATAAAACAATAGCTCATTAAACTTATCAGCTAATGAATAGTCCACTGCATATTCTAGGAAGCTATTAATGTTTTTAAGTATAAACTCTCTACCTTCAAAACAGTCTTGCTCATTAGATTTGGGTATTACATCTGTATAAATGTCTTTTGCTAATGATTTTACCTTAATTTTAAACTCATCAGTATTAGATAATTTTGGTTGTTTATTAACTAATGCTTTAAGGTATATGACTTGTTCGTTCATTTTTGACTTTATGTTAGGTTAGTTCCAGTAAGCTCCCAGTAGCTTCCTGTAAATTTCAGAGAGTTCCTGTTGGTATATACTTTAGTTAGAAACTATAGATTTACTATAGTTGTTCTATAAGAAGTACTTACATCTACTTCTTTTAGTTATAATACTATAGAAGGACTATAGTTCGTACTATAGTTTAACTATAGATTTACTATAGTTGTACTATAGTAAAAAATTAATATTAAAAATTAAGATTAAGCTGAAGCTGTAACTTCAATCAGAAACTTCTTAAAAAAGGTACTATAGTGCAATTCTAGACCTATAATTTTAAATGAGTATAGGGTCTTGTAGTGTCTTTAAAGGTGTGTGTTTTTTAATTGATAGGTTGCACTTTAGGAACAAACATAGCAAAAAAGTTTGCATTAGAAGCACGGAGAGCTATCAAGTTGTCCTCTAGACCTACCTCTGTACCCCTCTTTTTCCTATATTTTCCTTGTATTGTTCTAATTAAGTATAAAAATTATATTTAAAAATTAAGTGTAAAATTAATACTTAATCCAACTACTATTGTGAGAGTTATCACCCCAGTATTTATCTAACTGTATTCTAAAGTCTTCCTCTTTTTTCTGTTGAAAAGCTAAATCTTGGTCTTTTGCTAATTGTTGTAACCAATAATGACAAGACATCTGCAAAGCATCTATTCTATCATCTACTGTCAAGTTGTTCACTCCAACTTGTAATCTACTAATTTGGTAAAATAATTGATACTTCAATGCTTGTTCAGGAGAATACAAATCATTCGTAGTCTCATAATCTTTTCTAATAACATTAATATCTACAATTATTCTATGTTGAGACATTAGGGGTTCTAATGTATCTAAAATTCTTCTGTGCTTGTTTGTTGTCTGTCTAATTAATTCAGTAGAACAAGGATATTCTTTTACTAAATAAGGTCGAAGTAATGCTTCAAACATTCCTTGACCAAAGTTATCTTCAATTAAAATCTTATTAACTTTATTCTTTTTAGCGACTTGTGTTAGTTTATCTAAAACATAATCAGTGTAACCTGCATTAAATCCACCAACATCAATTAAATAAATATTTCCATTTAGAAATTTAGTAACCGCATAGGCAGTTTCATCTTTACCTTTACCTGAAGGGTCAATACTCATCACACAACCTGTGTAATCAATCCAATCTCCTTGAACTTGCATTGGTCTATAAAAACCATCACCTTGCAAACCTACACAAGGAATATCATTATATTTTAATTCAGGAGAAGAAGCCCAGATAACTTTCTGTGGAGCTTTCTCTTGGTTTAAAGTCATCACTGCAAAGTCTGATAACTTCAATGGATATTTATTTAAGTCAGAAAGAGTTGTGTCTAATTGAAATTGTAAATTAAAACCAAGTCTTCCATAACTTGCTTCTCTTTCTAATAAATCTTGTTCATCAAATCTTGATGGGTCAGTTGCTTTACCAACCATATCAGAGTTCCAAGTATTAGAAATAATTGGAGCTAGATTAGAACCATAAGATTTAAATTGTGTTTCATTTGGGTATCTAGCACACCAGTATCTTATTTTATAACCTCTTTCTTGAAGTTTATTATAAATACTAAATTCGTTCTGTGGTGTTCCTAAAAATATAATTCTAGAAGTATCTTCAGGTTTAATTATAGCTTCAAACTCTTTTATACTTTCAGATAACTTATCTCTCATAAATTGAGTTTGAGTATTTCCTGAAGTCTCAATATCATCAGCTACAATAATATCTGCTCTTGAACCTGTAAGCTGACTTGTAATTCCTAAACTCTTAACAGAAGGTTGATGAGAAGCTCCTGCTGGTGCTACATCAAAACTTATCTTACTTTGTCTTTGATTATCCTTTGGATAAAGGTGCATAAGTATTGGCATTTCTGACAATAAACGCAGACAAAACGTACTAAAATCATCTGCTCTATTTTTAGAAGCAGAGACAACTAATATATTTAAATGAGGATTTAAAAGTAGTTTCCACAATACAAAAGCAGAAGTTATCCAGCTCTTACCTACTCCTCTAAAAGCACTGACAATAGTTCTTTGAGAACCAGTAGCAATATAATTTGCAATGTCGTACTGAATTTTAGTTGGTTCAGGAAGATTAAGATGCTTCCAAGTTAGATATAAAAAGTTTCTAAAATCTTTTAATTTATCGTTCACCATAATTTTTTTTGTTTTTTAAAAAAAGCATTATTTTCATTTTTTACAAAGTTATTTATTTTTAATTTCAATAACTTATTCACTTGTGGATATTTACAAAACCATTTTACTAGCTTCTAGACGATTTTCAAAAAGTCGGTGTGATAAAATGTACTTATAAATAAAAAAAAGGAAAATAAAAATGACAAACAAAATAAAATATACAGGAGAAGAAAAAGCTCCGAACTGGACTTCCGACCCACAAGGTTGGAACGATTGGTTTTTAGCTTTTGCTTCCAAGTATAAAAAAGAAAGTCGTAACTCTTTCGCAGTAGTTTATCCTGAAGTAGTAAAGTTGCTTCAAGAAAATTATTCTAATCCTTCTAAAAGAGTAAAAGGAATAGGTCGTAGAGTTATGATTGGTTTAATTAAAGAAAAACTTCCTGAAATTAATTCAGGTAGAATTTCTAGAGCAATCAATAAATGTTTGCAAATGCAAATATTAGAATTGCACCATCAGACTACAACTAAGAAGTTGTTAATCAAAGGCCAGTACTGGAAGACCTACGTAAAGGAGAACTAGTATGAATAAATTTATCCAAGCTAGATTTCCAATTTGGAATTTACCAATGAGTGAAAGATTTATCTATTGTAAATCTGAAGCTCTTAAATTTGGTCTCTCCTTAACTAACGAACAAGCTAAACAATATTACAATGAAATGTATAATTGTGAAGTTTGGAAAAACGACTTGTACGAAGTTAGAGTATTTCGTGGTAGTCAAGCTGACTGGTTAATTCACGAGAAACTTTGGAAAGGTTCTATGGATTATCTTTCAATCAAACGAATTGATAAAAAAGCAATTCACGATTGGAGACATCTTCAATTAATTAAGAATGAGTTAATATCTGAAGATAGAGAAGCCATTGAACTTTATCCTAAAGAAAGTAGATTAATGGACACTGCAAATCAGTATCATTTATTTGTCTTCCCAAAAGATTATTCCATACCTTTAGGTTGGAATACTCGTAATGTTAATTATGAAAGCCAAGAAGGTGGCTTAAATAAAGGTGGTCAAAGAGGTCTTTAAATATAGCTAATTAGCTAATTTAATAGGTTCTTTAAATGGAAGTTCATCTAATAAAGACTTAAGTGGGCTTCCTTCCACTGGAACAGCATCTATCCCATTATCTTTTAAAAGCTGTCTAGCTACGTTTAATTCACTGGCCGTAACTTCAGGATTATTAATTTTTTCTAATAATACTTCACAAAGTTTTTCGTGTAGCTCTTTTAATTTTTCTGACATTTATTTTTTAGGAAAACCTTCTTTCATATTTTTATATGCTTCAGGAGATATAGTTGATTTCTTTTTACTTCTTGAAATTCCTAATCTTTTTCTTCTTAAAATATTTGCGTATAATCCTTTTTTCATAATTTTATTTTTTAAAATAATCTAAAGCCATAATAACTGTTGCAACTAAACCAGAAATAAAAA
>Ga0315909_10002772_pt1 | contig 22102 bp, 25 predicted proteins | sample LakEriMetagenome_11_FD_203527 | JGI IMG/M metagenome (GOLD analysis project Ga0315909, IMG submission 203527) | Freshwater fungal communities from buoy surface, Lake Erie, Ohio, United States - Buoy 2 MA125 | ecosystem: Environmental > Aquatic > Freshwater > Lake | place: USA: Lake Erie, Ohio...
CTCGTTGATCAAGGCGCACGCGATCTGACCATTGTCAACAACAATGCAGGTAATGGCGATACGGGTCTTGCAGCGTTGCTGGCCACCGGCCGCGTGCGCAAAATCATTTGTTCTTACCCTCGCCAGGCCGATTCGTACGTCTTCGATGGACTTTATCGCAGCGGCAAAATCGAACTGGAGTTGATACCGCAGGGTAATCTGGCAGAACGTATTCGTGCTGCCGGCGCCGGCATCGGTGGGTTTTTCACCGCCACCGGGTATGGGACGCAACTGGCTGAAGGCAAGGAGACGCGTCTGATCAATGGGCGTCACTATGTTTTTGAGTCGCCCATTCATGCAGATGTCGCACTGATCAAGGCCTGGAAGGCCGATCGCTGGGGTAACCTGGTCTATCGAAAGGCTGCGCGTAACTTTGGTCCGGTCATGGCGATGGCAGCAAGATGCACGATCGCACAGGTTGATCAGGTTGTCCCGCTGGGTGAGCTGGATCCTGAGGTGATTGTGACGCCAGGTATTTTCGTCAAGCGCGTGCTGCACCTGCCTGGAGGCGGTCAATGAAGCGATACACGCGCAATGAAATCGCACAGCGGGTAGCCCAAGATATTCCCGAGGGCTGCTACGTCAATCTTGGTATTGGATTGCCTACCTTGGTCGCCAACCATCTCGATACCTCGAAAGATATTTTCCTGCACAGCGAGAACGGCATACTCGGCATGGGGCCCGCTCCCGCACCCGGAACAGAGGATGGCGATTTGATCAACGCCAGCAAGCAGCCGGTGACCTTGCTGACAGGCGGTGCGTATTTTCATCAGGCTGATTCATTTGCGATGATGCGCGGCGGCCATCTGGATATTTGCGTGCTTGGCGCATTTCAGGTTTCGCGTACAGGAGATCTTGCGAACTGGCACACGGGCGCGCCCGATGCAATTCCTGCCGTGGGCGGTGCGATGGATCTGGCCAATGGCGCCAAGCGCGTATTCGTGATGATGGAACATCAAACCAAAACTGGCGAGAGCAAAATTGTTGACCGATGTACTTATCCCCTGACGGGGATGGGCTGCGTCTCTCGGGTTTACACCGATCTTGCCGTGATCGACATTACCAGTGAGGGCCTGATGGTGCGGGACATGGCGCCCGGTCTGACTCTGGAAGAACTGCAGAGCATCACGGGCGTCCCCCTTCGGGCAGCTTGATACCAACCATTCGGCGGTTCTATTGATTTCATTTCAAATCAGGATTCATCCATGAAGCAAGCATTTATTTGCGATGCCATACGCACGCCCATCGGCCGCTTCGGCGGTGCACTGAAAGATGTTCGTACAGATGACCTGGGCGCCGTACCCTTGCGAGCCCTTCAAGAGCGCAACCCCACCGTTGATTGGAGCGCTGTTGATGAAGTGATTTTTGGTTGTGCAAATCAGGCAGGCGAAGACAATCGCAACGTGGCGCGCATGTCAACGCTGTTGTCCGGCTTGCCTATCGATGTGCCTGGTGCGACGATCAACCGCCTCTGTGGCTCTGGCATGGATGCATTGGGTACTGCTGCACGCGCAATCAAATCAGGTGACGCTCATTTGATAATCGCGGGTGGTGTTGAATCCATGACGCGTGCGCCGTTCGTGATGGGCAAGGCCGACAGCGCATTCTCGCGTAACGCACAAATTTTTGACACCACCATAGGGTGGCGGTTTATCAACCCGCAAATGAAAGCGCTGTATGGCGTCGATGCGATGCCAGAAACGGCAGAAAACGTCGCCGCGGATTATCAAATTAGTCGTGTCGATCAGGATCTGTTCGCGGTAGCCAGTCAAAACAAGGCGGCCGCGGCTCAGGTTTCCGGCGTGCTGGCAGATGAAATCGTCCCCGTCGTCATACCACAGAAAAAAGCTGATCCACTCACAATACTGCATGATGAGCATCCGCGTGCGACTAGTGTCGAGGCGCTTGCCAAACTCAAAGGTGTGGTGCGGCCCGATGGCTCGGTCACTGCAGGCAATGCATCGGGTGTCAACGATGGTGCGTGTGCCCTGCTGCTGGCTGATGAAGACAGCGCCAGACGTTTTGGACTGACACCAAAGGCGCGCGTGATCGGAATGGCGACTGCAGGTGTCGCACCGCGCGTGATGGGTATAGGTCCAGTGCCAGCGGTCCAAAAGTTGATGGCGCAAACTGGAATGACCCTGGATCAGATGGATGTGATCGAACTGAATGAAGCGTTTGCTGCGCAGGGCTTGGCCGTCTTGCGTGAGTTGGGTATTGCCGACAACGATACACGCGTCAATCCGAATGGTGGCGCGATTGCCCTCGGACATCCGCTCGGTATGAGCGGCGCGCGACTAGTAACGACGGCGATGTACCAACTGCATCGTACGGGAGGTCGTTACGCGCTCTGCACCATGTGCATTGGCGTAGGGCAGGGCATTGCCGTGATGCTGGAGCGCGTGTAAGCGCACGACGCAGGCGCTCGTTGGCTTGCCATGAAAAGAGAAATTCAAACTCCGTCGGGAAACATGAAATAGGAATGTTGATGTCTGAATTGCTTCCCTATCGCAAGGCAACTCCGGGCGCGCAACCCGAATACCTGTACCCGCCGTATGCATCAACCGTCAAACGCTCACCGTCGCAACCGCTGATACTGCTGCCGCAATCGCTGTCCGAATTGACGGGGCCTGTATTTGGTCACGAGCGTGTTCAGGCACAGGATGCTGACCTTACGCGGCAGCACGCGGGTGAACCCCTAGGCGAGCGCATTATCGTCGCAGGTCGTGTGCTGGATGAGGATGGCCGTCCGGTGCCCCACACGCTGATTGAAATCTGGCAGGCCAATGCGGCCGGTCGTTACCAGCATAAAAATGATCGGCATGATGCGCCGCTGGATCCGAATTTCACCGGCGCCGGTCGTACGATGACGGATGCGCAGGGTAACTATCGCTTTCTTACCATTCGTCCTGGTGCTTATCCCTGGGGTAATCATCCCAATGCCTGGCGACCTGCACACATCCATTTTTCACTTTTCGGCCAGGCCTTTGCAACGCGACTCGTGACGCAAATGTATTTTCCCGGTGATCCATTGCTTGCTTTCGATCCGATTTATCAGAGTTTGCCCGACGAGAAAGCGCGTCGGCGCATGATCGCTGAATTCAGATTGGATCTGACTGAGCCGCAATTCGCGCTGGGTCTTCAATTCGACATCGTGCTGCGTGGCCAGCGTGCGACGCCCATGGAGCGCTGAGATGAGCCACCAACCCACGCCCTCACAGACGGTCGGTCCTTATCTCCACATTGGTCTTGACTGGCTCAATACCCGCGACCTCGCGCCAGCGGCTGTAGAAGGTGAGCGCATCACGATTCACGGAAAACTGCTGGATGCCGATGGTCAGCCCGTGCCCGATGGCATGATCGAATTCTGGCAAGCGAATGCGCATGGCAAATATGCCCATCCCGCCGATACGCGAGACTTGCCGCTGCTAGAAGGATTCAGCGGTTTTGGCCGTCAGCCTACGGATCAGCAAGGTAAGTTCATGTTCACCACCATCAAGCCCGGCGCAGTACCTGCGCTGGGTGGGCAATTGCAGGCCCCCCATATTCTGGTCAATATCTTTGCGCGTGGTTTGTTGCGGCAGTTGGTGACGCGGCTGTATTTTCCGGGTGATGATCATGCATCTGACCCCGTCATGCGTGTCATACCGCAGGCAAGGCAGAAAACGCTGATTGCTGTGGCGCAGCCCGATGATCCATCCCATTTCCAATGGGACATCGTCATCGGGGGGGGTACCAATGAAACCGTCTTCTTTGATCTCTGATCCAAGCCTGAAATCATGCATATCTCCTCACTGACGGACGGCTTGTTTTCCAGCGAAGGCATGCAGCGTCTTTTTTCCGACAGGAATACGATACAGCGCCTGCTGGATGTCGAGGCGGCATTGGCTCGCGCGCTCGCTCTCGAAGACGTGATACCTCAAAGTGCCGTGGCAGCGATTGTCGGTGCGTGCAAGGCAGATCTGATTGATGCCGATACGCTGGCGAAATCAGTCAGTAGCGCCGGTAATCTTGCCATTCCACTGCTTAAACAATTGACTGCGGTGGTAGCGAGGACAGATGCAGAGGCTGCGCGCTATGTGCACTGGGGGGCGACCAGTCAGGATGTGATTGACAGCGGACGTGTGCTGCAGTTGCGCGATGCGATTGATCTGATCACGACGGATTTGGCCGAACTGGCGGATACGCTGGCATCGCTTGCGTATCAGCACCGTGCGACCATCATGATGGGACGTACCTGGATGCAGCATGCGCAGCCCACCACACTCGGCCTGAAAATTGCGGGATGGCTGGATGCGATCATGCGTCATCAAGATCGTTTGCAGGAATTACGCACTCGCGTGTGTGTTTTGCAGTTCGGCGGTGCCACAGGGACCCTGGCCAGTCTCGGTCACAGTGGATTGACAGTTGCGACCGCACTCGCCAAGGATTTGTCGCTGGCGCTGCCGGCAGTGCCTTGGCATACGCACCGAGATCGTATGGGCGAGATCGCTACGACCTTTGGACTACTCACAGGCACATTCGGCAAAATCGCGCGCGACATTGCTTTGCACGCGCAAACTGAAATCGCCGAACTTGCCGAGCCCCTTGCACAGGGACGCGGCGGCTCATCCACCATGCCGCACAAGCGCAATCCCGTCGCTTGTGCTGCAGTGCTCGCTTGCGCGATCCGCGTGCCGGCACTGGTATCCACCATGCTGACAGCGATGGTCCAGGAACAAGAGCGCGCCCTCGGTGGATGGCAAGCTGAATGGGACACCCTGCCGGAGATTGCATCGCTGACTTCGGCAGCCCTGAATCAGTTGCGTGAGGTGATGTCCGGTCTTGCGGTCGATGCTGCACGCATGCGATCCAATATCGAGATTACGCAGGGTTTGGTCATGGCCGAAGCGGTGTCGCTGGCACTCGCGCAGCATGTGGGTCGCGCAGTGGCGCATGAGTTGATCGAGGCGGCTTGTCACCAAGCGGTCGAAAGTGGTCGCTCACTGCTTGACGTTCTGAAGTCGGATCCTCGCATGCCGAAAGAATTTTCTTCATCGGGTCTTGAAACCTTGTTTGATCCCGCTCGCTATTTAGGTGAAGCACCCGCGTTTATCGAGCGTGTGCTCGCGCATCACCGTCAGCGCAAAGCATGACAAACATGAATACGCTCTCGTAAGCCACCGTCAGGAGTCACTATGTCGTTCATTCAGACAGGCAGCGGCAAGATTCATTATGTGCTTGAAGCGGCCGCAGGTAATGAAGATGCGCCCGTACTGGTCATGTCGAATTCACTCGGCACCACACTGGATATGTGGCTACCGCAATTGCCCGCTTTGCTGGAGCACTTCCGTGTGCTGCGCTATGACACGCGCGGTCATGGTCAGTCTGACGTCACACCTGGCCCTTACACAATAGCTCAGCTGGGCGGCGATGTGCTGACGCTGCTGGATGCACTGCAAATTCAGCGCGCTCATTTTTGCGGACTATCGATGGGTGGCATGACAGGCATGTGGTTGGGTATTCATGCGGCCGAACGGATTGACCGGCTCGCGCTATGCAACACCAGTGCCGCGATTGGTTTGCCCGAAGTGTGGAATGCACGTATCAGCAAAGTTCGTCAGGAGGGTATGGCGTCGATTATCGAGACCGTGCTTGATCGCTGGTTCACAGCAGATTTTATTGCCCACGCGCCCGCTCAGGTCGAGCGCGTTCGACGAATGCTGGCGAGCACCGCCGTTGAGGGTTATGTGGCCAATTGTGCTGCCGTGCGTGACATGGACCAGCGCGCCGACCTGTCGAAAATTTCAGCACCCACGCTAGTGATCGCCGGGAGACACGACAAATCTACTCCACCAGAGCATGGCGAGCTGATCGCACGCGCGATTCGAGGCGCTCAATACGTCGAACTCAACGCCGCGCATTTATCGAATTGGGAAGTGGCGCAGGCTTTTACGCAGAATCTTCTCGGTTTCATGCTGAACAAGGAAAGCGCACATGGATGAAAAAGAACGTTATGAACAAGGCATGAAGAAGCGCCGTCACGTGCTTGGCGACGCGCATGTCGATCGCGCACAGGCCAATCGCACTGACTTCACCCGTGATTTTCAGGATCTCATCACACGCTACGCGTGGGGTGAAATTTGGACGCGTCCGGGTTTGCCGGCGCACACGCGCAGCCTGATGACGATTTGCATGATGGTGGCACTCAACCGCGAGGAAGAGCTCAAGCTGCACTTGCGCGCTGCAATACACAATGGCGTAACCCGTGAGGAGGTCAGTGAGGCATTGCTGCAGACAGCGATTTATTGTGGTGTACCTGCTGCAAATAGTGCGTTTGCCTTGGCACAGCAGGTGTTTGCTACGATGGATGCTGGTGCCTGAGCACCGGATAGGTCACTCGATGCTCAACAGCGGTAACCAGTTCGAAACCGGATCGGCATCATAAAAATCCTTCGCCTTCAAAGGGCGTTGTCTTTGTTCGACCGGAAGCACATCGGGCGCAATAAAAGGCGCCATGTCGACCTCGAACAGCGTGCCAGCGATACGATCGCCGTCGACACGCAGACGATAGTACAAACCATAAAAAGGATTCACGTGCAGATCTGTGGACCGGGTTCGCATGAACATGAGTGCGTATTCCAGAGGCAGCAAATCATCTTTGCTGACCAGCGCCGCTTCGTTATGAACCGGGAACCAGCAAAGGCGTTGCACGGGACCGGTCAGACAGAGAAAGGGGCGCATCGCCAGAAAATAATCCTGCATATTGGCAGCCATCTCGATACGAAACGCCGTTTTTCCCTGGGATGCATCAGAAAAAACCACTTGCCCGATGATGTGGCGCTCACCTGTGGCATTGGAGAGAACGATGTTTCGGGTGCCGCTCCAATCAGCCGCCAGCGCGGGCAGCCCGAACATCAGGCCAATGATCCCTCGGAGTGCTGCGCGCCATGGTTTCGTTGTCATGCATCTCTCCTGCTGCATAGGGTACGTAAAATTAAGTATACGATGTCGGACGGGCACGCTCGCACCTAGGCTGTAAGCTGCCTCCTGTATAGTCGGACTGCGAACAAGTTCGGCCGGTCGCGTTATTTTGATAAAAACAATCAGCAGATCCAACATGCTCTCAGCTATCCAATCAGACAACACCATTGCGGTCATGGGCGCAGGCTCGGTCGGCTGTTATTTCGGTGGCATGCTCGCGCGGGCCGGTTACCCCGTCACCCTGATCGGTCGACCATCGCATGTTGACGCCATCCAGCAGAAGGGGCTTTTGCTTGAAACACTGAGTTTTACCGAGTATGTAAAGCTTCACGCAACTACCGAGGTCAGTGATATCGCCTCAGCGCGCGTAGTGCTCTTCTGTGTGAAATCAACCGATACAGTAAGCGCAGCCGAGGCCATGCTGCCGCATTTGTCGCCGGATGCGATTATTCTATCGCTGCAAAATGGCGTGGAAAATGCAGAGATGCTGCAGCGCCTGCTACCCCAGCGCGTCATACCTGCGGTGGTTTATGTCGCCACTGAAATGGCAGGACCCGGACACCTGAAACATCATGGGCGTGGTGAACTCGCGATTGGTGACTCGCCCGTGAGTGAGAAGCTTGCAGCGAAATGCAGTCAGGCAGGCGTGCCGGTGCAGGTATCGACGAATATTATGGGTATTTTATGGGGCAAGTTGATCGTCAATTGTGCATACAACGCGCTCTCGGCCATCGCACAGCAGCCGTACGGCAAACTGGTAGAAGTTCCTGGCGTACGCGAGTTGATGCACACCGTGGTGACCGAGTGCCTTGCTGTTGCGAAGGCGGTTGATGTGCAGGTTCCGGGTGACAGCTATGAAGTCGTCAGGCAGGTTTCAACCAATATGGCAACCCAGTATTCGTCCACTGCCCAGGATGTGGCCCGCGGTAAACCAAACGAAATTGACTATCTGAACGGTTATGTGTGCAGGCAGGGAGCGCTACGGGGTATACCGACACCAGTCAATCAGACGCTGCTGACACTGGTAAAACTGATTTCAACGAAATAATCCAAGGAGAAACAATGGATCAGCAGGCATTCAAGACGATGCTCGAAAGCGAAGGCTTTGAGGTTGTCATCGTCGAGCGAGAGGCGAATATGGGTATGGATTTGCACAGTCATCCTTTTGAAGCCAAGGCGATGATCATCGAAGGTGAAATCCGGGTGGTGGTAGATGGCAAGGAGACCCACTGTCGCGTTGGCGACACCTTTCATTTAAGTGCTAACGTGATGCACACTGAAACTTATGGACCTAATGGTGTGAAATACATCGCCGGTCGTAAAGGGGCAGCTTGATCATCGGAAGCGCTGATTCAATAAACTGAGAACCTTTCGTGACAAGGTCAATGGGACCAACCGCTTGAGCTTGCTGGTCCGCACGTGGCACAGCTAGGCTGGTTCGCCATAAAACGTGGATTTATTCAGCCTCTCCCTGAATGGAAAATCCCGGGTTATTGGCCCGGGATTGTCTTTTCGCGTACTACCGGTGTACTTTGCTTAGCCTATCAGATCAACGCGGCCGGTCAGATCCATGATGCCGGTGATCACGCTTAGCTTGGGATGGCGCGTATTGACTTCCTTGCGGAACATCGCAAGTGCCTCTGCATGAGAACCTGTCTCGACTTCTTTTTCGGCCACACCCGGTGCACCAAAGGCCAGCTTGGCCGCGCCGCAATCGCGATGGGACAGTGCGACCACGCGTTTGATGTGATGCAGAGCGACTGTGATTTCGAGGTTATCCCAAAAGGTTTTGTGCCAGGGTGCGAATTTCGGATGGACAGCGCCAATGGGACCACCCGCCATCACGAAATGGCTGTAATTGTCACCCAACTTCTCGCGATCCACACCGGAGAGCAAACCCATGTACTGCCAGCTCAGGGTAGTAAAACGCGGGTCGATGCAATTGACCAGCATGGCTTCGTAGTTGCCGCCAGCCGCCATTGAACGTCCAGGTACAAAACCCATCATGCCGCCGGCCAGAACTGCGGCGCCGGTAGCCAGGAACTGGCGACGAGAGGTGCCCGATGCAACGGGTGTGCAGCACGGGCAGTCTGACTGATGCAGTCCGCTAGGCAGTGTCTCAATGATTTGTTTGGTCATTTTTTTCTCCTTTGATAACAAAACTGCCGGGCAGGATTGCATTCGTCGAGCCGAATGCGACCGTTGCCTGTTAAACGCTGTTAAATAGGTAATAAATCCAGCGACGTTGTCATAGAAACTGGTCGACCATCATCTAATCGAACCGAGCGCTGTAAATCTTTAGCCCTGATGAGTATATTTGTTTGTGCCGAGGGCTATAGAAAACCGTCGCCAGTTCGATTATCCATGACAGGAGGTTTTGTCTGCGGGGCTGCACACAGTCGTCAGAACCATCCCGCCATGCGGTTGACAGGTTTCGCAGTTGCCCCGCGAAATAGTACGAAAATCCGTGGATTCCGTAGCGCGTGGAATGGCTGCGTGGGTCGACGGTTTCAGAGCTTCACTCGCTTTGCGAAGGAAAACAAGATGAACTTTAATCCATTGACCGGAACCGTGGTGATCCTGATGCTGGCCAGCGCTGCTGTCTTTGCAGCCGATTCGCATCACGATGACCACGCCGCTGCGACCAAACAGGCACCCTCCAAAGATGGGCAGGGCAAGGATGTAGCGGCGAAAGATGCGACGTCGCAGCCTGCGGACGAACCTGCTCAAGCCACAGTGACCAAAAAATCGCGCAAATCCGTGCGCACAAAATCACAGCACAAGGCATTGACTCGGGGTACGGCAACCGAGCCGCAAGGCAACCAGGACGCTTCTTCCGCCGATACCCATGCCAACACCTCGACACCCATGGCCCCGGGCGAAGGTAAAGTCAGCAAGCGCCTGCGCGTAAAGGCGCGCGGTATCGCGACGAATGCAGCTGCGAATCCAGCTGAGTCGCAGGCGACATCCGCACCCGATACCAACGCAGCACATGATGCTTCGGCTGCACCTGCGGTAAACGCGGCACACGACGGGCATGATGCACAGGCTAAACCAGCTGATCAATCATCCACTCCGGCACCGGCAGCAAAGACCAGCCTGAACAAGCCTGCAGCGCTGGCACCCAAAAAGTCGCTGGTGGAAAACGATGCACATGGGAGCGATGATGGTCATGCTGCGCCTGCCGTGACTCGCCATGATGGACACGCAGCGACGGCGAACCCTGTGGCGCATGCGGCCCCTGATACCCACGCAGACAGCCACAGCGCAGCCGCAAAATCCACCCATGCCGAGCCATCGTCAGACTACTGCAACCCACCGCTGAAATCCGAGGTGGCGGCACTGTTCGACCGCTGGAATGCCTCATTGCGTACGGGCGACCCCAAAAAAGTAGCGGCGAATTATGCCCCTGGCTCGGTTCTTTTACCGACGGTATCGAATCGCGCGCGATTCACCACGGCAGAGAAAGAGGATTACTTTACGCACTTCCTGGCACGTCGTCCTGAGGGCACGATCGACGATCGAGTGATTGATGTGGACTGCAACAGCGCAACGGACTCTGGGCTCTACACGTTCCGATTTTCGGATGGCGCGACTGTCAAGGCGCGCTACTCATTTGCTTACCGAAAGATAGGTTCCCAATGGCTGATCACGAGTCATCACTCGTCTGGCATGCCTGAAAAAACCGAGGACGCTGCCGGGCATCACGCCACCGCCGCACCGAACCAAAAACCGGCCGAGCGCACCGATCAGAGCTCGCCGACCAAGGGCTGGGTACGTTATCCCTGAGTTTTTCCATCGACGCCAGCCTTCATTTTTTGAAGGCTTCGTCGACGGGTACTTGTAGGCTGCTGACCAGCGCATTGGTCTGACTGGCCATGCCGATCACGGCTAACAGTTCTGCATGCTGTGCATCCGTCATGCCTTTGGCTCGTGCGGCTGCTGTGTGGGAATGCACGCAATACTCACAACTATTGGCGGCTGACACGGCGATGTAAATCAGCTCTTTTGTCATCGCATCCAGTGCACCCGGCTTCATCACTCGCTGGGCCTGTGACCACACGCCTTGCAGCAACTCGGGCGAGTGAGCCAGCGCTTTCCAGAAATTGTTCACGTCATCGACGCCGCGAACACGCTTGATATCATCAAAGACCGCACGTGCCTCGGGGCTGGCATCAGCGTAGGAAAGCAAAGGAACAGTAGCCATGGTAATTCTCCGTGAGATCGAGAGGTAGCCAGCTTAGCATGCAGTCTTGGGTCGTCAGCGGTCCGGATATGCATCAGCGATAGCTCGGGTATCAGGCATGAGAGGGAATCGAGTCGCAGTCGTGTGTGCTTGCTTTTCATGCATGCTTCAATGGGATTGGTGAAATTTATTCCTCCCTACTCATATTCGACGGATGGCCGACTAAAATTCGGCTTTGATCGGTCGATTCACTCATTGAACAGGAATTTCATGGACAGCCTTCTCATACGCGATATTCGCGCGCGCGCCATTGTGGCGCCGCTCACCCGACCAGTCCGAACAGCCTCCGGATCGGTAGATGTATCACCGCTAATTCTGATGGATGTGCTGACTGAGCAGGGTGTAACTGGCAGCGCGTATTTGTTCGGCTATACGCCTGTCACACTGAGGCCCTTGTTGTCCCTGATTGATGAAATCAAACCGGATTTGATTGGTAAAACTGTCGCACCAGTAGCGCGTATGCAGCAACTCGAGCAGCGCTATCGCTTGCTCGGCATGCAGGGTTTATTGGGCATGGTAGCGTCGACACTGGATATGGCGTACTGGGATGCGCTGGGTAAATCAGTTGACAAGCCAGTCGTTGCTCTTCTGGGTGGTGAGGCAAAGCCGGTGTGGGCTTACGATAGCTATGGCATGGTGGATCCGGTGCACGATGCGAAAGCGATCGAGCATTCGATGGCGCAGGGTTTTCGTGCGATCAAGATCAAACTCGGCGATCCGGATGTACAACGCGACATTCATGTGACACGTGAAATCCGGCAGATGATTGGACCGAAGACGGCGCTGATGGTGGACTTCAATCAGAGCCTGCAACCGACTGAAGCCATTCGACGCATTCGCTTGCTGGAGCCATTTGATTTGCACTGGGTGGAAGAGCCAGTGGCCGCAGAGGACCTGCAAGGCCATGCGCTGGTCAGAGAGTCGGTCGATGCGAACATACAGACCGGTGAAAACTGGTGGTTCCCGCGTGACGCTGAGCGTGCCATCAGCGCTGGTGCCTGCGACATGATGATGCCTGATCTGATGAAGATCGGCGGTATTACCGGTTGGCTGTCAGTGATGGGTATGGCACGCGCCGCATCGATGCCTGTATCGAGCCATTTATTTATAGAAGCCAGTGCGCATGTGCTGGCGGTGACGGCCACCTGTCACTGGCTGGAGTTCATGGATTTCGGCTCGGCAGCGCTAGCTCAGCCTTACCAAATCGTTGATGGTCAGGTGACCGCAAAAGGTCCAGGACTGGGCATGGCTTGGAATGAAGATGCGGTAAAGCGTTATGCATTGAATTAGTGATCGCCCGGGGCGTCCGGGATGATCGGCAGTCTGTACAACAGGAGATTTGTCCGATGAAACACCGGAACCCCATGATCGCTGTTATTGTCAGCATGTTGTTTCCCGCGCTGGCCTGTGCCAAAACGCTCCAGACGAATAACCCCGAGCTGGTTGTCAAACGCGTGTACTGCGTTGACTACAATCTGGGTGGTGTGCTGGTCAACAAAGGAGCGCAACCCTTTCGCGGCAGCTTTTCGGTGGCGGTCAAAGATGAAGAGGGGGATATCGTTGGCCGCAACAAAATGCGGTTACGCGTGGGTGCTGAAAACGGCGCTCGTTTTTCTTTTCATTACATTAATACGCTTGATTGCAAAAACCAGAAATTCGAATTTCAGGTGGAGTGATGGTTTGAAGTTGACCTGACGACCGCTGTGGTCGCCTCGCTCTCATGTGTGTTACCGTCCCACGTATGTGCCCAGTTGTCCGTCATCTGATCGTTCTTCTTTGCTGCTGCCTTCTGCCCGTGCAGGGTGCGCTGGCGGTCGCGCGATCAGTGGGTATGGCCACGCATCACGCGAGGGCGCTGGAGGCCGTTGTGTTGGCCACGGCTACGGACACGATGTCTGTGACCGACGATCAACTTCACCACGATCACCATTCGGCGCATGACTCCGGGCATTTGTCGGTGATTAAACCCGAAAAACCACCCGTAATAGCGACCCTGCACTCGCAGGCCTCTTGTACGGATTGCGCTAAATGCTGCCTCACAGGCGCCGCTGCACCACCCCCGGCCGCTATTGAGACGAGGGCGGTTTCTTTTGTGCTTGCCGCTTTCAAACCCCGATCCATCGAAGTAGCGGTGCACGTTCCTGAAAAGCCCGAGCGACCTCCCCGAGCTTTGCCTCATCCTCTGAGCTGACACGTCGCTTGATGGCGTGTCGGCACTGACATGCCCGCTTGCTAAAGGCAAGCCTTCACTTAGTGTCGAGGTTCTTTATGAAATCCCAATCAATAGCTCGCGTCTGCCTCATGGTGGCGTTGGCTGGCGTACTGGCGGCTTGCGCCGGTTTTTCGCCCGATGGTGGTCTGGATCGTGTGTCTTCATTGACCAGAGATCGTGCTGGTTTTGCTGTTCACCGCGAATCGGAAGCAGCGCAGTCACAAGTCGCCCAACTGCTCGCCAGCGATCTGACGCCTGATGCCGCGGTGCAGATTGCGCTGTTGAACAACAAGCGTTTGCAGGTCGCATTGGCTGATCTTGGCGTTGCCGAAGCCGATCTGGTACAGGCCGGGCGCTTGCGCAATCCGCGCCTTTCGTTTGGCCGTGTATCGGGCAGCGATGCCAGCGAAACTGACCGTACGGTGTTGTTCGATCTGGCGGGCCTGCTCACCCTGCCATTGCGTCGCGCGATCGAAGAGCGCCGCTTCAATCAGGTGCAATTGCAGACTGCATTGCAGGTGGTGCGTCTGGCCACTGACACGCGTCGCGCCTATTTCCAGGCGGTCGCTGCGAATCAAACCCTGAGTTATATGCGTCAGGCAGCGCAGGCTGCCGAGGCGAGCGCCGAACTCGCGCAGCGCATGGCCGGTGCAGGAAACTGGAGCAAGCTCGATCAGGCACGGGAACAAGTGTTTCATGTCGAGGTGACGGCGCAACTCGTTCGTACTGAGCAGAGCGCCAACGCCAGTCGCGAGAGATTGATACGTCTGATGGGATTGTCCGGTGAGCAAGCGAAGATCAGCTTGCCCGATCGTCTTCCTACGTTGCCGGATAAGCCTGACGCACCTGCCGATATCGAGAGCACAGCGCTCGCCCGGCGGCTTGATGTGCAGGCAGCGAAAATGGAAACTGAGCATACTGCTCGCACGCTGGGTCTGACTCGCGCAACTCGTTTCGTGAATGTGCTGGAGGCGGGTTATCAGAACAAAAGTGCGACCGGCGAATCACGTGTCGATGGCTATGAGATTGAGCTGAGTCTGCCGTTATTCGATTGGGGCACTGCGCGCACACGCCGTGCCGAGGCCATTTACCGGCGCTCCATGATGCGAACGGCGGATGTCGCCATTCAGGCACGCTCGGAAGTTCGAGAATACTACGCAGCCTATCGAACAAACTTTGAGGTATCCCGCCGCTACAGGGATGAGATTGTCCCGCTCAGAAAGCGAGTGTCTGAGGAAGTTCTGCTGCGCTACAACGGCATGCTGGTCAGCGTGTTTGAGCTTCTGACTGACGCGCGCGCTCAGATCGCCAGCATCAATGCGGCGATCGAGGCACAGCGCGACTTCTGGATTGCCGATACCGAGCTCAACTTCGCTCTGCATGGCGGCAGTTTGGGTATCCCATTGATGCCGGCTGCAGGCGTCACGCTGACGCCAGCGGCGCCCGCGACCGCGCCGCACTGACAGGAGATCATGATGAAGACACGCAGAGATTTTTTTCGTGATGCAGGTGTGCTGGCACTCGGCGCTGGACTGGTTAGCAGGGTAGGTGCTGCCGCATTACCCGAGGCTGCGGTGATGCAAGATGCTAAGACTACACCGCCGCCGTTACCCAGAGATGGCCGGCCGTTTTACCCGGTGGTGACGCTCAATGGTTGGTCGCTGCCCTGGCGCATGAATCAGGGCGTGAAGGAATTCCATTTGGTGGCCGAACCTGTCGTGCGTGAATTCGCGCCCGGTATGAAGGCTAATCTGTGGGGCTATAACGGTCAGTCACCGGGTCCGACGATTGAAGTTGTGGAGGGTGACCGCGTACGTATTTTTGTCACTAATCGTCTTCCTGAGGCGACCAGTGTGCACTGGCACGGGCAGCGACTGCCGAATGGCATGGATGGTGTGGCTGGACTTACGCAGCCACGCATACCGACGGGTAAAACATTTGTGTATGAATTCGAGGCCAGGCGCGCCGGGACATTCATGTATCACCCACATTCGGATGAAATGGTGCAAATGGCGATGGGTATGATGGGCTTCTGGGTCACGCATCCGAGAGATGATAATTTCATGCGTGTCGACCGTGATTTTGTTTTCTTGCTCAATAGTTTCGACATCACACCCGGCAGCGCAACGCCGCGGGTCAATACCATGCTGGACTTTAATCTTTGGGGTTTTAACAGCCGCGTTTTCCCAGGTATTGATGCGATGCGGGTACGTCAGAACGACAGGGTACGCATACGTGTGGGCAATCTGACGATGACCAATCATCCTGTTCATTTGCATGGACATGAATTCACGGTGACGGGTACCGATGGCGGCTGGACCCCACTAGCATCGCGGTGGCCAGAGGTGACTGTTGATGTCGGCGTGGGTCAGATGCGTGCGATCGAATTCGATGCGACGGAGCCTGGCGACTGGGCATTTCATTGTCACAAATCGCACCACACGATGAATGCGATGGGGCATCAGGTACCGACCATGATCGGTGTAGATCACCGCGGCATCGCAGAAAAAATCAGTCAGCTGGTGCCCGATTACATGGTCATGGGAGACCGTGGCATGGGCGATATGGCGGACATGGAGATGCCGCTCCCCGAAAACACTTTGCCCATGATGGCCGGTGACGGACCTTTCGGTAGTGTGGAAATGGGCGGAATGTTCACGGTGCTGCAAGTACGTGCCGATCAAAAGCCTGGGGATGACAGCAACCCGGGCTGGTACAAGCATCCACCCGGCACGATTGCTTATGAATGGAAGGGCGAGCTGCCCGAGCCATCCACGCAAAGTACCGCGGGAGGACAGTCCATGCCCGCGCAGCCGAAACCGGCAAACACAGAGCCAGCCGATATGCAGCCGCGCGGTCGAAAGCCCTCAGGTCACGATGGCCATTAAGTCATTGATAACTCAGATTCCAAGGAGCATTCCCATGTATCTATCCATTCAACGGGTTCTCTTCCGTGTCATCGCGGTGTCCCTGTTTTGCACTTTCCTCCCCGCTCAGGCTAATCACCATGAGCATGAAGCGCATGCATCTCAGACCAGCGGCATGATCAAAGGCGAGCTACGCCGCATCGATACCGAGAACCGCAAACTGACGATCAAGCACGAGGCCATCCCGGATGTGGATATGGCGGCCATGACCATGGCATTTAGGGTTGCCGACAGCATTTCAATCGACAAACTCAAGGCAGGTGACAAGATCCGCTTTTCGCTGGGGAAGGTGGAGGGCAAATGGACCGTGGTGGCGATTGAAATTGACACAAGCCCTTGATCAAAACTATCCGAAGAAAGTTTTGAACAGGGCTAGCTTGGGAGGGAAAGCGGCGGTGACTAGCTCTCGCCGTTCTCATTTGCTTCAAAATCAAGCTCGACGCGCGCGCCGTTAGGGTCATGAAAGAATAATTGCCACACCCCCGTTTCTTGCTGGCGTCGTAAATCGTAGGACAGTCCGCGAGACTTCAGCATCGTCAGTGTGCGATTCAAGTCAGTCGCAGAAAAAGCCATATGGTCCAAGATGCCGGCTTTTTCTGCAGGCAGTCGACCTTTGTCCATGATGTGCAGCACGGGCTGGTTGTTACAGTACATCCAGGCACCCGGAAATGACATGGGGGGGCGATAACCTGTTTGCAGTCCCAGCAGTTCCTGATAAAACCGGACTGTTTCTTCAAGCGCGTCCGTGACGATGGTGAAATGATTCATTCCTGTGACTGCCATAGTGCTTCCTTTGAAGGTTAAAACCTGTCTACCCGGTACGGTGTCGGATCCGCATACGTTGGTAGCCTGCAAATCATCTCCGCTAACAATCGTCCACTGGATGCTGCCTGTGTCAGTCCATGGTGTGCATGACCAAAGCTGAACCACAAGCCTGTATGCCGTGGCGCGGGACCAAGCAGAGGCAGCATGTCGGGTGTGCAGGGGCGCGAGCCCAGCCAAGGGGTTTCATCCAGCGTGTCACCAAGCGGATACAAACGGCGTGCGATCGGCTCGAGTTTTTGCAGTTGAACGGGTGTTGATGGTGCATCACGTTTTGCAAATTCGGCACCGGTGGTCAACCGTATGCCGCGCACCATGGGGGCCAGCGCATAGCCGTGGTCTACATCAACCAAGGTGTGTCGCAGTTCAGTACCCGCGCGCGCATAGTGCCTGTGATAACCCCGCTTTCTGCCAAGCGGCAGGCTGTAGCCTAGCTGGCGAGCGAGATCTTCACCCCAAGGTCCAAGGGCTACGACGACATCGCGTGATTGTGCGGGGCCCGGATGGGTATTGATTTGCCAATCATCGGCAGCGCGCCGTAGGCTGCGTGCGTCCCCTGTGCGAAATTCCCCACCGCGCTCTTGAAACAGCGCGAGATAAGCGAGCGAGAGCGCGTGCGGATCACTGATCTGCCGTGAATCGGGATAATGCACCCCGCCTCGGATGCCACCATCAATTCCGGGCTCCAGTGTCCGTACCTCGCTCGGGGATAATTCCCGCACGCGCAGTCCATAGGCCAGACTTTGATTCGCCATCAACCGACTTGCCACCTCGCTGTCGGATGTTCGGTACAACTTGATCCAGCCATGCTCATTGACCAGCGCACGTGCGCCTGCCGCCTCGATCAGTGGTTCATGTTCACTCCAGCTGTGCTCAATGAGTGGCAGCGCGCCGGCGATGGCTGAAGGGTAGCGCTGCGGTGAGGAGTGCGACCAGTAGCGTACCAGCCAGTGCAGCAATGAGGGTAGGGCTTGCGCGTGATAATGCGCAGCGGCTTTTCGCTGCAGCGCGTAATCCATCAGGGTGCGCCAGTCCCGCGGGAACGCATACGGAAACACAGATGAGCGTTCAATCAGACCTGCATTGCCGAAACTGGTGGCAGTGCCGGGGCGCTGCCTATCAACTAACAAGACCCGACGACCACGCAGCTGTAATTGAAGGGCCAGTGTGATGCCAACGATACCCGCACCTAGCACGATGACATCGGGATTTTCCGAAGGTTTCAATTTATTTATCATGACGCGCCGTCATCTCAGCCACCTGTCTAATGAAAATCATGAGCCTAAATTACGAGATTCGTTCATGGATTAATCCCGGCCGTGGGCGCATTATCCTCTCACCGTCTGCGGCGTTGTGAAATCCGCAGGCAAAGCGAGTTGAAAAACCCCCGTCACATCACTAGGAGATAATCATGGCATGGACTACACCTGCAGCAACTGATCTGCGTTTCGGCTTCGAAATCACCATGTACATCGCCAACCGTTAATTCGGTTGCCCTGTACAGCAACCCCGGTTGCAAAAAAATCGACCTTCGGGTCGATTTTTTTTGCTCTTTTTGCAGCAATTTCGGAATCTGCTCGGCGCCCGTAGCTGGGTCGGGAGCGTGGGATAGACGGTAGAGGTCTGGTTCTGCAGTCGTCGCGCGGAATAAAAACGCAGGCAAAACTGTAAGCTTTCAGAAAGGTGACATCATGGGCATGTGGATCGAGCTGGGCATATTTTTGCTGGTACTGATTTTCGGCATGCACCAGATATGGGATGTGAGACGAGAGCAGCGCAAGCGCTCGCAGCAAAAATCCGATTCGGAAGCCTGAGTTTTTGCAGCGTGAATCGCGCGTGGTCATGGTGCTGCGCGTCTGTCTCGTCAGGCCTCTGCGGGCCATTTTTTTGATCGCTGTGATCGCAGGTCGATTGACAAATTAAAATAGTTTGTGACATTTTGGGTTGTATTGAGTTATCTTACGCCCATAATTAATTACCCAAACAGGCGCAGCCGCTATCGAAGTCGTATGTCGGCTCGCGCTTCAGATGTCGCCTATGCCATCAACGGCCTGTAACTCGCTCAGGATCGCGCATGCCATTTGACCACTGCGCAGAATGTCGGCGATGCTGCTTCGTCGAGGCGGATTACCCGCCCCTGGAAATAACGCTGACCCGAAAAGAGAAGAAAAAATACGGCAGCATCTGTATTGAAACCGACTGCCCCAATCTCGGACCGACGGGCTGCGTGCTTGGCGATACCAAACCTTTTAGTTGCAAGCTTTATCCACTCGCTTATAATCCGGCCTCAAAGACAATCCACTACGATAGGGATTGTCCTTTGATGCCGGAGTACGTTCGCCAACTAAAAGATGCAAAGAGCGAGGCAACCAGACACCTGGCTTCCTGTAAAAAGGAAATCGTCAGGCTGGAAAAATCCGATCCCGGGTTTTTGAAAAATAACTTCGAGATCGATTCGGATTATTTTGATTTGAAAAAACTTCCGATTGCACCTTTAAATAAGGACACATCAGAATGAACGGATCCCTATATCGATTGGGCGAAATCAAGAAAGCCCGTCAGTCGCCGCGGGTGATGCGTGTCGGTAACCAGAGCTGGACCGCCAAAAACCTCTGCGTCGAGAGCTATCACGAGGATATCCTCTACTACACCACCCGCTGGGACGCACTCTGCCCCTATATAGATATCAGCGACGAGATGCTGGCCATGGCGCCGCGGCCCTTCGTGGTCTATGCACTGCCTCCGGACAGCCCTTACGGTGTTCCCATCAATGACAAGTACGGGCTGGTAGACACCGCCTCGGACGAGTTCTGGTGCGAGGAGCGCCGCTCGCGCAAATTCCGCGAGTTCGACAAGCAGTACCGTGGCTTCAAGTACACCGAAGAGGTCATCAAGGGCAAGGATCTGACGGTTGACGACATGTTCGACATGGGTGGTGCGCATTTCGAAAAATGCTACATCGCTGACGAAGAGGTCGCTGGGTTTGTCGATTATGTCAAAAATCTCGAGGTACTTGTCTTGCGCATGCATTCGCCGGAGGGTGAACTGGTACTCACGGATGTGTCTGTGATTCTGCCCAAATACGATCAGCTGTATGGCAGCTTCTGTCAGTGGAATCGGGATTTCAAGACTCGCTCGCCGGGGAACTACGCGTGCTTGTTGGCCTGCCGCTGGGCCGCACGCAATGGTCTGCGCTATTACAACTTGGGTCCCGTGGACGATTATGGCTACAAGGCCTTGTTCGTGACTGACTACGAACCGATTTATGCGATGGCTTTGGTCGATCCCGATCACCCGCTCGCTCTGGATCCTACTTCACCCCTGAAAATCGATTTCAAGCCCGAGGAGTTGAACCAGATTTATCGCCACGGCGAGCCCGTCCAGCTCAATAACTGCGCCGCCTGATCGCCAGGCGACGCAGTTATTGATTGGCCGGGAGGAGACGATCATGCGTCTCCCGCGATGCAGGTATCAGGTGGTTCGAGCAGGGCCGCTCGATCGACAGTTGGGGTCATCATCCCCGAATAGGTGTTCCTCACCGAAGCTGAGGTCATAATCGATTGTCAGCTCCTCATTGCGCGCGATATCGCGTACAGCTTCCAGCACATCTTTCTCATTGAAGCGCAAATTCGGTGTCTTTGAGTGATTCAGGTAAATCGACAGGTTGACCGCATTCATACCGATTTCGGGCGCAAATACTCGCCCTTTTTCTACTAGACAGAAGCTCGCCAGATGCTTGCGCACACTGCTCGGGACCTTCTTGAGTTCGATGCGGGAGAACTTGATTTCCTTCGTGCTCACCATGCTCTTGAGGGGCTTGGTCCCTTTGGGTATGTCGCGCAGTGCAAATACGCCGATGCCGTGGATGTGGGAAACACCGAGCTTGCAATAAACCTCGCCCAGCAAATGGTCATACAGTTTTTCTTTCAGACTGCTCATGGTCCTGGTCTATTCAGAGGGTAATTTGTGACGGCCTGTAAAAGGTCGCCTCATCGTTCGCTGCTGTGCAGCATTTTACGCCAAGCGACGGTGGTGTCCCCACTGAATGGGGAATCCCCAGCCTTCAGGTGGTGACTTGAATTAATTTAAAGCTGGCTTGTAATTAATTCGTCAAAGTCTGCATTGACACCGATTTTACGAGCGCTTATCGTTTTGGATTCTGAATTCAGAATTCAAATATTTCTTGAGTTTAACCAAAAATGCCTTTTGTGTAAGTTAAGGCCAACTCAATCAAGCAGGGTTCAAGCAGTAGGCTGGTGTTTTGTCCGGCTTTGGCGTGGGTTCGGATGGCGTTAATGATGTAGGCCCCATTCGTTCCAGCGTGGTGTCCGCAAGACACCCAACAAAACAGGATGGTTCATTTACTCTCCGTGTTGGACTTTTTTACACGACCCTCTCGGGGGTCGTTTTTTCTGGGCAGACTCAGCAGAGACCTTGGCGTTTTGTAACCGCTAACAAAAACTGCGGGTGGCGTGGGTAGACTTGGTGATGCGTGCAGCAAGCGACATGAAACCTTCGTTCTACCCTGCCAGCGACTGCGGCGCTTCGTATCTCTGATCTGATGAAAGGTTCTTGTCGAGCGAGTGCAGCTGTTCGGGCGGGCCTCAAGTTGATCAGAAATTTGAAGTTGATTGATCGATACCAAAGCATCCAGCTTTATTCCTCGACCAGTTTTTTGAAGTAGTCAGGTAATGCAAACAGTCCTTGATGGGTTGAAGAGTTGTAGTACTCGAGATTTTTCAGGTTGGCGGAGGTAATCCGATCAGCGATTTGCGAGGGGGAGACGAGCCTGGGGTCGAGGTTCTCGCTGCAGACCGCAAACGACCAATAGGCACCATAGAGTGGAATGTAGAGGCCCATCGGTGAGACGAGAGTGAAATTTTTCTGAAGTCG
>Ga0315909_10002775_pt1 | contig 22096 bp, 29 predicted proteins | sample LakEriMetagenome_11_FD_203527 | JGI IMG/M metagenome (GOLD analysis project Ga0315909, IMG submission 203527) | Freshwater fungal communities from buoy surface, Lake Erie, Ohio, United States - Buoy 2 MA125 | ecosystem: Environmental > Aquatic > Freshwater > Lake | place: USA: Lake Erie, Ohio...
CAACACGACCGCGATCTATCTCCACACCGGCCACGGCCAAAGCCCGCTCGATGCCGCGCCCCTCCCCGCGTCGCCGCGTCTCCGTGTCTCCGTGGTTCCGTCCGCTCCCCCCGCCCTCGCCGAGGTGACCCCATGAACATGTTCGGCAAACTCTACCGGTCCCAGCAATTCGAGAAACGCGCCCGCCAGCGCCGCGGCCTCACCGAAGGCGAAGCCCTCGCCATCGCCGCCCGCGCCCGACGCGGCGAAGAAGGAACAAATCCGGCCTCGCCGCCTTCTTCCTTCTTCCATCCTCCTTCTTCCTTGCCCTTGATCTGCGCCCGCTGCGACCAGCTCCGCCTCACCCTGCCGCTCACCTTCCCCCAGCACATCCCCACCTGCCCCAAACGCGGCACCGAGCCGCAGGAGCGGCAACAATGAGGAAAGAAGAATGAAGAAGGAAGAGGGAAGAAAAAGCAATTTCTCCCCCGCCCCATGAAAACCGCGCGCGACACCCAGACCCTGCCGCTCTTCGGCTACGACGTGCTCCCGACCGGCGAGGCCGGCACCTGGACCGTCAAGGCCCGCAAACCCGAGGCCGGTTTCATGCGGCCCGTGATCCGTGTCCGCCGGGCCGCGCACCTGGCCGGCTGCTCCGTCCAAGTGATCTACGTCGCGATCCTGGCCGGTGAACTCGAAGCCGATCCCGTCACGCCCACCGCCAAGCGCGTGTTCGCCGACAGTCTTTACAAGTGGATCGAAGCCCGGCGCGGCGAAGATTACTGGACACCCACGCGGCGCGCCGCCTGGCAAAGTGCCGACCGCCAGTTCAATTCACGAAAAACGAAGTCGCTCAAACATAAGAAAACCAGTAAGGTCAAACCATGAAGCCTTTGCTCTGCGAACAACCCGGCGAGTTTGCCTTCGAGATGCTCGGCCACAACGGCAATTTGGAAACAGCGTTCTCAGGTTGCTGCGAATATGGCCGCGGTGTGTGGACCGCGAAGATTAGTTTTCAATTGGAGCCGGCTATCACTGTTACCTCCACCGCTCCGTACAAGCACGAGGCGATTGCCGAGGCGCTGCGACGCGCGTTGCTTCAGCAGTTTGATCCGCCGACAAAAGAAACCTTGAAAAATCCTGTGTAAACCGTAGGTTCTTGGTCGTCGGGAACCAGAAAAGTATTCGCGCCAGTCGCGCCGTTCGCCCTTCGCGGACGGCGTTTTTGTTTTCCGCTACAAGCTGGCCCCGTGATGCAAAACATCAACGGAGGCACTTATGCAGCGGGCACAGTAGTTGGCAAAGCCGCTTACTCATCCCTCGTCACTCTTCTCTCTTCCCTCTTCCTTCTGCCTTATTCCCTTTCCTTGTTCCTGACCGGACGGTCTTCACGCCACCGTTGGCTGTCCGCGTCTCCCCGCGCCGCCTCCTCCCGGCGCGCGGGCCTTTTCTTTCCGCACTCTTCTCTCTTCGCTCTTCTGCTCGTCGTCCTCACTGCCGGCTGTCAGATGACCACGGTTGTCCGCCAACGCCCCGATGGCACCATCCTGATCACCAGTCCCAAGGACGTCGTCATCCAGCGCCTCAGCTACGCCCGCGACGGCGCGAACGTCCTGCTCGAAGTCGAAGGCTACAGTTCCGCCGCCAACGTCAACGCCATCAAGGCCCAGTTCGACGGCATCAACTCGCTCGCCGGTAAAATCGCCCAAGGCGCCGCCGAAGGAATCGCGCCATGACTTCGCCTTCTTCCCTCTTCCCTGCTCCTTCTTGCTTGGCCCCCTTTCCTCTCGTCTTCTTCGTTCACGGCATCCGCAACACCGCCGACAACTACGGCGAGATCCTCCAACGCTGGGTCCGCCAGCGCGATCTGCCGGTGTACTTCGAGGGGATTGACTGGGGCTGGATCAGCGGCGTCCAAATGTGGCTCGCGCATTTCATCCCGTTCGCTGAACACCGCCGGCGCGGACGCATCGCCAAACAGATCCGCGAAGCGCACGAAGTGCTTGGCCGCGGCCGCCGCGCCTCGGTCATCGCCCACTCCAAGGGCACCGATCTGATCGTCGACACCTTGTGGGCCTGCCCCGACATCGAGATCGACGCGCTGGTCCTGGTCGGCTCGGTCCTCTCAAACCGGTTTCAAAACTCCAAAGTTCAAGGCTTGCTCGCCCGCGGCCAACTCAACCGCGTCCTGGTTGTCTGGAGCAAGAACGACTCCGTCATCCGCAACCTCTCCGTCTGGCCCTACGGCAAACTCGGCGCGACCGGCTTCCTCGATCTCACCGTGTCGCCGGGCCTCTACGGTGAAGCCGTCACTCAGATCCAAACCGAAGAAGAGCACAGCACCTATTTCTGGTCCGAGTTCCGCCAGCAACATTTCCGCCAGTGGTTCGAGTTCATTTTGCACACGGAGGTCCGGGCTTGAAGATTCACTGGACCGACGCCGAGTTCGCTTTGGCCACGCGCACGTTCACTGCGCACCTGGCCGCCGATACCGGCCGCGGCCGCAAACAACGAGCCGCGCAGGCCGCGATGCAAGCGTTGCCGGCCAATCGGCGCCGGCCGCTCAGCTACTCCGTCGTCGCCCTGCTCGGCGGCGCCAAGTACGATTACGCCGCTTACCAGGCCCGCTGCAAAGCGAAGATGGCCGCGCGCTCCGCGTCCCCGCGTCTCGGTGTCTCCGCGTCGCCTGTTGACATGCTGCTCGGCCAGCGCGTCGCGCTGATCCGCGATTGCTGGGACCGCAAAGCCGAGATGCACCTGCACGCCGGCACCAAGGGCAAAGTCGTCGCCCTGTGCAGCGACGGCTTTGTCCTGGTGGAACTGACCGCCACCCTGTTCCTCCAACTACCGGCCGATGCGCTGCAACCATTAACCAAGGAATGTCTCGCGTGAATTTCGAGCAGCAATCCATTTTGATTGTCGTTCTGGGCGTCATCGTTTTACTCAGTGCGGCGACCAACGTCGTCCTGATCATCGGCACGTTCCGTCGCAAGCCGCCGATCGAAGCCCAGTTCGCCGACGCCCAAGTCAACGTCGCTGACCACGTTACCATTCACCGGCGGATCAGCGACCTGCGCGACGAAGGCGACCGCAAATTCGTCACGAAAGAGTTTCTCGCCAGTTTGGAAACTGTCCGCTCCGACGATCGCAAGGCGATCTTTAAGCAACTTCACGAGTTGACCATCGCTGTTAGCGATCTCGCCGCCCGGCTTGATGAACGGAGGAAGCCGTGAAGCGCACACTGCGACCAATCCACCGCAACGGGCAGGATGCCCGTTCAGCGAAGTTAACCGCTCGGCACCGGAACTGTTTGGCTGCGATCCGCGGCGGCACCGCCACGGTCGGGGTCACTCTCGGCGACATTGTCGGCGAGGTCGGCAAGTTCGACGCGGCCCTCACCGAGCAAACCGCGCTGGCCTGTGTCGGCGAATTGCTCGCGTTGACCTTGGCCAAAAAAAGCGCGCTCGACGCTTCTCGCTACGTCATTACCGCTAAAGGGCTGGAGGTGCTGGAGTCGTGAAGCGCCCCGTAAACAAAGACGGCACGCCGCGCAAACAGCGCACCGACTGCAAGATCAACTTGCTGCCCGATGCGGGCAAAATGGAGTTCGCGGCGGAGTTCCAGAAAAATCCCGCCTCGCCCAACGTCGAGCGCCTCCAAGCGATCTGTCGGTCGCATGGGGTCGAGTGGTCGGCCACCAACATTTACGCCTTTTGCCGCGGACCGCGCGCGACGGAGTTCGCCATCACCGCCGCCGTGATCCGCAACCGGCTCCTCGGCCAATCGCTCGCCGCCGCCGGCGCCGACGATCTCCACGCCGATGCCCGCCGTCTCGCGCTCGGTTATTGGACCACGGTAGCCCGGTGCGCCCAGGAACTCGAATCGCCACAGCGCGAAGGCGAATCCCTCGCCGACTGGCAAACACGGCTCCAGCGCGCGCGCGCGGAGATGACGCAGGCCACCGACAACCTCGCCAAGCTCGGCGCCCTCAAAGCCGGCGAGGACAAAGGCCATCTCGCCACCGCGAAGCTCGAACTCGACCGCGAGAAACTCCGCCAGTCCGAACGCAAACTCGCCCTGCTCGAAGCCCGCGAGGCCCAGGCCAAGGAAGTCGTCAACGACACCAAACTTTCCGCTGCCGACCAGGCGGCGCGTCTCCGGGAGATTTTCGGGAAATGACGGCACGGAAAAACAACCGCCAAGACACCAAGAACGCCAAGACCGGCGCCGGTTTTCCGTCGCTTGGCGGCCTTGGCGGCTTGGCGGTTCATCCTTCCGCTACCGTTGCCGTCAGTCCGAAGTCGTTGATGCTCCCGTACCAACGCCGGTTCGCGGATGACAGCGCGCGGTTCAAGATCGCCGTGATGTCCCGCCAGACCGGCAAATCATTCTGCACCGCCGAGGAAGCGGTCGAGAATTGCCTGACCGAACCCGGCGCGATGTGGGTCTGCCTGTCCGCCGGGGAACGCCAAGCCCTCGAATGGCTGGAGAAGGCCAAGGACTGGTCCACCGCGTTCAAGCTCGCCGTCGAAACCTACGCCGAAGACCGGGGCATGGCCGAGGCGTTGCTCAAGTCTGCCGAGATCCGTTACGCCAACGGCTCGCGCATCGTGGCGGTACCGGCCAACCCGAACACCGCCCGCGGTTACAGCGCCAACGTCATCCTGGACGAGTTCGCCTATCACGAGGACCCCGACAAGATCTGGGCGGCCATGTTCCCCAGTGCCACCAACCCGCTGGCTGGCACGTTCCTCTCCCGCGTCAATTCGCTGATCACCGGCCAGGTAGCCAACTTCACCCGCGCGCTCAAGGTGCGGATCGTCTCGACGTTCAACGGCAAGGACAACAAGTTCTTCAAGCTCTGGGAGAAAGCCGCCGAGATCGGCTACACCAAACACCTGGTCACCATCTACGACGCCGTTCGGGATGGCTTGCCGGTCAACATCGAGGAGTTGAAAGCCGCGCTCGATGACGCCGATGCCTGGGCGCAGGAGTTCGAGTGCGCTCCCACCGACACCTCCAACGTCCTGCTCCCTTACGACCTGATCGCGTTGGCCGAGTCGGCGGACGCCGTCGAGGTCATCGGTCCCGAGTTCTTCGAGGCGCACGGCGGCAACCCGATCTACTGCGGCATTGACTTCGGCCGGACCAACGATCCGACCGTCTGTTGGACGCTGGAACAGATCGGCGACATCCTCTGGACCCGCGAGGTGCTGGTGTTGCGCGGGATGTCCTCGCCCGATCAGCGCGAGATCCTGCGGGGCCGCATCCGTCGCGCCAGCCGCGTCTGTTTCGATTACACCGGCCCCGGCGTGGGTTTGGGCGACGAGCTGGTCAAGGAGTTCGGCGAGCACGACCCCGCGGGTCACAAGTTCGGCAAGGTCGAGTTGTTCACCTTCACGGCCGCCAGCAAGCGGGAGTTGTTCCCCAAACTCCGCCGCCGGTTCGAGGCCCCCTGCAAGTTGCGGATCCCGATCAGCCGGCAAGTCCGCGAAGACCTCCACGCCATGCAACAGGTGGTCAACAACGGCGAATACCAGTACTGGGCGCCCCACACCCGCGAAGGCCACAGCGACCGCTGCACCGCCCTCGCCCTCGCCGTCCGCGCCGCCGGTGACGGCCGCAGCGGCGCCATCACGTCCACCAAGGGCTTCTATTGGGACAAACAACCGGTGACCGCATGACCCTCTCGCTTTGCGCCTATACGCCCCGCTGCCGGTTTCTGCCGCTCAAGACCCGACTCGCGCCACAGACGGGCCTATTTAAGCCGATTAAAGCGGTTTCCAATGCCTCCGGGAGGGCCGCGTAACCATGAAACTGCCCTTTGGCCTCCAGTTGACCAAAAAGCCGGCGGATCAGCCCCGCGACCGGATCACAGCGCCGTCCGCCACGGACTTCGGCTGGTACGGCACCAAACTCTCCCCGCTCCAGGTCCGGTCCCTCCTCAACGGGATGCGGGCGGGCAGTTTCGTGGACGGCTACGAACTGTTCTCCGAGATGCAGGATACCTGGCACACCCTCGCCAAGAACCTCCAGCAGCTCCGCGAGGCCGTCGCCAGCGTCCGTTACCAGGTCAACCCGGCCACCCCCGAAGGCGAGGACGCGAGCGAGTCGGCACTCGACAAGGCCGCCACCTGCCGGGCCGCGCTCCAATCCTTCCTGCCCGATCCCGTGGCGGACGAAAACAACTTCGAGGATTTCATCTACGATCTCACCGACGCCCTCGTGCTCGGCGTCAACGTCCAGGAGATCCTGTGGGCCAAGTCCAACGGCCTGATCCTGCCCCGCGCCACTTGTTGGGTTCATCCCACCCAGTACGCCCTCGGCAATGATGGCCGTCTCGGCCTGAATGCCGGCGCGACTCACTCTTCCCTTCTCGCTCGTCACTCTTCTGCCGCGCCCGTGTCACCCTTCACCCCCGACAAGTTCATCGTCGCCGCCTACAAGACCCGCTCGGGCGCGCGGACCGTGGGCGGCCTGCTTCGGCCCCTCGCTTGGTTTTGGTGTGCCCGGCAATTCGGCCTCGACTGGGTGTTGCGCAATGCCGAACTGTTCGGCCAGCCGATCCGCGACATCGAGTACGACAACAACATCAAGCCCGAAGACCTGGCCGAACTGAAACTCATGGCCGCCAACATGGGCAGCTCCGCCTGGATCACCCGTCCCGCCGGCACGAAGCTCACCCTCGTCGAAGCCCAGAAGACCGGCGACCGCTCCCCGCAAGCCGAACTGCTCGACCGCGCTGATCGGGCCTGCGACCTGATGATCCTCTGGCAAACCCTCACCAGCAACGTCGGCGCATCCGGTGGCGGCAGTCTTGCCCTGGGCGAAGTTCACCTGGGCGTGCTTGAAGCCCGGAAGCAAAACATTGCCAAGTGGGTCGCCAACGTCATCAGCTACCAGCTTTTCCCGTCCATCTGCCGGGTCAACTACGGCGACGACGACGAATGTCCGGTCCTCAAGCCCGACAACACCAAGCCCGAAGACGCGAAGGCCAAAGCCGAACGCCTCCAGATCGTCCGCAACATCATCCCGCTCCCCAAAGCGTGGACGTATGAGCAGCTCGGCGTGCCGATGCCGGCAGAGGGCGATGAGGTCGTTGAGAAGGGCGAGGAAAATGTCTATCCGCAAATCGCCCTTGACAAATTTCTGATTGAATCCGGTGCCAAGGTCCGTCTGGGTGACCTCGCGCAGCGCTACGACCGCACAGTAGGCAATCCTGGCAAGCCCGCCGTTGTGCCAGTGGACGGTCAGCCAGCGCCCGCCGCACTCCGTGCCCGCCGTGCTCTGCGCGCCAGCGACGCGACACCACCGACCGAGAGCAAGAGCACGAGCACGAGTCGCGAGTTGTTTGCCGCCGCAATGGCCGCCGATCTCGCCCCCGTCCGTTCACGCATCGAGACCATCCTTGCGCTCGAAAACGACGCGGCGCTCAAAGCTGAGTTGGCCGCGCTGCAGGCTGATCTCCCGAAGTTGCTGCCAAAAAACAGCGCCGCCGCCGCCTCGCTGGAGAAACTGATCGGCACCGCAATGCTCGAATCCCTCACGGAGAAACCATGACCATCAAATGCCATGCCTGCCAACACGAGTTTGATTCCAGCGCGGAGAAAGAAGTCTCCGCGGGCGTCGTCGCGTGCCCGAAGTGCGGCGCCAAGTTGAACGGCCAGAACGGCACGATCCTTCGACAAGCTCAGGATGACAGCGCGGAGAAGGAAGACGACGCGATGGAATGCAAACACGCTCTCCGCGCTAAGTATTCCGCCGCCGAGTTCGACGGCGAACCGCCCGCCGAGTTCATGTACATGCCGGGCGGCCAGCACACCGTCTGGCTCTCCCGTGCCGGCAAGCCCGCGCAGGTCACTGTCAACGTGACGCCCGAGACGGCCGTCGTGCTCCAGGCGAAGTTTGCCGCGCTCCAGAAGGAACGCGCGCCGCAGCGGCCGTACTTCGATTTCGAGCACAAGGCCGAAGACGCCTCCGCGTGGCCGGTCGCATTCGCCTGGCGGAACAGCCCGGAGCCGGGCGTGTACGTCAACGTCGAATGGTCCCTGGCCGGCAAGGAAGCCGTCGTGGGCAAGGTTCACCGCGCTTTCTCGCCGGTGTTTTTTGCCGATGCCGACTTCTCCAAGGCGTCCCTCGCCGCCAAGGAAGTCACCATCCCCGCTGGTTACCGCGGCAGCGCCACGAATCCAGCGGCCGTGATCGGCCTCGATTTCTGCGCCGGCAGTCTCACCAACGAACCGGCCTTCCGGAAGATTTTGCCCTTGTGGGCAAAAGATGCAGCACCGTCCAAACCACAACCCCAGTTGCCGCCAACCGCGGCAGAAGGAGCAGAGAGTATGACCCCCGAAGAAATCGCCGCTCTGCAAGCGAAAGCGGCAGCCCAGGAGCAGGAACTCGTCGCCCTCAAGGCGAAGGAAGTTTCCAGCGCCATCGAGCGCGCCGTCGAACGCGGCGCCATCGAGCCGAAGAACGAAGCCCTCAAGGCGAAGTACGCCAAGATCGGCGACGTGGAACTGATCGACGCCCTGCCCGGCAAGGACACGGAAGCGCTGAAGGCGCGCGTGACCAAGCCGACAGTCGAAGTCGGCAAACTCGGCGCCGGCGAGGCGCTCAAGCATTTCCGCGATAAGCGCGAGAATTGCAGTTTGCTGGCGCGCGACACCAACGCCGCGAAGTCGGCGGCCAAGGAAGCGGGCGCGTTGTATGCCCGCGAGATCCGCCCGATCATCGAGGGCGACGGCCTCCTGCCGTTGGAAGCGACCGACACGCTGGTGACCGACATCATCAGCCAGCGGACGCTGGACTTCCTGCGGTACGAGTTCCCGTTGCTCAGCCGGATCAGCACCCGGTTCAGCGACGAGCAGTTGAAGCTCTCGCAGAACGTCATCACCCGGCTGATCACCCCGCCCGATGTGGTGGAGTACAACGTCACGACCGGCTGGCCGAACAGCACCACCGCCGCCGCCGACATCTCGGTGCCGATGAGCGCGCAGAAGGCCGTCCAGATCCGGTTCAGCTCCGCCGACCTGAGCGGCACCAACCGCCGCCTGTTCGACGAGCAGGCCGCGCCGGCCGCGTACTCGATCAAGAAGGATTGCGTGGACCTGGTCCACGCCTTGATCACCACGGCGTTCACCAACACCGCCGTCGTCAAGGCGTTGGGCGACTGGGATCGCAAGGGCGTGATTGCCGTCAAGAACGGGATGAAGAAGGCCCAGATCCCGATGTTCAACCCGTTCATCCTGCTCAGCATCGACTACTACGACAAGCTCGGCGAGGACGTGACGTTGGTGGCCAACCAGGCGTTGCCCGAGTCGGCCAACGCGCTCAAGACGGGCCAGCTCCCGCCGATCCACGGCCTGTTGCCGATCGAGGCGCAGGGCGAAGCGTGGGCCGGCACCATCGAGGGCTTCGGCGGCATCCCCAGCGCGCTGGCGTTGGCGACCGCGTTGCCGATCGATTACACCACCGTGTTCCCCGGCGTGAACGCGGGCGGCCAAGTGCGCATCGTCACCGATGCGGAAACCGGTCTGAGCTTGATGGAAGTCAAGTTCATCAACCATCAACTGGCCGATGCCTCGATGCGGCTCGCGTACATGCGCGGCGCCGCCCGCGGCCCGGTCACTCACGGCGTCCTGCTCAAGAGCGCCTAACCAACCCACTGACGTGGGGCGGCCCGGTCGGGCCGCCCCACTCACCCGCAACTCACCAACCCCCAAAGGAAGAAACCAAAGTGAAGAAGATCCTCAACCTCACCGTGGCGATTGTCGCGGTGCTCCTCGTGTTGTTCGTGCTCGCCGGTCTGTGGCCCACCCCCGCGCAAGCGGGCGGCCTCGGCAACCCCGGCCGGCTCGCCGCCACCAACATGGCCACCGGTGTCGCGTGGACCAACAACACCGGCCTGACCAGTGCCGGCCTGCCCGATGGCGGCGCGGTCCAGTTGAACCTGCTCGCGCTCGGCGCGGGCGCCACCAACTCCTGCGCGGTCCTGATCCAGAAGTCGGTGGACGGCGCGTACTGGACGGATGACGTGACGCTCCAACTCACCGGCACCGGCGCGACGGCGACGAAATGTATCTCCAACATTTCGGCGTCGGCGATTGCTCATTGGCGGATCTACTCGATCACGTCCACCGCCAACGGGACCGGCACCAACCTCAACGTCGAAGTCTGGTTCAGCAAACCGTAGGACTTCGACCATGACCGAGCGCACGTTTCTCCTGTTGGGCGGACTGATCACCGATGCCCAGGTCGCCGAGTGGCCAGCCGTGCCGTATAGCCGGCTCGCCACCGAGGTCCTGATCATCGCCAATGGTCTGACGCCCACTGCCGCCGCGGGCACGAAACTCAAGCTCACGCTTGACGACGTGGCCAACGCCCAGGAGTTCACGCTCGCGCAAGGTCTCAAACGCCAGGTCACGAACGTCACCGGTGATGGCCTCACCATTGCCGGTGACGTTCGCCCGGGTGTCCTCGTCACCGCCAACGGTGGCGCGTCCGATCTGCTCGTCTGGCTCACCTGCGAATCCACCACCAGCAACGACACCGAGACCGGCTGGCTGATCCTCACGGCCGGTATGCTCCAGGCCCGCATTGCGGCCGCCGAGTACAACGCGCTCACTGCCGCCGTGATTTCGTCGGGCCAGTCCGATCCGATTCCCCAATTACTTTCCGACGTGACCGAGCGCGTTCGCCTGGCGATCCGCTCCGGCGGCGAATCCCTGGGCGCGGTCAACACCGTTCCCGCCAGCCTCCGGCGCGCCGCGCTGGCCATTGCCAAACACGATCTGTTCTCGCGCATCGCCGTCCTTCGCACGCTCGCCGAAGGCGCCAAGAACGACGCCGAGAAAGCCGAGCGCATGTTGGAGCGCGTCGAGGAAGGCAAAGTCAAGATCGAAGCGCCCGAAACCGCCGACGAAACCGAGACCGGCAACGCCGCCGAGTACGGCAGCGACACCAAGATTGACCTGTGATGTTCACGCGCCCGGTCCAATTCAGCGAAGCGATCCAGCTCCAAAGCGTGAAGCAGGCGCTGCCCACCAGCCTGACCAGCGCCCAGTTGCGTGCGCTCGCGGGCGACATCAAACGGCGCGCCACGTTTTCGGCGCGAACCACGCAGGCGGAATATCTCGACCAGATCGGCGGGACGGTGCAGGACATTTTGACCGGCCAGTTGACGCCCGCCCAAGGCCGGCTCCAACTCAAGGCGGCGCAGACCGCGCTCGGTTTGCGGCGGACGATTGCCGAGGGCGGCGATGACGTTGCCGATCTGACGAGCGACAAGCGGCTCGATTTGATTTTGAAGACCAACGTGGACAGCGCCCGCGGGTTCGGCCAGTTCGCCCGTGCCCAAGCCACGGTCGAAACATTCCCGTGCATGGAACTGATCCGGTTCGAGGACCGGCGTGATCCCCGCGATTGGGAGAGCCGTTGGAAACAGGCCGCCCAAGCCGCGGGCGATGGCCGCGCTTACAAGGCGTTGGTGGACGGCGGCCGGATGGTGGCCCGCAAAGATTCCGCGATCTGGGAGCAACTCGGCAACCTGTTCGATGATGGCCTGGGCAATCCGTATCCGCCGTTCGCGTTCAACTCCGGCATGGACTGGCTTGAAGTCGAACGCGATGACGCCGTCGCGCTGGGCGTGATTGACGACGAGACGGAAGTTGCGCCGCGCGCGTTGCCGGACCTGAACGCCGAGTGGCAGAGCGGCCACGAATATCGCGATGCGCGGTTGCGCGACGCGCTCACGGCGGATGGGTTATTGAAATTTGTGGAAGGGATTCTGGTGCCCGCGTGAGTGCGCTCGGCATTCAGATCGAGGTGAACACGGCGTTGCCGGCCGAGCTGGCCGCCAAGGCCGCGCAACTCCAGCCCGCCACGTTGCACCGCGAAATCGCCGCGCCCATGGCGCGCTTTACGAAGTCGCACCTGCTTCAGCTCAACCAGGAGCGGCCCAATCTTCTCGGCGGTCGGCGCACTAACTTCTACGCCGGCGCGGCCCGTGCCACGACTTGGACGGCCGATGCCAACACCGCCACGATTACCATCGAGCATCAAGGCTTCGCGCAACGGTTGCATGGCGGCACGATCACGCCCAAGAAAGCCAAGAATCTCGCCATCCCCGCCAATGCCGAGGCTTACGGTCGCAGCCCGCGCGAAAGCCGCGTCCCGCTGATCTGGGCGCTGGTCGGTGGCCGACGTCCCGCGCTGGTCGCACGCGAACATTTCTTGCGGGTCGCCACCAAGGGTAAACGGGCGGGCCAAGAGGTTGCCGATTACAAGGGCAAGGCGACGCGCGGCGCGTACACGGTCATGTACTGGCTGGTCAAGTCGGTGACCCAGCGCGCGGATCCATCGGTGCTGCCCACCGAGCAGGAGTACGCCGCCACAGCCACGGCGCATCTGAGCCGGTACCTGGATCGGTTGCTGGCCAAACAAGGAGGCGCGTCATGAGCAGCCGTTTAAGCAGCCTCCAAACGCTGATCAAAAACACGCTCGAAGCGGACAGCACGTTCGACACGATCACCGTTCTCACCGAGGACATGGCCGACCTCGAACAGAAGATCATCCAATCGCTCGGCACGGCCAACAACAAGGGCGGCAAGACCGGCGCGGTCGTCATTATTTTACAGCCCGAGGCCGACATCGTCGGCGAGAACACGGTTGGTCCCGAGTGTAAGGTGCGGGTTCGCGTCCAGGTGCTGGAAGACCTGCTCAGCAATCGCGACGAGAATCTGGGCACGACCCTGCCGGCCTTTGAGATCGCCGAGATCATTGCCCGCCTGTTGCACGCCACCGTGCCGGCGGGCGAACACCCCGGCCGCAAACTGCGCGTGCTCAGTTTGCGACCGATCTCGATCCCCGATCAACTGCCCAACACCATCGGCCACGAAGTCATTGTCGAACAACGCCGGAGCCTGGCGGCCGCATGAACCATTTTTACCAGGACATCCCCGGCTACATGAACTACGAGCCGTTGTATGCGGCGGCGGTGCGGGCCGCACCGGCCACGGCGCACTTTGTCGAGGTCGGTTCGTTGTTCGGCCGCTCGGCGGCGTATCTCGCCGTCGAGATCATCAATGCCGGTAAATGGATCACGGTGGATCTGGTGGACAACTTCAGCGGACCGGGCGCGAGCGCGGCGTTGTTGCGCCAGCAACTCGACCGGGTGTTGGCACTCAAGGACCGCAACCCGATCCGTTACATCCGCGCACTCGACTCGGTGGCGGCAGCGGCCATGTACGCGGACGGCGAATTGGATTTCGTGTTCGTGGATGCCGATCACTCGGCGGCGGCGGTCGCGGCGGACCTGTTGGCCTGGTGGCCGAAGATCAAGGCGGGCGGCGTGCTGGCCGGTCATGATTACGACGCGCACGACTGGCCCGGTGTGGTCGCGGCCGTCAACGAGTTCGCCGCCGCGCGCGGGCTGCGCGTGGACACGCAATACCATTACTGCTGGAGGCTGGTGCGCGCATGAAACTGATGATCGCCACGCCCTGTTACCATGCCGGTGTCGATTTCAACTATTTGATGGCGATCATCGCCGAGGTGCCGAAGATCACCGCCCAGGTGCCGGTCCTGCTCAAGTACTCGATTGGCGATGCCGTCAACCGGCAGCGGAACATTTTGGCCGAGGCGTTTCTCCAATCGGACTGCACGCACCTGTTGTTCGTGGACAGCGATACTGGGTTCAACGGCGCGGACGTGCTGCGGTGGCTGGCCGCCGACAAGCCGGTCACCGTCTGCAACTATCCGCAGCGCTATTACCGCTGGGACCAGTTGCCGGCATTGCTGGCCAGCGCGCCCGCCGCCGGTGAGCTGCGCGACGGCCTGTTGATGGGGTCGGTCTGTTTGTGGCCGAACACGCCCGCCGAAGTGTCGCCCGCGAATCCCTTTCTACCGGTCGCGTATGGCGGGACCGGCCTGATGCTGGTCCGTCGCGACGTGTTCACCGCCATTGCCGATCAGGGGTTGGTTGAGCGGTTGCGGGTCGGCTGGCGGTTTTTCCGGTTCACGGTCACCCCCGAGGGCGATGACCGGGGCGAAGATTATTCCTTTTGCGATTTGGTCCACGCGGCCGGGTTCGCGGTGTACTGCGACCTGACGGCGCGGGCCAACCACAGCGGGCTGCACCTGTTCGAGGGCGCGCCCGCATTCAACCCCATGTCGGTCGCCGTTGGTCCGGCGCTGCCGACGCAGCCCCCAACAAAGGAGAAGTAGCACCATGGCAGACTACGCAGGCAACTGGGAATTGGGCGTCGGGTTCACCGCCGCCTTCAACGGCACGACGTATGCCGACCCGCTCTACATTGAACTGCCGAACGTCACGGCATTCGAGAAACACCTGGCCACCGCCGCCGGCGGGTTGCACCGCCTGATCGGCCGCCGCAACGAGTTCGGCAATGTCCGGCTCGCCATCGCCGATGGCGGCCAGGCCACGGGCGTCGGCTCGACGCCGACCACCACCACCCTCACGGTCACCCGGCCCGATGCCACCGCCCACGCCGTCAACGCCGCCCTGATCGGCGATGAACGCGGCCGGGTCGGTCCCGACAGCGAAGTGTTGCGGATCCTGACCTTCGCGCTCAAGGCGGCCTGGCCGGCTGCGTCGTGACCGTCATGAGCAGCATCCGCGAACAACTCAGCGCCGCCCGTGAACGGGATCTCCAACCGGTCCCGTTCACGAGCGCGGCCACCGGCGCTGCCGTGTTTCTGCGCCGGTTCAGCGGCGTCCAGCGCGGCGCGTGGGACAAGTTCAGCAGCCAGAGTTTTGACGAGAAGACGGGCAAGCTGACCGCCCCGTCGAAGTATCAGGCCAAACTGGTGGCGCTGACCTTGTGCGAGGCCAACGGCCAGTTGTGTTTCGATCCCGACACCGAGTTGGCCAGCGTCGAAGCGCTCAACGGCGCGTTCCTCGAAGAGATCTTCCTGGAATCCGTGCGCCTCAATATGCTCACCGCTTTGGAGGTCGCCAAGGCGCGCAAGGGTTTTACGTCAACGCCGGCGAGCGCGCCCTCTACCGGCTCGCCCTCGCCTGCGGCGAACCCCAACCTGACCGGCTCCGCGGACAGTTGACCAGCTTGCAACTTGCCAAATGGGAAGCCTACTTCCAAATCGAACCCGCAGCCGGCGAACGGCTCGACTGGTTGGCGCCCTTGTTGGTGCAGCATTGGTATGCGGCGGCGGGCCGGAAACCGCCCGTGGTCAAGGGGAAATTGATCGAGTGGGGCAAGCCCTAAAAGGCTTTGACGCTGCCGGCCGTCTTGGCTTTGGCGGCCTCGGCATCGAGCCAAACCTGGCTCGCAAAGGTCAAGATCGTTCCAACCTTGTTCGGGTCTTGCAGCCGGTTGAGCCGGTCGCTGCGCCGAAACCCGCTCGGCGCGACGGCGCTGGGACCGTCCAGGACGCGGGTGCCGGCCGGTTGTTTGGCCTGGATCACCTTGAACTCGTCCCGCGTAAACTCCCGGCCGCCGTCCACCCGGTACTGTTCCCAGACCACGACGCCGTTGACGAACTTGGCCTCGTACCAGACGCCATTAAGTTTCGCCGTGAACCGGTCGTGGAACTTGCCGTCGCGGTTGAACCGGTCGCCGACCTCTTCCTTGGTCTCGCCGATCCGCGCCGATGCGATGCCGCTCGCCAACAGCACCGTCCCCAGAATGATTGCCGCCGTTTTCATGGGGGAAACCTAATCTCATGACCAGCGCCACGCAAATCAAAATCGAGATGGAGCTTTTGGGCTTGGCACAGGTGCGAAGTGGATTGCGCGCCGCTGGTGACGAAGCCACGGTGTTGCAGACGCGGATCAACCGCAGCGTCGGTGTCGGCCGCGACAGCGACACGGGCGGTTTGTTGTCTGCGGGCGCGGCCGCCGCGCAGATGCAGCAACGGCTGAACAATGACATCGCCCGCCGCGAATCACTGCGGCTGGAGGGGCTGCGCAATCAGTTCAAAGTGGCCAGCGTTGAGGGCGAACGGTTTGGCACCATGCTTGACTCGCTGGACCCGCGATTGGCGATGTTGGCCGGTCGGTTGATCGGTGTGGATGCCGGTTTGTTGAAATTGGGTTTGCGGTTCGGAGTATTCGGCGCGGGCGCCGCCGCCTCGGTGGCGGTCTTGATCAACTCGCTCGATGGTCTCCGCGAGAAAATGGTGGCGCTGGAAATGCAGGATCCGGGACGGGTCAACACGTTGCTCAATTCACTCGGCATCGGGCCGGGCTGGGATGTGGACGTGGCCAAACAACGCGCCCGCCAGCGCGCCGACTCCGACCAGGTTGCCAATGAACTGATCGGCGAGACCAAACCGGAAGACTGGGAACAGACGCTGCGCGATCGCGTCGCCAACCTGCGCCAGGCTGGGATCGAGATGCGCGGCGCGGAATTGCGGGAACTGCGCGACCAGGTCAAGGCCGAGGTCGAAGAACGCAATCGCGCCGTCGAGGAAGCCGCCAATTTCGAGGCCAACCGTCGCGCCCAGATCGAACGGGATGCGGCTGGCAACCGCGTCCAGGCGTTCAATGATTACATGGCCGTGGTCCGGGCGGCGGAAACTTCCGCGACGGCGCGCAATCTGTTGAGCGAGGCCGAGAAACTTTACAAGGCCGGTCAATTCGGCCGGTTGGGTTTCTTGGCCAACATCCAACTGCCCAAAAATCTGGCCGCGCAACGCGACGCTGACGATCGTGCGCCATTGGCTCAACGCTGGCAGCAAGAGCAGGACGCGGCGTTCCGTGAGCAGGTGGCCGAACGGCTGGCGCCGATGCAGTCGGCGCTCGGGCAATGGCAGAACGCCGCTGGTCAACCCCGCTTTGCCGGCGCCGATGCCGCCGGCTCGGTCGAAGCGTACCGGGCCACGATCGCGGCCGGCAGTGACCAGAAGGGGATCATCGAGCGGCAGTTGGCCGAGCAGGTCAAGATGGTCCGTTTGCTCGAAGACATCGTCCGCGGCCGGAGCACAGCCAACATCGCGCTGGTGTCATTGGAGGGCATGTAAACCATGGCGGCCAGCGTCATTGATGTCCAGAAACTCAGCGGCACAGGCGGCTCAGCCGGGTTGAAAGCCACCGAAACGCGCGACCGCGACATCTATCTCGTGACGCTCAGCGAACCGGCCACCAACCCGCGCTCGCTCGTGTTGGGCGCGAGCTACGGCGGTGTCACGGTGCCCAGCATCGGCGATGCGCATCCGGTCACGGGGCTGCCCGTGGCCCGCGTGGACTTCGATCCCGAGGATCCGTCCACGCCCGAGATCTACCGGGTCACCGTCGAATACGGCCAGAGCCAGGACGCCGATGGCCTGACCGGCGGCACCGAGCCATGGAGCCGCGCCGATCGCGTCACGCGCCGGCCGGTCGTGTACGAAGAGGCGGTGCTGGTGGACCGCGAAGAGGTGCCCTACCAAAACTCGGCCGGCGATCCATTCGCTGATCCGCTGATCGTCAAGAAACGCAATTCGCTCAAGATCATCGCTCGGCGCCGCCGCAAATCCACGTTCGACCCGAACGCCGCCGAGGCTTGTATTGATACCCTCAACGGCAGCGCGATCACGCTTGATGGCGAAAGCATCCCGGCATTCCAAGCGGTATTGCACAGCGTCGAGACGCGCGACGCCGTCTGGAGCGATGGCACGCCGTACTACGAGATCACATTGGAGATTGAGGTGCAGCGGTCTGTCAGCCTCAAATACAAAGAGGTTCAAGACAAGGGCTTCATTTGCATCGAGGGCGGGCAGCGCGTCGCGGCCTCCGTGCCGATGACCGATGGCGCGGGCAATGAGGTCAAAGGAATGGATGGTCGCGCGCTCCGGGTACCGGTCTCCGCGCCGGTCTTCTTGGATGCCGATGGCACTTCCACGACCACGCCGACCACGAAGGTATTTGTCGTTCGCACCTCCTCAACCTGGACGTGGCTGTCATGAGCGCGGGCGTCGTCATCCGTGAAGAAGACTGGCCGCGGATTCAGCGGGCGGTCAAGTTCGTCGAAGGACTGGCCGCGGCGGGGTTCGAGCGCGGCGCGGGCGCCAACAACTCTTCGCCGTTCGGCGGACGCGGCGGCAAGGGGTTTTTCGTCAAGGTCCAGAAGGACGGCGGCGCCGATGGCACGAGCACGAGCGCGGCGAGCTGGACCTATACCGTGCGGACCCTGGATGCTTCGAGCACGCTCGGCACCAGCGTCGAAGTGGTCCGGCCCCGCAACGCGGCCGGCAAGGTTGATTACCAGAGCGGCAGCACCGGCTACGGGGTCGCGTTCTGGGACGGTAACACGCTTAAACTCTGGGACGCGGGCGAACGGCCCGTGTTGGTCGTCAAGACCGTTGCCTGCGACAGCTCGACCACGTCCTCCACGCTGCGGTTCGATACCACGGCCGGCGATTTCAAGGTCAACCGGCTGCAAGTCGCCGTGCTCGATACCGGCGCGACCGAGGCCGAAGCCGGCGTCGGCGGCGGGGCGGATTGCCCATGAACTGGCAACGCACCAACAACAGCGGCACCAAAGGCTGGCTCCGTCAGCAGGTCGGCGGCGCCTACCACTGGATGCGCGAATGCTGCTGCGCCAGTACCGACCCGTGCGACTTTGACGAGATTCTCGCCACGTTCAGCGGCCTGACACTCTGCTCGTGCGCGGAACAGTTTGCGACAGCCTTGACCAACCCGTCCTACTACCTCGCCAACCTCGTTCTCAACGCCATGCCCGTCACACTGCCACGCGCCGAGAGCGGTTGCTGTTTCAGTGCCAACATCGGCACCGTGGACGTGTACTCATTCGACCCTTTCGGGGGCGACCCATGCGGAGAGGCCGTGTTGGTCGGCAACTACCCCGTGAAGTTGTGGGCTTACTGTTCGCCCGGCACGGCGACTGCCAACATGCTTGAAGTCATGGGCGGGCCGGTCAGCAACATGATTATCTGGTCGGATGGTGGGTTGAACGGCTGGATAGACTGGCCGAATCCAAACTTCGGCACCTTCACGCGCTACATTGCCGAATGCGGCTCTTGGTACACCAAAGGCGGCAGTCTCACACTGGAGGCCGCGTGAAGTCGTGGACTGACACCGCCGCCTGCCGGTCACGCGCTCATTGCGCCGCCTGCCTGGCCGGCAACTGGGCCACCTGCTCCCACGGCATTACCGCCGATTCTCTGCCATCCCTTCCCCTCCACCATTCGGCTTCGCCAGCCCGCCGCCCTTTTACCGCCCTGCACCGCCTGATCGCCCGCCTCGGCCTCGCCCCGCGCCGCTGCCGCTGCGCCCAGCGCGCCGCCCGTTTCGACCTCGCCTTAAATGCCGTTCTACGGAGGTTTAAATCCATGTTTAATCGCCTTTGGAGTGCGCCGTCTCGTCGGCCCTTTTCCGCCCTCTTCTCCCTCTTCCTTCTTCCCTCTTCCCTCTTCCTTCTTTTGCCCGCCTCCGCCCAGCTCGAACACCCGATCCGCATCGGCATCGGCACCAACACCGTGGCCGCCACCAACCTTGCCTCCCGGATCCTGTTTCACCCCGACGACCTCGCCTCCTCGACCCTTACCAACATCGGTAACCGGTTCTACTTCATCCCCCGCTTCGCCGCGTCCGCCGGTGGCATTACCGCCGCCCAAGCCACCAACGTCGCCACCGCCGTCGTCGTCTCCAACAACGCCTTCTACGTCACCCTCACCGTTTTCGGCGACAGCACCAACGCCGTCAAGCAATGGGTCACCGACCAAGGCTACCGCACCACCGACTCCAACGCAGTCATCGTGGCCGGCAGCGGCATAGGCGTTTCAGTGGCAACCAATGGCGCGGTATTCACGTACACCGTCAGCGCGACGGGCACTTCTGGCATGTCCACTAACGACTGGTGGGCATTGCTTGCGTCGGCCTACGGCGGCGGAACCAATACCGAGTTGCTGGTGGGGCAGTTGGCGGGGAGCGGAGTCCTCACCAATGGCGCGTCTCCGTCGCGTCCTCTCAATTTTGTTAGCGGCATCAAGTTCAGCGACACTCCGCTCAGTGACTCAGGTGGGACGCTGTATTGGGGTACGGTCGGCGCGGCGAACAGCGAGGTGTTGACACTTGGGCGGCTTGATACGCTAGGCGTTCCGCGACTTGACGGGCCGGAAGTTATTACGAGTAACGCCTTTCGCATCATCAACAACGCGACGATAACCGGCGATCTCTCGGTAACAGGAACCGTCACGGCGCTGTCCTTTTCTGGCACGGCCAGCAATGCCTCGGCAGTCGGCGGCACGGCACTGTCGGGATTGCTGACCAACGGCGGTCACACCCTCAACGGCCAGTCCATCACCAACGGCGGCGCGTACACGGTGGCGGGGGGCGCGTCGGCGGTGACGCAATGGGTGGACGTGGTGAAGCTTGGCGACTGGGCGACGCCGTTCGCGGGGCCGACTGCCAACAGCAATGCGGTCGCCCCGGTTTGGGTATTCTCAGCCAACGTCACCAACGACCTGATTGCGTTTGGGGATTCATCGCCAATTACCAATGCGCTGCAAGACACGTACCGAGCGGCAATGTTCGGGATGCCATTCGGCGCAACGGCATGGGGCGGCGAGACGGCGATGGTGTTCCGCGTTTGGGCCTCGACCAATGACGCGACGCTCTCGGCTTGCGACGTAAAGTTGGTCTCACCGGATGGGGTGGTTGCCACGACCAATGGACTGACGGGCGGGAACGGCGACTGGACGGATTACCATTTCACGACCAACTGGCTGCCGGCCTTTGCGCAGAGCAACGCCACGAACTCATGGCGTATCCGTTTGACGCGCTACGTCAGGAACGGCCACACCAATGCGTGTGGCGTGGTGAGGTTCAACGTGCGATGAAAACAGCCCTTCTCATGACGCTGTTGCCGGTTCTGGCCTTGGCGCAAGGCGGCTACAAACCGCTATCGCTTGGCTGGCGCGACCCGCAGCGCTCGAACCTCGTTACGGCAGTCGCCAGCGGCGAGAATTACGCGACCACGCCGGCGGTCACCTTCTTGTCGTCAGTGGTGTTTCCAGCCGGCCTGCGGCAGACAGCGTTTGGGTTTGTGGCGACGGGCCAATGGAGCAACGCGGTGCCGTCTTCCATGCAGAACCGAGGCCCACACACATTCGGGGGATGGATCTGGCGGAGCGACAACGCTGACGACCAAGTGACAGTGTTTGCGATGGACCGGTCGGGTGCTAGTGCCGGGCCGATTTTGACCGTGCAAACACACTCCGGGACCAAACGGGCAATCCGGCTGCAAAGCAGCGGCGTGTCATCGCAGACGTTATCCCCGACGCCAGTTGTCTCATCGAACCAATGGCACTGCTTAACATACGTGGCGACCAACAATGTCGGAGCCGGATTCATGTACGTGGACGGGGTGCAGGTAGCGACCGGTGTAGGTTACAACACGCCCGCGTCGCTGTCCTCGGTTCGGTTTGGCTTCTCGACACCGACCAATGGGGTCGGACTGTGCTTCTACTATCGCTATGCCTTCACCCCAGCCGAAGTCATGGAGCATTACATCCAACAACGGAGGCTCTTTCCGTGAAACACATCGCTGCCATTGTGTTATTTGCCGCCGCCGCGCTGGCCGGTACACGCAGCCGCGTCAGCGAGTACGCCGCCACGCTGCCTGCCAACGACCCGGTTCGTGTGAGTTGGGAACGCGGCGAACTGTTGCCGATGCGCGACCATCTGGCCGAGCCGGTCGCGTGGGCGGAGACGACCGTCATCACCACCAACGTTGTCGTGCGCGAAGCCGAGTTGGTTGAGTACGAACGGCAGTTGCTTGGCATCCTGCAACTCTACGGCGTCACCAACATCGTGAAGGGCAGTCTGGCCGTGGCTATGTCACGCGCCAACGCCGCTGCCAAGACCAACTCCGTCGCCGTCATGCACGGCGTTAACGCTGTCGCGCTCCGCCAGCAGATCGAGGCGATGGGCGCGTCCATCTACGACGCGACCGGCGAGGCTGTCCGAACCAACCTTGTCACCGAAACGAAGCGCGAAGTCACCGGCTGCCGCTGGCAACAGCTAGGCTTCCCCAAGGCACCGGCTGCCGCTGATTTGGAGAGATGAAAAGCCATCGCTGCTCAGAGCATTTGCGCTAAGTGCTCAAGTTGGTCGCGCCGCTACAGCTTAAGGAGCAGG
>Ga0315909_10002777_pt1 | contig 22093 bp, 20 predicted proteins | sample LakEriMetagenome_11_FD_203527 | JGI IMG/M metagenome (GOLD analysis project Ga0315909, IMG submission 203527) | Freshwater fungal communities from buoy surface, Lake Erie, Ohio, United States - Buoy 2 MA125 | ecosystem: Environmental > Aquatic > Freshwater > Lake | place: USA: Lake Erie, Ohio...
AAAGGCCATCACCAGAATCATCCCCATAAAAAATAGACTGGCACTCACGGGAACCTCCACCACCTGCCAGAGTGATAGGATGGCGCTCAGCGTACCCATCGCGACAAAAAAACTGATACTTCCCCCGGTCAGCAGCACTCGCCTTTTTTCTCCCTGCCGCCATGCATGGACAGACGCATCCACCACAAAAATCAACAGTAACAGCAGTGCGACCTGCGCCACCAGCATCACCGGATTCGGCTTTCCGATCGCCATCGACACGGAATCCCCGAGATAGCGGACCTCGCGCAGGCCCGTGATTTCGCGATAGTTGATGTTGGGATCGAGCAGAAAATTGAATCCTAAGGACACCGTGCGCAGGCTGATCACAGCGACCGCCAGCCAGAAGCGTCCCGTGCGCAAATAGACGAGAATGAAACCCACGATCGCCACAAAAATCAACCATGTCGGCAAATGCAGCCAGCGCAATGCGGTTCCGAATGCCTCAGGCGTGTGGGCTTTCATCATGGCCAATTCGCTCAAGGCCAGACATGCGGTGCCCACCGTCATGATAAAGAACCACAACCGTTCCCGCTTTTCCCGGTTCTGCCACCAGATTAACAAGTGAACGAACCCCAGCGTCAATGAGGAGGCGGCGATCATCGACCAAATGACAGTGATCAAACTCATGGTGCTAAGGCGTGTGCGGTGAACTGCTCCCGGATGCCAACCACCTTATGACTGCGGCACGGCTTTCTCCAGCAGTGCGGGCGAGATGTGGATCAGGCCATGGAACGGCTGATTCAGCTCCAGGATGAGAAAGATCGCCACGGCGACAGAGAGTGCGGAAACCATCAGGGAGAACGAGGCCGTTTTATTGTCGGGAGCAAACAAGCTGAAAGAGAAAAAGATCACGATGAGCCAAAATACCACTGCGACCAGCAAGGGCCAGGTCATGGTTTTTTGCGATTGCACCTGCATCACCGTGCGCAGTTGGCCGACTTCCAGGAAGGTGGCGATGCCCTGGGTTTTCAAATTCCGCTGCAATTCCGTGCGCGGCTCCAGCTCTAACAATTTGACATAGAGCGCGTTGCCAGCCTCTGGATTGATGGCACCGGGTTCGCTTTGGGAATTCCACATCTGTTGCACCGTGGCCTTGGTCAGCTGCCGGACGCTGGTTTGCAAATCGGTGGCTTCCGGTCCATACAAGGACAAGAGCCTGTCCATGAAACTGATTCTCGCCCCCAGGGTGACGACCTGAGTCTGCACGGTTTTGTAGGAATCCTGCGTGGAACTCACCAACAAACCTAACAATAGCGCGGACATCGTGGCGACCAATCCCATGGCGATTTTCACGGTATCCTTGGTATCGGCACTCAGATGCTGCTCGGGCAAATGCCGGCGTGTGTATAAACCAAAATAGACGGCGAGAAACAAGGCGGTAGCGACGCCGAGTGCAATGAGTGGTGGGATCATAGAACCAATGAGTGAGTGATTTTGTGACGCTATAAGCCTCTTCGATCCATGACAAGCCCCATCATACATCAAAAGCCGCTGCAGGTCCTGCAGCGGCTTTTGAACATTACGAACACTAACTCACAAGAAATCAGTTGACCGCGACAGCCGACGAGCCGGTCTCACCGGTACGAATGCGGATGGCTTCCTCCACGTGGGAGATGAAAACTTTACCGTCGCCGATTTTGCCGGTATTGGCGCTCTTGACAATGGCCTCGGCCACAAGGGAGGCTTGGCCGTCATCGACGATGATGTCGATCTTGACCTTGGGCAGGAAATCGACGGTGTATTCCGAACCACGGTAAATTTCCGTGTGGCCCTTTTGCCGTCCGAAACCTTTGACCTCGGTCACGGTCATGCCTTGCACTCCTACTTCGGCAAGAGCTTCTTTGACTTCTTCGAGTTTGAACGGCTTGATAATTGCTTCAATTTTCTTCATGATGGTTCAGGTTGTATGTGTTTTATAGCAGAGAGTGTGCCAAGTGGATGATTCTTGAAAAATAGGTTTTTTGTTTTGCGGGTTGGGCTTGTGTGGAGTCCTAATTGGCAAGACCCATTTCGGATTCCGCCATGATCCAATCAGCCAACGGGTCGTCTGGCAAGCCTTGATTGCGACGTTGGCACCAATTCAGGAACGCGGCGACGGCGACGTCATCGGCGGAGGGAGCCACAGCAACCGTGCGGCGGCGGCTGACGCGGGCCGGTTTTTTCTCTGGATCAGCGCTGGCAGCGGCGGGGGCTTTCTTGCTGCGGACGGGCTTGGCGGCGGTGCTCGCTTCTTTCGGGGTCGCTTTTTTCGCGGTGGTGGTTCCTGTTTTGGGAGTGGATTTGCGAGCGCGCGGGGAATCTGCTTTTTCTTTCATGATCGTCAGGAGTGCAACATGGGTGTAGCAACATCCGTACCAACGCGAAATTTCCGCATCTGGTGATTGATCTTGAGGCGATGTGGCGTATGATCTGGGCATGGAAGGACGTTTCGATTGGCACGAGCCCGCACACGTGCGCGGTCGCGAATCGTTTTTGCCCGCACCGGACCGCGTGGGCTGGTGGATGGTCATTTCGCTGTCCGTCGCCATCGTGCTGCACATCATTTTGTTCATTTCTCTGGGTCACCTGAAGATGGGTTTCGGCTGGACCAGCACGGAGGAAATCGTCACCGAGCCTGTCGTGGTGCGCCCGGTGGAGGAGGAGCTGCCCGTGGAAATCCCGCCAGCGGAAACGGAAAAACCCACGCCGGAACCAGATCGCACGAAGTTGGTGGATGACGTGGAAATTCTCGAACAGCTCAAGGACCCCGAGCTGGAAATGAAGCCGGAGATCACCGAGGCGTCTTTTGACGTGGATTTGAAAATCGAGGCCCCCGCCCTGGCCGGTGACCCCGCCGGGGACAAGATCGATGTGGCCAGCGCGGTGGAAATCGCGCCGGAGGATCTGGAATCGCTGGGCAAAACGGAGACCTACACCCCGGTGGCCGCCCAGGGGCAAATGATCGTCGATCCCGGCAGTGAAATCGCGCAAAATGATCCGCTCGATTCGTTCATGAAGGATCTCATCAAAAAAGGCAGCGCCGGCAAGGCGGCGGATGGGAGACTCGATGGAACCTCTTCGCTGGATGAAATCGCAGGGCTTCCGGAAAACGTGCTCGTCACCAAGACAACCATGCTTCCGGGCGATCTGCTATTTGAATACAACAGCGCTGACCTCCGCAGCAGCTCGAAGGTGGGCATGCAGAAAATCGCCTTGGTGATGGATCTGAACCCGCAGCTTTATTGTTGGATCGAGGGGCACACGGATTTGATTGGTGGCGATGATTTTAACTACGATCTCTCGCTGCGCCGTGCCGAATCCGTGAAGGCTTTTCTCGTCGCCATGGGAATGGATCCACTGAAAATCCGCACCAGGGGGCTGGGGAAAAATCATCCCATCGTCGCGCAAGGCACGCAGGAGGAACAATCGATCAATCGCCGGGTGGAAATCAAGATGCGCAAAACGCCCCCGCCCGTGTCTGGCATCGCGCCGCCGCCGGCTCCGGTGATTGTGCCGCCGCGTGCACAACCCGTCCCTCCCGAGCCGGAACCTGAGCCGCCGAAAGCCACGCCCATTCGCGTGAAGCCGATGCGTGCCCTGCCCGTAGAGGAGGAAATTCCCGAGCCGCCCAAGGCCGCCGTGCCCGTGGTGGAAGAGCCCGCACCGCCGAAAGCCGCTCCGGTAGAAGAAGAATTACCCCCACGCGCTGCTCCGGTGGAAGAGTAGGTGTCATTTTCCCCGCGCGAGTGCATGCACCGCGTCCCGCTCTTCATCCGTCCAGGCCGACCACGGCCGCCGCGCGAGCTGCGAATTGGAGAATCGCAGATCGTGAGAAACTTCCGCGCCCAGCCACGAGGGTCGCTCGATGGCATACGCGGCATCCGGTAGCTCCACTTCCGCTACGATCAGCCCCGCATTGCTGCCGTGAAATTCATCGATCTCCCACAACATCCCGCCCTGCCAGAGCTCATGCCGCGTTTTTTCGATCCGTCCGTCGAGGCATAGTGCCAGCAATTCCCGGGCGATGCCGGGATCCAAGGCAAATTCCACTTCTTCCCGGCTGATGCCCGTAGTGGGGCCCTTGACGGTCATCCATGCCTCCTCATCGCGTAAGCGCACCCGCACGGTGCGATGCGGTTCGCGCGCGAGGTAGCCCTGCGTGATCGCATGCGGCGTCGCTCCCCCGCGCCAGGCATCCGAGCTCACCAAAAACTTCCGCTCAATCTCAATCGCCATGGCGTCAGTCGTAGGCAGTCACGGGAAAAACGCAAGGCGCAATCACCGCAGCTGATCCTACTTCACCACCGCTGCCGCAGACACACACTCCCATAAAAAGTGTCTGTCCCTTCGTGTGCGGTCCCTTCGTGTGCGTGAATACTTCGCGCCAGAGCTCCCGGTAGATAAACGCCCGCCTGCCGCTTCTCCCTTGCAAGAAATTGACGATTGACGATTTTTAACTGTTGATTTTTGATTTTTTGGGATCTGATAGATCGGCGGTTCTGGTGCTTGCGATAAAAATAGCGATCAACTCGTCACATTCCGCAATGGCTGGAGAAACGAGCGAACCATCCACGAGTCGTTTACGAGAAATGATTTTCAGCCAGATCATCGTTTCACGCAGTTCTTTGAGTGAAATTTTCATTTTATGGATAAAATCCCTGCGCGATTCAGCACTCCGCGCTTCTCCGTAATTCGGCGCGGGTGATGTGCCCGAGCGAATCATTTGAGCACCTACGTGATTGCCTGCTTTAGAGCTAGGCAACGCTTCCACTACGCCAATCACCATCACAGCGAAATCAATCAATCGATCTTCTAGTTCTTGTGCTTTCATACCATTTCTAACAAATCAAAAATTAAATATCAACAATTGGAAATCGTCAATTTCTCATCTCCCCGAAAGCACCGCCCCACGCACCCGTTCCGGCAAGCTCCGGTGATCCGCCCCCACTTCCGCGCACGCCTCCAGCCATTTCAAATACCATTGGATGGCATCACCCCACTGATGGATCTGCCATTCTTGCCGCGGCCGATCTTCCCGTAACACTTCCGTGCGCCAAAAAATCTTCGCCGACTCTCGTCCCGCTTCCAGATCGTGTCTCATCCGGAAGTTCTCGAACCACTCCAAAACGAGCAAAAAACCCGTACGCTCCTGCTCCGATAGCCCCCGAAATTCCTCAAGATCCTTGCGCCAACACAGGCGTTTTTTCACGACAGCACTCATGACTCAGCCAAAAAATCACAAATTTTCGGGAAGCGCAAGGGAAAAGTGTTCAAATGAACATAATTAATGAATTTGCCATGAGAACGAGATCAATTCAGCCCTAAAGTCCTCATCACATTCCGTTATATCAACAAGGGAACGACACACCGGTGCCTAGAAGAAAAATTCAGCTGATATACACACGATTCCCGAAAATAACCTTGTGATATCAGGGTTTTTGCACTTTCATTGAGCCGCAGCACATCCGTGATATGACACGCCATGTGGCTACGAATAAATACTGTTCGCCCCAGAAATCAAGACGCTCTATGAACAAAGACACCCCACGCCCCTTTTATGACACGACCAGCATCTTCCGTCGGTTGGGTTTCTTGTGCTGTATTTTTTCTGTCATCACATGCGGATGGTCTATCACCGAGTTGAAGGCTGCGGAACCGCCCGTCTCCGGCGGGCCATTGTTTCAAGAAGCCGTCAAGCAATTCAAAACAATGACCAGCACACTGTATCAGCACAAAACACAGGTGGACGGCCAGACTGGGAGTCATCGGTATGACTGTATCGGTTTTGTATGTTACGCGATGAAGCAAGTAGCGCCGCAGGCTCGTGAATCAGCCTTCAAGGCTCTTGAAATCAAACCGGGCCGCATCCCCAATTGCCTCCATTTTCGAGCGTTTCTTGCCAGCCTGTCAGAGAAGCCCCAAAAAGGATGGGAGGCGGTGCCTAAAGTTTCAGATTTGCGCCCCGGTGACGTGGTAGCTTGGGAGTTCAAGACCAAGACCACGACGGGACATACGGTGGTTATTGGTGGCGTTCCAGTCGCAGGGCCGGACGGGGCTTGGAGCGTCAAAGTTTATGACTCAACTGCGTCTCCACATGGCGAGGACTCAAGGCCCGATGACCCGCGTGCCGAAGTGCTGGCCACGAACGGAAAGCGCAGCGGTCTTGGACATGGAGTGATGACATTCACTGCCGACCCGGCTACCGGTGCTCTTACTGGCTATCGCTGGGCACCAAAATCAAAGACAACCATCGTCCCAATTGCCGCCGGACGCCCCACCTCATGACCACATACACCGACCAGCCAAAGGCGAACAAGGCGCGGCTGGACAACCGCTGGGGCTGCTCTGTCGCCCATGCTTTCCGTAACTTTAACCCGCCATCCCGTCTCGACGCTCACTCCCGCCCCAGCGGTGCCAGCGCTTAGACGTTCGCCCGAAAGAAGACTCCGTTCAACCGACAGCAAGTATGATCATTAGAGCAGCATTCTCCCAAGTCTTAGTCCTTGTCGCGATAGGCAACTTATGGGCAGATCCCAGCAGTCAAGGAGAGGTCTCCAGAGCGAATCCGTTCTTTGACGATGGAGCATTTCGCAAGCTCCAGACAGCTCAAGCGAGAGCGCTTCATGCGAACGGGAGCCTGGTTAAAGCGAGCGAGTTAGCCAAGCAGCTTGAGCGGCCGACTGTCGATCTAGACTTTCCCAAAGCGGCAACCTCCGTCTCCCCGATGTCGCTTAGCGAACTTTACCGGAAGTGTCGCCAGAGTGTGTTCAGTCTTGCCGAAGTGAGGGACTGCGAGGGGTGTGGCGAGATCCATGTTACACCCTATGGGACAGGTTTCGCCATCACGACTGACGGAGTGCTTCTCACCAACCACCATCTGATCACGGCTTTGGGATCCTCATCTCGATTGGTCGCATCGACTGCGGACGGAAAGACCTATCCCGTTGTTGAAGTGCTCGCCTCAAGCGAGAAGAACGATGTAGCTGCGATCCGAGTTGACGGTTCGGGTTTCGAACCGCTCCAGTTGAGCGTGGATAACTGCGTCGGAACCCGGGTCTCGGTGATCAGCCACCCTCGCGGGCACTTGTATTCATTGAGCGAGGGCATCGTAACGCGCCTCTTCACAGAGTATTCGGCACGAACCATGCTCATTTCCGCGGAGTATGCGATCGGTTCCAGCGGCGCTCCGGTTCTGGACTCCTCAGGGAAAGTGCTAGGAATGGTCGCCGCCGCAGGTTCCCTGAATGATCAGATGATCTTACGGGTGTGCACCCCAAGTCAGTCGTTGCTTGAAATCTTCACACCATCTGAACCTGCAGCTGCCCAGGAAATGCAGGATCCACTTGCGACAGAGCGTGCTTGCTTGAAGGCCACCTTCGCATCGGTTAAGCAACTGGTGCAGCTACTTCATCAAGGGAAGATTTCGCCGGAAGAGATGAACGAAAGATTCAATAAATTGCATTCCATCATGATGCACGCGATCGAGAAGTGTCCCGACGACCCTGTCGCTAAAGAGTATTCCGAGGTCGCCGAGTTCATGACGAAGCAGCGGAAAACCCAACCCGGCGAACAAGACGGTGGTGGACAACCGGCTACCCGCCCTGAGTCGAAATGAACCTGGTGACTACAACCCTTAACCCTGTTGCGGAGTGGCGCTCCCGGTAGCCGGTGCCACACCTCAACGTTCGCATGAGAAGTGCGGAGTGGTCGAGTAGATCGGTTACAGGACCATGAATGTGTCTCGGGGGGGGGATGGACACGCGCTCCATTTTCCCATTTTTCAGGATTGCTTGGCGGGGGGCTGCGCATCATAACAGGCGCACGGTCATGGAAAGCACGGGGAAATCACGGAAAGTTGTCATCGCATGCGGCGGCACAGGAGGGCATTTGTTTCCGGGCATCGCTGTGGCGGAACAATTGCGCGCGCAGGGCCATCAACCCTTGCTGCTGATTTCGCAAAAGTCGGTCGATCGCGAAGCCTCGCGCAAGTATGGCGATCTCGAGTTCATCAGCATTCCCGCCATTGCCAAGCCATCGACATTTTCTTTGAAGATGTTGCCGTTTTTATGGAAGCTGTGGGGAGCCATCCGCCAATGCCGCGTCATCCTGCGCGAGCGCCAGGCGGATGCAGTGATCGGCATGGGTGGCTTCACTTCGTTGCCGCCCGTGTATGCCGGCCGCAAGCTCGGGTTGAAAACCTTCGTGCACGACTCGAACGCCCTGCCGGGCAAAGCCAACCGCCTCACCGCGCGCTGGTGTGATCAGGTCTTTGTCGGCATGAAAGAAGCCATCGCTCATTTCCCCGGGCGGGCGGTCGTGGTCACCGGCACCCCGGTGCGCAAGGAAATGCACGTGCTGCCAGAGCGCACGGCGGCCGCCCAGCGCTTCGGGCTCGATCCCGCCCGCCCCATCGTGGTGGTGATGGGTGGCAGCCAGGGCGCGCGACGTCTCAATGCCCTTGTCGCCGAGGCCTTCGATCATTTTCCCTCAGGCACGCAGGTGCTGCACGTCGCAGGCAGTAGTGATGAAACACGCGTGCGCGATGCCGCGAACCAGCGCGCGGGGTATATCGTATTGGGATTCTGCGATGACATGGCCTCCGTCTATGCCATCGCCGATCTGGCGCTGTGTCGTTCCGGAGCCTCCAGCCTCACCGAAGTTGCTCATGCCGCATTGCCCTCCATCCTGATTCCTTTCCCTTACGCGGCCGATGACCACCAAACGAAAAATGCCGAGGTGTTTGCGAATGCCGGTGCCGCCTTGTTAGTGCAAGAACGCGATCTCGACGGGCCTAAACTTGCCACGCTGGTGCGCGAGATCCTCGATGACCCGTCGAAAAAACAAGCCATGCAACAGGCGGCACGCGCGCTCGATGTGCCGGATGCCGCCGCGCGCATTGCCAAAGCCATCGAAGACTCGCTCTAACGATTGCTAGATCACACGGCTGTTTTCCCACGCACCAGCGAGAGAACCGATGCCGCATCCAGCGTGCTGGCGCGTTGTTGAATCTCGGGCGCGTAGCGGGTGTAGAGATTTTTTCCTTCCTGCGTCAGCGAGGTGAAAAGCGTCTTGATCTCCGCGTTCGGTAGTCGGCTGGAGTTAGCGTAATACCGTTCCGCGATTTGCCCGATGGCATACGTGGACGCAAACGAAAACGCCGAGCCCGTGGCCTGATTCGCGATGCTCCCTGCCATTTTGCCGATGTACTTTTTCCCGAGTCCGCTCATCATTTTACGCGCAAAGCCCTCTAACACCTGCGAGCCGATGCCGATGCCGGCCGTCGCGAGAAAATCTTTGATGTTGCTCGTGCCGAGCTCCACGCCGTGCGACTTGCCGATGCGATAGACCATTTTCATTTGCAGCGGAATGATCGCCATGGTGGCCAAATTCTGCGGGAGCAACTCCAGCGCGCCATTGAGAATGGCATATTTCAAAATCATGCTGCCGTTATCGGGACCAGAGATCTCTGGAGCGCTGGAAATGAGCGGCGCGGCAGAAACTTCATCGACCTCGCGATCAATCGCGCTGGCTTCTTCCGTCGCCAAGGCCAGGCTCCCGCGTAGTTCCGCGAGAAATGCCTGCTCATCCGCAGAGATGGATCCTCCCGCCTCACACACGGCCCGCGCCATTTCATAGGCTAACAATTTTTCCTGCTTCGTCTGCAACGCGGCGCAGGCATCTGCCAATTTCAGTTTCCCCATCAAAATCTGGCGCGACTGCGCGGCGATGTCCGCGGCCCCGAGCTCCTCGGCCATGCGCGTGACTTGCTCGCGCTCGCGTTCGCATTTTTCGCCATCGCAAAACGAGGCAAAGAGACAGATGGCTAGAATGGAATCGACGTTGGGAGATTCGGAGTTCGGTGGATTCATGATATGGTTTCGTGAAGACAAAACCCACTATGCCGCCTAACGAATCACCCGCAATGGGAAAATCGCTTCCATTTTCCACTCTATGGGGAAGGGATTTGCAATCCCTTTCACAACCCTAGTCTTAAAGATTCAGGGATTGCAAATCCCTGCTCCATAGGTGGTATCACATTTCGAGCAACATGCGCGTCGGATTCTCCAAGGAATCCTTGATGCGGATGAGGAAAGTCACGGCTTCCTTGCCATCGACGAGACGGTGATCGTAGCTCAGCGCCAGATACATCATCGGGCGGATTTCCACTTTGCCATCGATCGCCACGGGGCGCTGCTGGATGGTGTGCATGCCGAGGATGCCGCTCTGGGGCGGATTGAGGATGGGGGTGCTGAGCAGCGAGCCATAGACGCCGCCGTTCGAGATGGTGAACACGCCGCCTTGCAGGTCTTCCATGGAAATTTTGCCCTCGCGCGCCTTGGCGGCGTAGTCGAGGATATCCTGCTCCACGCGGGCGAAGCTTTTTTGATCGCAATCGCGTAGTACGGGAACGATGAGGCCTTTTTCCGTGCCGATCGCCACGCCGATGTCGTAGAAGTGGTTTTCGATGATGTCATTGCCATCGATCATCGCATTGATTTGCGGCACGTCCTTGAGGGCCTGCGTGACGGCTTTGACGAAGAACGACATGAAGCCGAGCTTGACGCCGTGTTTTTTGAGGAAATCGTCTTGCACGGACTTGCGCAGGTTCATGACGGCGGTCATGTCCACCTCGTTGAAGGTGGTGAGGATGGCGGCGGTTTGCTGGGCGTTCACCAGATGATTGGCGATCTTGCGGCGCAGCATCGACATTTTTTTGCGGGTCGTGCGGCCATCGCTGACGGCAGCGCTTGGGGCTTCGGCTACGGGTGCGGCGGCAACGATGGGAGCGGGAGCGAATCCGGCGGAAGGTGCGGGCGCGGCAACTGGGGCAGGAGCAGGAGCTGCTACCGGAGCTGCGACGGGAGCCGGTGCAGGTGCGGGTGCGGGTGCGGCCGCTGCAGGAGCAGGAGCCGGAGCAGCTGGCTGAGCGGCGCCTTCTGCCAGTGAGGCAATCACGGCACCGATCGCGACTTCCGTGCCCTCGGCGACGATGATGGTCAGCACGCCATCGGCGGGAGACTCAAGCTCGGAGGAAACCTTGTCGGTTTCAAAGGTGACGAGTGTTTCGCCTTTGCGCACGGCGCTGCCGGAGGCTTTGTGCCAGCGAGCGACGTTGGCAGAGGTGATGGACTCTCCGAAGGCGGGGACTTTGATATCGAGGGACATGAAGGAAATGGGTGAAATGTTGAACGGTATTAAAGAGAGAAGGCGGCTTTGAGCAAGGCTTTGGTTTCGCGGTAGTGCATGGCCTTCGAGCCCGCAGCAGGGCTGGCGGCTTCTTCACGACCGGCATAGACGAGATCTTTGCCCACGACCTTGCGCAGGCGAGGGGCGATGTAGGTCCAAGCGCCCATGTTTTCCGGTTCCTCCTGGCACCAGACAAACTGACGAGCATTGCGGAACTCACTGACGAACAGGGCGGCGAGTTCGTGGTGGAAGGGATAAAGTTGCTCCACACGGATGAGTGCCGTATCGGTGATGTTGTGCTCCTTGCGATAGGCATCGAGATCATAAAACACCTTGCCGGAGCAGAAAACGATGCGCTGGATCGCGGCGGGCGTTTGGTGGGCGAGCGTGTCCGGCAGGATTTCCTGGAAGCAGGTGCCGGGGAGGAAATCCTCCATGCGCGATACGGCTTCCGCGCGGGTGAGCAGGCTCTTGGGCGTCATCAAAATGAGCGGCTTGCGGAACTCACGGCGCTTTTGACGGCGCAGGGCGTGGAAGTACTGAGCGGGCGTGGTGAAGTTTCCGACGATCATGTTTTCATCGGCACAGAGTTGCAGGAAGCGTTCCAAGCGGGCGCTGGAGTGCTCGGGGCCTTGGCCTTCGTAGCCGTGGGGCAGGAGCAGCACGATATCGGAGGGCGTTTGCCATTTCGATTCGGCGGAGGCGATGAATTGATCGATGATGACCTGCGCGCCGTTCGAAAAGTCGCCGAATTGGGCTTCCCACATGGTCAGCATGTTCGGAGCGCCGAGCGAGTAGCCGTAGTCGAAGCCGAGAACCGCGAATTCCGAGAGCAGTGAGTTGTAAACGCAGAAGCGGCTTTGGTTTTCACCGAGATTTTGCAGCGGGATGTAGCGCTCGCGGTTTTCGTAATCGTAGAAAACGGCATGGCGTTGGCTGAAGGTGCCGCGTCGCACGTCCTGGCCGGACAAACGCACGGCATTGCCCTCGAGCAGCAAGCTGCCCCAAGCAAGAGACTCGGCGAGTGCCCAGTCGATGTTCTGCCCTTTTTCCATCGCTTCCTTGCGGCGCGGAACGAAGCGTTTTTCCAGGGTGGGATGCAGGTGGAAGGTCTCTGGCACAGTGGTCAGGACGCGGCCGATGTGCGACAGGGTCGGCGCTTCCACGCCGGTGGCGACGGGGGCGTGGTGGTAGGGGATTTGCTCGATGGCAGTGGAGCCGCTGAAGGCGGTGCGATCGCCTTTTTCCTGGAGCTCGACCATTTTCTGGTAGCCGGCTTCCAGTTTGTCCCAGATCGCTTTTTCGATTGCATCCGCCTCTTCCTGTGTGAGGGTGCCGTTGGCGATGAGTTCTTTTTTGTAAAGGTAGTTGATCGGCTCGCGGGAGGCAATTGACTTGGCGATGAGCGGTGCGGTGAAGGCGGCCTGGTCGGTTTCGTTGTGGCCCTGGCGGCGGTAGCAATACATGTCGATGACGACATCGCGGCTGAACTGTTGGCGGAAATCGAGCGCGAACTGGGCGGCCCACCAGAGTTCTTCGGGGCGCTCGCCATTGACGTGGAGGATGGGAGCCTCGATCATTTTTGCAATGTCCGTGGCGTAGGCCGAGGAGCGGGCATCCGCCGGCATGGTGGTGAAGCCGATTTGGTTATTGATGACCAAATGGATCGTGCCGCCAGTGCGATAGCCGGGGAGCTGGGAAAGGTTGATCACTTCAGCGACGGAGCCCTGTCCGGCAAAGGCGGCGTCGCCGTGTAGGAGAATGGGCAGCACGCGCTTGCGGTCGGTGATGTGACCGTCATCGCCGAGCAGACGCTGGCGGGCGCGGGCTTTGCCCTCGACGACGGGATTCACCGCCTCAAGGTGACTCGGATTTGCGGCGAGACTGACGCGGACTTGACCGCCGCTGACATCGCGCATGCTCTCGTAGCCGAGGTGGTATTTCACATCGCCATCGCCTGCTACGAGGTCGGGCTCGTAGTTCGGCGTGAATTCATACAAAATGGTGGTGAGAGTTTTTCTCACGAAATTGGCGAGCATATTGAGGCGGCCGCGGTGGGCCATGCCCATCTCGATTTCTTGCACGCCGGAGGTAGGGCTGGCTTCGAGTATGGCGTTCAAGACCACGAGTGCACCTTCGCCGCCTTCGAGAGAGAAGCGTTTTTCACCGATGAATTTTTTACCGAGGAAAGTCTCGAAAATTTCGGCTTCCATCAGCCATTGCAGCGACTTGACCCGCTGTTCACGGGTCTCCGGAGCACGGCGCGGGCGGTTTTCGATGCGTTCACGCACCCAGTGACGGATCGCGGTGTTGTGAATGTGCATGAACTCGAAGCCGATCGAGCCAGCGTAGGTCTCCTCCATCACGTGGAAAAAATCGCGCAGCTTCATGCGCTCGCCACTGCGGAAAAACGCGGAGGCCGCTTCTTTGTCCATATCGGCATCGGAAAATCCGAGTGCGGCGGGAGTAAGGCGCGGGTTGGTTTCCGGCTTGTCGGCCAGCGGATTGATGTGTGCCTGCGTGTGGCCGAGGCGACGGTAGTTTTCGACGATGCTCGTGACCTTCGCGCGGAAATCCGGCTCACCCTGCGGTGCCAATTGATCTGTGCTGGCGGCGGCGGTCGCTTGGGTGCCACGGCTGGGTGGTTGCGCCACTCCTAACGAAAAACCTTCAAAAAATACCGCCCAAGTGGCGTCCACGGAATCGGGGTTGGCGCTCCAACGGGCATACATTTCGTCGAGCAAATCGGCATTCAAGCGCGCGCTTATGGAGTGTTTCATGATACAAAACGGATGTGGCGAGGACCGCAAAAATTTCACACTTGGCGATCAGCGCGCGGCAGTTCATAGTCGCTGCGCAATAGAACGTCAACATTTCAAAGCGAAAATTATCACATGATCGAAGTGCGTCAACTTACCAAGTCCTATGCCCGCCACGAGGCCGTCCGGGGCATTTCGTTTCATGTGGATCGCGGCGAAATTGTCGGCTTTCTCGGTCCCAATGGAGCGGGTAAAACCACCACCCTGCGCATGCTCACCGGCTACCTGCCGCCTACCTCCGGCACCGCCAGCATCGCCGGATTCGATATTTTCCGCCAGTCGCTCGAAGCGCGCCGCAAGATCGGCTACATGCCGGAAAACGTGCCGCTTTATGACGATATGCGGGTGCGCGAGTATCTTTCCTTCCGCGCCCACCTCAAGGGCCTGGACAACAACCGCGCGCGCCAGCGTGTCAGCGAGGTGCTCGATACCTGCGGGCTGGAGGCGGTGAAGAAAAAAATGATCAAGACCCTCTCGAAAGGCTACCGCCAGCGCGTGGGTCTGGCCGATGCCCTCGTGCACGATCCGGAGTTGTTGATTCTCGATGAACCCACCAACGGCCTCGATCCGAATCAAATCCGCCAGATCCGCGAGCTGATCAAGCGCCTCGGGGAAACCCACACCATCCTCGTGTCCACCCACATTTTGCACGAGGTGGAAATCATCTGCAATCGCGTGATCATCATCGATACCGGAAAAATCCGCGCCTCGGACACCCCGGCGAATCTCGTCAATCAAATGCGCGCCGCCGGTCGTGTCACGGCCGAGCTGCAGGTGGACCCTCTGGGTGCTGCGGCGGCGATCGCACGCATCGAACACGTGAAAAAAGTCCGCCATGAGGAGCTCGATCACGGCTGGTCGCGCTTTCACATCCTTAGTGATTCCGGCAGCGATGTGCGCGAAGCGATCGCTCTCCTAGCGGCGCAGTATGGCTGGCCCCTGCGCACGGTATTCCGCGATGAACCGACGCTGGAAGACGTGTTCGTGGAAATGACCCGCAAGGACTAAAGCGCCTTCATCGCGGCAGGGCGCCACCGTTGAGCATCCACAAGGCTCCGTTGAGAACGGAGGCAAAACTGACCCACAGCAGATACGGTAGCATCAACAAGCCCGCAAGGCGGTCGACGCGCCAAAACGCCAGCATCAGCCAGACAATCATCATCCACAGCAGCATGATATCAATCATCGCCAGGTCCGCTCGACCCAGCCCGAAAAACAACCCGCTCCATGCGGCCTGGAAGATGAGGTGGACGAAGTAGACGCCCAGGCAAACGTTCACCCGCAGGCGATCCCGTTGCCGCCACACCAGCCACGCCGCGATCGCCATCAAGCAATAAAGCGTCGTCCACACCGGGCCAAACAAGTAGGCAGGAGGTGCCCAGGAAGGCTGCACGATCTTTTTATAAATGATCGGCGCGTTTTGCGAGGAGAGAATCCCGATGACCGCTGCCAGCCAGGTCACGGCAAAAAAGAATAGGAAGGCCAGCAGCGATTTGCCGCGCGAGGGGAGGGTTGTCATAGGGGCAGCATATCTCCGCTAAACCGTAGGTCAAGCTCTATGCGCTTTCTACCCTCACGAACTCCCTTGCCAATCCCCGCGAATCGTGATTGTTTCCGTGCCGCATTTATGAACGCCGCCGAGATCCGCCAGAGCTTCCTTGATTTCTTTCGCGAGAAACAGCACACCATCGTCCCTTCCGCCTCGCTGCTGCCGCAGTCGCCGGGATTGCTGTTCACCAACGCGGGCATGAACCCGTTTGTGCCGTATTTCCTTGGTGTGGAAAAAGCCCCCTACGATCCGCCACGTGCCGCCGATACGCAGAAATGCATCCGCGCCGGCGGCAAGCACAATGACCTCGAGGATGTCGGCTACGATACCTATCACCACACGTTTTTCGAAATGCTCGGCAATTGGTCGTTTGGCAATTATTTCAAAAAAGAAGCCATCCAGTGGGCCTGGGAACTCGTCGTCGAGCGCTGGGGGCTGCCCGCTCACCGACTCCATGCCTCGGTTTATGCGCCGAAACCGGGGGATCCGGGTTCGTTCGACCAAGAAGCCTACGACATCTGGGCCGCGCTTTTCCTCTCGAAAGGCTGCGACCCCGCCGTGCAGATCGTCAATGGAAACGTCAAGGACAACTTCTGGATGATGGGCGAGACCGGTCCCTGCGGCCCTTGCTCGGAACTCCACGTCAATCTCACGCCCGAAGGCGACCCGAAAACGGGCCGCGAACTGGTCAACAACGACTCCGATCTCTGCATCGAGATCTGGAACCTCGTGTTCATCCAATACAATGCCGAGGCCGATGGCACCTTCCGCGAATTGCCCGCGAAACACGTCGATACCGGCATGGGCTTTGAGCGTGCTTGCTCCATCATCCAAGGCACCAAAGGTTTTACGGATTTTTCGCAAAAACCCTCGAACTACGCGACCGATGTCTTCACGCCCCTCTTCCGCAAGCTCGAAGAACTCAGCGGGAAAACCTACGTCAACATCTATCCGGCACTCGGCGCCGACCGCTCGGCTTTCACCGAGGAAATGAAAACCGCGATCGCCTTCCGCGTCATCGCCGATCACCTGCGCACGCTGAGTTTCTCCATCGCCGATGGCATCATGCCGGGGAACAACGGACGAAATTATGTCTTACGCAGAATTTTACGCCGCGCCGTGCGCTATGGCCGTCAGCTCGGTTTTTCCGGCGACAAACCATTTTTCGGCGCGCTGGTGGAAACACTCGTCGCCGAAATGGGCGGCGTTTTCCCTGAGTTGAAAAACCGCCAAGACGTCGTGCGCCAGACACTGGAGCAGGAGGAAGCGAGTTTCAATCAGACGCTGGATCGGGGTCTCAAGCGCTTCGAAGAGGCTGCTGCCACCCTAGCGAATCAACAATTCTCCGGCGACATCGCCTTTGAACTATACGACACCTTCGGCTTTCCCATCGACCTAACGGAATTGCTCTGTTCGGAACGTGGGTTGCAAGTGGACATGCCGCGTTTTGAAAAGCTCATGCACGAGCAACAAGAACGCTCCCGCGCCGCGCAAAAATCCACTCTCGTCCGCGCGCTCGATATCTCCACCGATGCCGTCACCGAGTTTGTGGGTTTCGAAACCGACACCTGCGAGGCTACGATTCTTGAAATCCATCCGCAGGAAGACGCGCTCTTCGTCATCACCGACAAAACAATTTTCTACGCCGAAATGGGCGGCCAATCCGGCGACACCGGCACCGTGAACGGCATCCCCATCACCGGCGTCCAGCAAATCGGCAAAGCCCGCGCTCTAATCATTCAGCAATCAGAAATCAACAATCATCAACCTGTCCGCCATAGCCTCGGCGACGGCGGATCGTCAATTCAACCCGGCGACAAAGTCACCCTCGCCCTCGATACCCAACGCCGTCGCCCTATCGAAGCCCACCACACCGCCACGCACCTTCTCCACTGGGCGCTTCACGAAGTCGTTTCGAAAGACGCCGCGCAGCAAGGTTCCTCCGTCGATGAAAACCGCCTGCGTTTCGACTTTAACAGCAGCGCCGTCACGCCTGAGCAACTCGCCGCGATGGAAGAAAAAGTCAACGCCTCGATCAAGGCCGACGATGCCGTTTCCTGGACCGAGGTGAAACACGCCGACATCAAAGGCCGCGCCGACATCATGCAGTTTTTCGGCGACAAGTATGGCGACATCGTCCGCGTCGTGCAGATCGGCGGCGAATCGAACCAACTCAACGGTTACTCGCAAGAGCTCTGCGGCGGCACCCACGTGCGTCGCACCAGCGAGCTCGGGCTTTTCAAAATCAAATCGGAGGGCGCCATCGCTTCCGGCGTCCGACGCATCGAAGCCGTCTGCGGCGATGCCGCCTGGGCCTACCTCACCGAGTCCGTGGAAAAATGGGACCAAGAGCTCAAAGCCGCCCGTGCCAAGCTCCACGCCGCCAATGAGAAGCTCACCGCCCTCGGTGAAGCCGCCGTGGAGGTCAATGACTTCCCGCACATCATGGGAGCCATGCTCGTGGAGCGCGCCGATATCGCTCAAATCAACGCCACCTTCGCCCACGCCCAGCGCACGCTGGAGGAAACGCAGCAAGGCGCGATCGAAGCGGAAAAACGCGTCAAAAAAATCCAATCCTCGCAAGCCGCCAAGCTCGCCGATGAAGCCCTCGCCGAGCGCATCGCCGCCGGTGGGCCTATCGCGCTTTCTTTCGATTCCGATGCCTCGCTATTGCAGGAGCTGCTCAACGGCTTGAAAAAACGCCAGTTTGCCGAGGTCGCCGCGCTACTCGTCGATGACGGTGAAAAACTTCACCTCGCCACCTACTGCGGCGCGAATGCCAAGGCCGCGGGCAAAGCCGCCGGCGTGCTGCTCCAGCAACTCACCGTCATCGGTGCCGGCAAGGGCGGTGGCAATGCCGACATGGCGCGTGGTGCCGTAGGTGACCGCTCCAAGCGCGCCGAGATCGAAACTACGATGAACCTAGTAATTTCCTGACACCATGGCCGACCTCGCTGAAATCGTCCGTTTCCTCGATGCCGAACTTCGCATCGCCGAGATCCCCGATTACAGCGGCGCGGTGAATGGCTTGCAGCTCCAGAACGACGGCACCGTCACGCGCGTGGCATCCGCGGTGGATGCCTCGCTGCCCGTGATCCGCAAAGCCATCGCGGCGGGCGCGGACTTGTTGGTCGTGCATCACGGCATGTTCTGGCAGGGCGCGCAGCCCTTGACGGGAGCTTTTTATCAGAAAATCCACGAGGCGATGAAGGCGAACCTTGCCATCTACAGCGCCCACCTGCCGCTCGATGTCCATCCGCAGTGGGGGAACAACGCCCTGCTCGCCGAGGCCATAGCCATGACTCCCACCGGCACCTTTTTGCCCTACAAAGGCCAACCCGTTGGCTTGATCGGCGAAATCGATATCACCCGCGATGAACTCCGCCAGCGCCTGGAAGTCGCCGTCGGCGGTCCCGTTCTGCTCTGCCCCGCTGGTCCCGAGTTCATCCAAACCGTCGGCCTCTGCACCGGCGGTGCTGGCAGCGAAGTCGCCGCCGCCGCGGGTCTCGATGCCTTCATTTCCGGCGAAGGTCCCCACTGGAGCTACCCTCTCGCCGAGGAAATGGGCCTCAATCTCTACCTCGCCGGCCATTACGCCACCGAGACTTTCGGCGTCCGCCAACTCGGCGAAGTGCTGGCGGCTTGTTTCGACATGGAAGCGCCCCTCTTTCTCGACCATCCCACGGGACTGTGAGAGGTGAGTCCTGAAAACCATGCAAACATCAGAAATTTTCCTCGGGAAATCGTCTTTTTTTACAAAAAAGTTCTTGTCACGGCGAGCGAAACACCGTATTTGTGCCCTTGTCAGCGCGGGCATAGCTTAGTGGTAAAGCGCTATCCTTCCAAGTTAGACATGCGGGTTCGATTCCCGCTGCCCGCTCCATTTTCCTTTTCACTGCAAGTATTTTTCTCCCTCAAAAACAAACAAAAACATGAAAACAACCATCACATTTGCCCTGCTTGCCTTGTTTGGCGCTGGCGTCAGCTTTGCGGAAAAGCCCGCGCCTGTTGATTGCGTAAAACTTTCTTTGTCCATCAAATCGGAAGTCGCTGAGAACCAATCCTTGGTGCTCGAAATTGTCGATCGCGCCGTTCGCGCCAATCCTTCCTGCGCTTGTGAGATCGTCAAGGCTTCGATCGTTGCTTCTGCAGCAGATCACAAATTGATCGCCTCCATCGTTGAAGTGGCTGCTACCGCTGCTCCCGAGCAGCTGCGCATCGTGGCCCAGTGCGCTGTGGCTATGGCTCCTGATTCCCTGCAGGATGTGCAAGCCGTTCTCGCCAAACTGGATCCCGGCACCGGTGACGGCGCGACCGCATCGGCCAAAGGTGGTGTGGACAAACAGCCAATCGCTGAAAAAACGCCGAACCCGCTCGATTTCCCAGTTGATCCCAGTGGCAAGGGCTTCACCCCCAACTCTCCCGGTGGCACTGCGAGCAATATATTGTTCTATCAAACACAGATTCTTTATCCTAATTACATCAGCCCCTCGGGTGGTACACCAAACAGCGTTAAGTAATCCATACTCCCATCTCACGCAATCTCCCATTTTTCAACTGACTCATTATGAAAAAAACAACATCTTTCATCCTTTCTGGCATTGCCTCCCTCTCATCGCTCTCTGCGCAGAGCCTTTATTACGTAGGACAAGAGACACAAGAATCCATTCCACTTACCTGGGTGGTGGGTGCCAATGTGATCTGGGACAACAACGTTACGCCGCTCATTCCGGCAGGTCAGCTTGGTCACGAAGATGAGGCTTGGAGCATCAATCCCTACGTGCAGGCAAACTTCACCACTGTGGACCCCCAAACGACGATGAACTTCTATGCTCGTCTGGGAGCCAATTTCTACCTCGATGAGATGGAAGCTGCTGGTGCCAATGAAACCACGCCGAACATTCGCCTTGGTTTCGATATCAATCATAGTGTCAGCGAGCGCCTTCGTTTCAGCAGCCGCAACTTCCTCTCGTATGAAATGGAGCCGGAATTCGCCGTTGGTTTTTCCAATGACCGTAGCGTCGATCCTTATTTCTTCTATAGCACGGATAACTCCGTAGGCTACCGCTGGACGGAGCGCTTGGGCTCCTACACCGGTTTCGGTTTCACTGGTTATCTTCTCTCAGACGTTGACTTTGCTGATCGCAAATCCTGGAACGTTTACCACCAGATGCGCTATCAGTGGAATCAGCGCACGGTGCTGACCGCCGAGTATCGTTATTCGCAGTGGACGGGTGATGCGAGCGATAGCTCCAACCACTTCATCACCGGTGGTGTGGAATATCGTCTGTCCCAAAACTCGATCTTTGTCGGTAGCGCTGGCGTCCAGTTGCGCAGCGTGGATGATGGGGAAGACAGCACGTCTCCCTTCCTGCAGGCTTCGGTTCGCTCACAAATCAATAGCAAGTTTTCCGTGAGTGGCTTTGCTCGCTACGGCATGGAAGACTTTGATACCGTTCAATACATCGGACTCAATGCGTTCGAATACAGCGATCAACAAGTGTTCCGTCTCGGTCTGACCGGTGAATACCAGTTGACACCACGCTTCACAGGCTTTGGTGGGTTCGACTTGGTGCATACTGCCTATGATGGTGGTAATCAGATTAATGGAGCAGGTACAGACTCTGGTCGCTCGGAGGATCTGCTCAACATGTATATCGGACTTCGCACGAAAATCAATGATGCGCTTTCGGTGGACGCTTCGATCAACTACACGGACTCCAGCTCTGATTTCGTCAACAACGATTACGATCGTCTGCGCTTGAGTCTTGGTGCCAGCTACACGTTCTAATCGATTTTTCGCCGAGTATTCTCGGAGTAGGTTATTTTACTCCCGCAGTGTGATCCATTGCGGGAGTTTTTTCTGTCATCAATCGATTTGTTTTCTATTCCATGCGCCGGGCTGTATCCGCTGAAGCCTTACATTGTGAGGTTTTTTCTATCATTTTTGTCACGAGAATAATGCGCGATTCTCAGAGTTTTTGATTGCGGGGAATCGGCTTCGCGATTATTCTCTCAAAGCAAAGTAGCGATACGCCATCTTCTCTCTCCTACCACTGACTTTTTGTTTCCTTTATCATGCAACCACAATCCTCCAACAGTGAAGCCGCCCTGCATGCCGTCGATTACTGGCAGGTGATCAAAAATCGCTACGGGGTGATTTTGATGACTCTGCTCTTGGTATTCATGACTGCCGCCGTGATCACCTACGTGATGCCGAAAAAATTCCAAAGCACGGCGGTCGTGCAGGTGAAGCCGTCGAGTCGGGTCGGCACAGTTTTCGGTGATGGCAATGGGATGAATCAACCGACAACGCCACAGTTTTTTGCCACGGAGTTCGAAGTGATCCGCTCTCAGCTCACCCTCAAGTTCGTGGTACAGCGTCTCGGGCTGATGACACGTTGGAACATGACGGAGGAAGAGGCCCTGGGAACTCTTCGCGGCATTGTGGATGCCCAGAACATCCGCGGCACGGATTTGATTCAGATTTCGGTCAAGCACACGGGCGCGGAAGACG
>Ga0315909_10002778_pt1 | contig 22086 bp, 15 predicted proteins | sample LakEriMetagenome_11_FD_203527 | JGI IMG/M metagenome (GOLD analysis project Ga0315909, IMG submission 203527) | Freshwater fungal communities from buoy surface, Lake Erie, Ohio, United States - Buoy 2 MA125 | ecosystem: Environmental > Aquatic > Freshwater > Lake | place: USA: Lake Erie, Ohio...
CTGACCAGAGGCGCAAAGCTACTGTCGAACAGCATGACCTCGTCGTCCGCATGATTGATGATGTAAGCAAGTTGATCCGGATGCAGGCGCGGATTACAGGTGTGCATGACCATGCCACTACCTGACACAGCATAATAGGACTCCAAGTGCCGATAGTTATTCCATGCCATCGACCCAACCACACTACCCGCTTTAAGACCAAGGCCGGCTAGCGCATTCGCTAATTGTTTAGACCGACTTGCCATATCGGCAAAGGTATACCGATGCAGCGGCCCATGCGTCTCACGACTAACGATGTGTTGTTGGCCAAATTGATCTGCGCCATGCTCAAGAATGGCGGCAATCAATAATGGCCGCTCCATCATTTTTCCGGTTGATTGCATGGATTGATCCTTGTTGATTTATTTATTTATTTATTTTGATTGAGCTGGCCGGTATTCTCAAATTATGCCAACTGATCGCACTCGGGCTGCTTAGCCGATGCAAGTATATTCAATTGGGTCGGGCAATCAAAAAATAAATTATAAAAAATTTAATAAATCTGTGCTTCGGCAGGAAAAAATTGACAGTGCACCACGCCATAGCTAATGTCTCGTCTGCTCGACGGGCACAGACGGCGATTCAGCTACTCGCGTCTCACGGCAACTGCACAAAATCGACGACTGATCCTTCAAACACAATTTGCCTGATTAATTGTCAATTTTTAAACTCACAAGGAGATATCAATGTATTCGTTTATAAAAAAAATATCGCTGGCTGTGGCTGGTGCCGTTTTGGTTTTGCAATCCCCGATCGCTTTGACCGCAGAGCCACTGATCAAAGTGGATGACAATTCATTCAAGTGCATCACCAGCATGACCAAGGTTGGGCATTTTTATGTTGACAACCTTGTCGGTAATGTCGCTGGCACGGTCAAGGTCGCAAAAGATGGCAAAGGCGAGTACCCCACTGGCTCGGTTCTCCAGCTCATGCCCAACGAAGTCATGATCAAGCAACAGAAAGGTTATAGCCCTGCCACCAAAGACTGGGAATTTTTCTGGATTGATGTCGACAAAAACGGGCAAAAGATTTACACACGCGGCTTTGCAGAAGTGAATAATCGTTTCGGCTTGAATTGCTTTGCGTGCCATGTGCAAGCAAAACCTGAGCACGATCTCACTTGCGGTAAAGGATCAGAAAATGGATGTGCCCCGATCCCCGTAACGCAGGCCATGTTCGGCGCCTTGCAGAGAACAGATCCACGGTGCCCCGGCTCGGATCAGGTCAGTGCTGAGGACAAAATTGCACTCAAGGATTTGGGTGAAATTGTCAAAGCGTTGACGGAGAAAAAATAAGTTGAGCCTTGCGTCAAACAAGCATACTGAGAGATCTCAAAAATACTGAGCACTTAATTTCTCGATCTATCTTTAACCCCGTGCGTGACTGCATGGGGTTTTTTTGTCGCTTGCCCGCCGCGCAATCTGCCCATTGTGCGGGGCAATCAGGTCTGGGCACTGGATACGACCTACCGTTGCGTTGAAACGTTGCATGGGAGTAATATCCGATTAACCGAACATGGCCAATCAGAATCAGCTTGTTGCCAGCACCTTTTTATTAGCTGGATGACTACTTCAAGCTAGTTGGCCGCTCGCAAATCTGGATCCAGAGACGCAAGGTATCAGGCATTTCGCGGAGGCGAGAATGTGCCAATTCAACAAGCGGCAGTACCGTGTACTCTGGTCTCTCTCCAGAGAAGACTGGGTTGTTGTTCCTGAAATTGCGCACAGGGTTGGCAATGCAGGTGCCGGCGGCGACGATGTTGCCACCGGGGGTTCGCTTGATCTTGACAGGCCACAAGCGCCATTCCCTTCATTCTCGCGAACGCCGCTAGGTGCTTTGATCAGCGTGTTGCTGGCTGGCGTTCCGGTCTTTTCGGCTGCGGAAGGATTGTCCGGAGCGAATGTGGTTCACGGATCCGCGACCGTGAGTATTGGCAGCCAAGTCTCCACGGTGCACCAAACCACTGACAAAGCCATCATCGACTGGCAGAAGTTTTCGATTCAGCAAGGTCAAAGCCTCACCTTCACACAGCCATCGGTGTCGTCGATTGCACTCAATCGTGTCACGGGCACCGATCCATCCCAGATCAATGGTCTGCTGAGCGCCAACGGTCAGGTGTGGTTGTTGAACCCGAATGGCGTGATGATCGGTAAAACGGGTGAGGTCAACGTTGGCGGATTTTTGGCATCCACGCTGGCGATCAGCAATGAAAATTTTATTTCTGGCAAATATCAATTCAGTGCCCCCGGCAGTGGGGTCATCCATAACCTCGGATCGATTACCGCGAAGAGTGGCTATGCCCTGCTCGCGGGTACGCAGGTAGTGAATGAGGGCTTGGTGCAAGTAAACCTCGGACAGGTTGTTTTAGCGGCCGGCAATGCAATGACGCTGGATCTGGCAGGCGACAAGCTCTTGAGCTTTGCCGTCACGCAACCGCTCTCCGGTTTGCCTGCCAACGGCAAAGCCGCCATTGAAAATTCGGGCCGGTTGGCCGTGCAAGGCGGCAGGGTGGTAATGACGGCGCGCGCTGCAGCCGACATGATGCAATCGGTGATCAATACCACCGGCGTCGTCGAAGCGACCAGCGTGCGCATGGTGAACGGCGAAATCGTGCTCGATGGCGGAAGCAGCGGCACGGTCAACATCGCCGGAACTCTCGATGTCTCAGGTAAAGCCACGGGTGAAACCGGCGGCACCATCAAAGCACACGGTGATACGGTGTTGGTGAATGACGGTGCCAGGCTGGATGCGCGGGGCGATGCAAGCGGCGGCGGCATCTACTTGGGTGGTGGCTGGCAGGGTGCTTTGATTGATGGCCGTAACCCATCGGTCCGCGTGGCAGTGATGCCGACTGCCAGTCTGGATGCGAGCGCGATTAATTCCGGTAATGGCGGAACGATTGTCGCTTGGTCGGATATTTTGAACCCGTCCTCGAAGACCCTGGCGGTAGGGTCGTTCAAGGCGGAGGGTGGTGCGAGGGGTGGCGATGGTGGAAGGGTGGAGACCTCGGGTTATGGACTTTCGGTACGTGGTATCCGAGTTTCAACGGCCGCACCTGGCGGAAAGATGGGTAATTGGTTACTGGATCCACAGGAGATAAGTGTGACTGGTAACGTTGTGTGTGACGAAAATAGTATATGCGTCCTTGTGGAAGATCTAAATCAATCAACCGGTATATCACTTGCTGCTAATAACTCTATCACTATCAGTGAATCTCTTATTTTTACCGAAGGTGATTTAAATCTGTTGGCTGGAAATTTAATAGCAATACAAGACTCGTCTCTCCACGCGGCAAATGTGACGATGGCGGCAGGTGTAAAATTTGGAACCGACGGAGCGCCTGAAATCGCTAGCGGCGTGCTAGTTCTCAACAATGATTCATCAGCGCTCATTCGTGTTTCAAGCACTGTTGCCTATCCGTATACTGAAATTAACAGTACCGGAAAAATTGATCTTTTGAGCAGAGGATCGATCAGCTTGAGTGGCGCTATGAACTCCACGTCGAGCAATTCGGTGAGTTCTCCGCCCAGCTTTATTTCTGCTGGCGGTGATTTAAATTTGGTGGCTGTAAAGTCAATAGAGTTACAAGACTTGTCTCTGCAAGCGGCGAATGTGGCGATGGTTGCAGGGGTGAACTTGGGATCTGATGGAGCGCCTGAAATCAGTAACGGCGTTCCAGTTCTTAACAATGATTCATCAGCGTTCATTCGTGTTTCAGGCACTGCTGACTATTCGTATACCGAAATTAGTAGCGCCGGAAAAATTGATCTTTTGAGCAGAGGATCGATCAGCTTGAGTGGTGCTATGAACTCCACGTCGAGCAATTCGGTGAGCTCTCCGCCTAGCTTTATTTCTGCTGGCGGTGATTCAAATTTTGTGGCTGTAAAGTCAATAGAGTTACAAGACTTGTCTCTGCAAGCGGCGAATGTGGCGATGGTTGCAGGGGTGAACTTGGGATCCGATGGAGCGCCTGAAAACACCAACGGCGTTCCAGTTCTCAACAATGATTCATCAGCGTTCATTCGTTTTTCAAGCACTGTTGCCTATCCGTATACTGAAATTAACAGTACCGGAAAAATTGATCTTTTGAGCAGTGGGTCGATCAACTTGGGTAGTGCTACGGACCCCATGTTGAGAGTTTCAATGAACTCTAGCCAAGATATTTCTGTGATGTCGACGGGTTCTTCAACATCCATCGCAAACGTGAGCATGGTAGCAGGTGGTGATCTTTCAATTTCATCCGGATCAACTTTCAGCTTGACTGGGTCGCAGATAACTGCAGGTTTTTTAGGGCAATCCTACCCTCTTAACACGAATTTTTATGACACCACGACAAATTATACAAACAAGATAATTCAGATCGAGTCAGTCGGCGCAGCTTCAATCTCCAGTTTTTCTGAAATAATCTCAGGTGGCGACTTTCGGTTAAAAGCCTCATCGATTGGCATGACTGGATACACGAGAATTCTTTCTGGTTTAACCAGCGTTTTATCGTCCAGATCAATCACATCTGCAGACCAGGCAAGTTTCTCGAATAACTACCAGTTTTTGGATAAAAGCGGGCTGCAAAAATCGATCTCAACCGGGGAAATAAAGTTATCTGCGTCCGGGGCGTTGAATATCTCGCCCTATTCATTTTTTATGAGTGCAGGATCCCAGGGCATCCAGTCAACGGCGGGGTCTGTGCGCCTGAGCGGAGCTGAATTACGGTCCGGAGCTCAGTCTTATACTGAGACTTTTGTTTGCGCAGAAAATTGCGTGTACCCAGGCACGCCATCTGGTGTGCGCACTGTGAGTTATGAGCGTGCAACGGTGGGCGCTGGCGATATAACACTGGACGCAAACAAGGATCTGGATGTCGGACCGGCCTCAAGTGTTGCCAATGAGTTTGCAGTGCTTGACTCGGCTTTCAATATAACTTTGAATTCGGCGGTGAGTTCAATTTCGTTAGGCAATGTAAGTATTCACAGCGAATCAAATACAAATATTTCAGCAAATAGCGGTGCTATCAACATTGCAGGATCTGTCATTCAAGCTGGCTCGAAATTGGCGACGAACGATGGGCCAGCGCTTGCCATACTCGCGGGAGGTACGTTTTCTCAGGACGATGACCCGAACACTCCACCGTTTAGCTTCACTTGCCCGACCGATTCTTGCGGTCTTGAAATAGTTGGCAGCACGCTGATGGCGAGCAGAGCACCGGGTGATTCAACTGGCGTGGCCATGTTTCTAGGCTCACCGGGATCGGTGTCCTTGCAGGGCAAATACACTACCCCAACGGTGGTATCGAGCGACCATACGATATTTCCTTCCGATTCGGTGACTGCTGCAACGCTCGATGCCAAGAATGGAGCGATCGTCATTTTGGCCAAAGATGGCGATATCCAATTATCGGGAGCCATTGTCGGTGCTGCCACCACTACTACCGCCACCGCCACCACCAACACCACCACCAACACCACCACCAACACCACTACCAACACCACTACTGCTACTGCTACTGCTACTGCTACTACTACTACTGCTACTACTGCGCAATCTTCCTTTACCCCCGTAAAATTACCAGTGATTATGTTGGCTGGTGTGGCATTCAAGCAGCTCTCAAAAAATCCGCAACTTTCTGATTTCAATGTGGATAATTTCGTACCGGGAGATATTCGAAGCATTACGCTTGATGCTGCTACGCGAATAAATTCTTTGATTGCCTCTCCGGCTTCACCTGGCCCTGCCTTTGCGGTTTCATCGGGCCCAATTTCCGATCCCAGTAAACAGTTTTCTTTGAAGGCCGAGCTCTTCAGTAGCGGTATTCCCTTCGAGGGAATCGTTACTGACTCGGGCAGCAGTGGAACCGATGGCATTACCAACGAACGCACAGTCACTCTGCCCGCCCTGGGCCAAGGTGAAGCTTGGAAGTACTCTCTGGACAGTGGAGCTACTTGGAGTAGCCCGACAGCCCAGTCATTTCAGCTGAGCGAAGGCGAATACAAGGCTGCGACCATTCGTGTTCGAAGAATCGATCAATCCGGCAACATAACCACCAGCACTTACAAGTCTTTGGTTACGGTTGATCTGACCGCTCCGGGATTGTTGACGGCAGCGCTGGTGGCGGATACGGGCGCTAGCGGCACAGATGGTGTGACGAGCGATGGCCAGTTCACCGTGTCGGGTCTGGAAGCAGGGTCGAGCTGGGAGTACTCGACGAATGGTGGTGGGAGTTGGACGAAAGGTACGGGTACTTCCTTCACGCTTCCGGCAGGTCAGTATGAGCCGAGCGTGGTACAGGTGAAGCAGATTGATGTTGCGGGGAACGAAAGCATAAAGCAGGTTGGGAGGGTGGTAATCACCGAGGAAAAGTCGTCAATTGCATCCGTGACTGAAAATCTCGGCCTATCCCCCGGTGTTTTGAATCAAATTAATGAGGGACTAAAAAAAGAAGATGAGAGCACAATTGCCCTGCTAACCGACGCCATCAATTCGGGCGGCGCCGCTGCTGCAGGAAGTATTTCGGCGGTGCTTTCCTTGACGGCCACATCAGGCGTCAGCTTTCAAGAGGCGGTGACCAAAAAAGCGACCGAAAGCTTGTCTGCACTACAGCAGCCCAACGTTCAGCCATCCACTCCGGCTGCACCTGCACCTGCAGCTCCGCCCTCACCCCAACCCGCGCAACCGGCGCCAGCGGCCGGCGGAGACAAATCAAAGGCGACAGCGGATGCGGGAGGAGATACGCCCGACGGTCCGACGCAGCCCAGTGCCGCTGGTCCGGCACCCGCTCCGCCTCAGTCAACGGCGCCCGCACCCGCACCTGCACCGAACGCCGCTGCGCCGGCACCTCAGCAAGCATCACCGGCACCGGCACCGACTGCCGCCGCGCCCGCACCGTCACCCGCGCCGAATGCTGCTGCGGGTGGTCCGCCGCCACCGCCGCCTGTGGCGCCACCACCGCCATCGCCAGTCGCTGCGGAGAAGCCACCCACACCGAAAGACACTGCGGATTCCGCAGACAAGACGCTGGCTGCTGCGGCGCCACCGCCACCGCCCAAACCCCCGACGCAAGCTCGCGCACCTGCCACTCAAACTGTGGCGGTATCACCGGTGGTGAGCACGCAAGTGCCGTTGCCGCCGCGCCCGGCAGCAGGTGCTGCGGCTGATCAGCGTATGCCCACGACGGGCAACAGCGCGAACTGGTAAACGGGAGAGAGCTCGCTCATGACACTCAAATCGAACCATTCGTTGCGTGCGCTGGGTTGGGCTTTGGTGTGCCACGGCCTGGCCTTCGCGCCGATGGCCTCGCACGCGGCGGCGCCCACCCTGGCGGGCGAAACTTGTACCCTGGAGCCGCGCACCGATGTCGATCCGGCACCGGGCCTGCCGCCGGATCAGTTGCTCAACTGCGCCGGCACCAACCTGGGCTCAGTGTCAGCCTATCCGGCACGGCGCAAAAAAGATACGGATGCGCTGACTGGTCTGGTGTCCGGCTTCCGAGCTAGTCCGGCATCCAGGACTTTGCAAGCCAAGATGGCGTGCAAGCTGAATCTCGCCAAAAATTTGGAGATCACCGGTTTTACCGCAGCGGCTGGCGTGCCGTGCAAGCTTGCCAATGGTGGCGCGCCGCAACTGCTGCTCCTGCTTCAGCGCGACAAGCTCTTGTTCATCGCTGAAGGGCCACCGGTCAGTTTGCCGACGCTGGTGTCACATGTGGATGCGCGCATCGGGCTTGCAGCCAGTGAAGCGACCAGGCTGCTCAACAAGGTGTTTGAAGGCTCGACACCTTTGGCCTCAGCGACTGAACTTGCCAACATGCGCACCGCGCTCGCCGATGCGCGTCAAGCGAACAGGCAAGGTCGTTACGCGAACGCCGAGCTGTTGCTGCGCAATGTGCTTGCAACGCAAACCAAGTGGTTGAATGGAACTGACGTTGCGATTGCCGATACCCTGCTGGACTTGGCACTTGCGGTCAGCAATCAGGCGCGTGATGAAGAAGCGCTGGCGTTATTCCGGCGCGCCGAGATCATCATTGCGCAGTCACCGCAGGAATCCGACCGCGCGCGTCTTGCGACCTACCAGGGCTATCACGCCGCGAACATGAGCAGGTTTGATGAAGCGCTGCGCTTTGCCTCAGCGTCAGCCGCATCCTGGCGCAAGATCACCGCGGGTCCGAGCGTGAGTTTTTCCAGCATCGGTGGCGACACGCCCGCCGATGACCCGCAAAAACTCGAGAAAGGCGAGCTGGCGCTGGCGCTGAATTTGCAGGCCAACATGGCGTTGCGTGTTGAAGAACTTGCGCTCGCTCAGGCTGCTGCTTCCGAGTCACTGGCGCTCTTGATCAACACGCGTGGCTTGCCGCGCTGGTGGCGTGCCGACGTCATGCTCACGCTGGGCAAGATCAGCTCGGCGCAGGGACGTTTGTCTGCTGCCGAGCAGTACCTTAATGCGGCCATCGCCGAGCGCAAGCTGGCCAGCGGTGACGGACCGCAGCTACTGCCGATTCTCGCTGCACTCGGCCGCGCTTATCAGCGAGAGGGTATGTATACCTCGGCCATCATCACCTTTCGCGACATCTTTGCACGCATCAAAGCGATGCCAGTGGGCAGCGATAACCCTCTGAGCAAGGAAGATCTGATTCCGTTTGGTTTGGCAGTCACCACTTACGCCGAGACGCTGACTGACGAGGTGCAAAAGCAGGGTTTGTACAACGAGGCATTTGATGCCTTTGGTTTGTTGCGACCGGCGATTGTCGAACAAACCATTGCCCGTGCCTTGGTGCGATTGGCGATTTCGGATCCGGCACTGGCCAATTTGGTGAATGGCCTGCAGGCGGCCGAACGTGCTCGCGATGCCGCGAATTTGGAGCTGTCTTATGAAACTTCGCTGCCCGATGGACAGCGAAGCAAGACCGTGGAAGACCAGCTCATTGCCAAAAAACAGGCGGCTGAAAAAGAGGCGGCCAAATTGCAAAAATCGATCGGCCAGCAATATCCCGATTACGTCAATCTGGCCGCGCCCAAGGCATTGAACACCGTGGCGCTGCGCGAGCGTCTGAGTGTGGATGAGGGTGTCGCGTCGTTTATCGTCGGGCGCGAGGTGTCGTTCGTGCAGCTGGTGCGGCGCGACGGTATCTGGATTGGACGGATCAATGAAGGCAGCGAAGCGCTGGCCGATTCGGTCGCCACGCTGCGCCGCTCGGTCGAAGCACAAGGTGATGCGATGTCGGACTTTGATACGGCATTGGCGCACCGCTTGTACCAGCAGCTGTTTGCCAGCGTCTCATCCAAGCTGGCAGACTTGAAGCACTTGGTCATCGTGCCGTCTGGTTCGCTTGCCAGCTTGCCATTCTCGTTGCTCATTGAGCGGGCACCGCAAGGCAAGCCCTATGCCCAAGTGGATTGGTTGGTGCGACGGTTGTCGATTTCGCATGTGCCGTCATTGCGAGCGTTTTATCTGCAGCGTACGACCGCATCGGCTGCCAGGCCTTCTCGCGCCATGCTGGCCTTCGGCAATCCGGCGCTAACCGGGCAGCTTGCCTCAGGCGTGCGCTCGGGGAGTGGTTCGCTGTCGGCACTGGCCAGCAGTTGCCGACAGGAGGGCCCGGCTTCCGGTGACTTGCTTCGGGCCTTGGCACCCTTGCCGGAGACTGCCGACGAATTGCGCATTGTCCAGCGTGTGCTCGGGATGGGTGGCTTGGAAACCAAAGTCTATCTAAGCAACAACGCCACCGAGGCGCAGCTGCGGGAAGAAAAACTCGACGATTACCGCGTGCTGTATTTCGCGACCCACGGGCTGCTGCCCGGTGAGTTGAAGTGTCAGGCAGAGCCGGGTCTGGTGCTGACCCCGCCCAATGTGGCGAATGACCGCCGGGATGATGGTTTGCTCGAGACCAGCGAGATTGCGTCTCTGCGGCTGAATGCAGATCTGGTGGTGCTGTCTGCATGTAACACGGCTGGTAGCGGCAGCCGCTTTGGTGGTGATGCGCTCTCAGGATTGGCGGAGTCATTTTTTCATGCGGGTGCGCGGCGGTTGGTGGTCAGCCACTGGCAAGTGCCATCGAAAGCTACGGCGGATTTGATGTCGGGGATGTTCGAATCGCTGGGAGCTCAATTCGAGGCCGGCCCGGCGCATTCGCTGCGCGATGCGCAGCTGAGGCTGATCGGCAAAGAGGCGAGCGCGCACCCGTTCTTCTGGGCGGCGTTTGTGGTGGTGGGCGACGGGCAGGCGGACTCGATGCTGCCGCTGCCGCGCTCTCAGGCGGCGAGGAATTGATCATGGCGACCAAGTCGGAATCCTTCGTCGTGTTGTGTCAGCACTTCTGGAATCGGAGGCGCGGATTCAATCAGATCCGGCAGCTCGTGCTGATACTGCCGGTCTTGGTCTTGTGGTCTGCCAGTGCCAGTGCCCAGTTCGTGGTCATGGATGCGCGAGGTGTCGCGTTCAAAGCGGGCGACAAGATTACGGCCGGCACCAGCATCACGTTGAAAGAAGGCGAGCGGCTGTCGGTGATTGGTGCCGACGGTAAAAGCGTGACTTTGCGCGGGCCCTATTCCGGTGCGCTGGTGGCGGCTGGCGGCAGTGCGGCGCAAGACCCGAAACAGGCGCTCAATGCACTGATGGCGAGTCGTGATGCGCGCGTCAAGAGCGTCGGTGTCGTGCGCTCGGGTACGGCCAATGTGAAGACACCCGATCCGCAAGCCATCGACATCACCCGCGCCGGTGCGCGTTGTCTCGTAGCGGGCACGGTACCCGTGTTCTGGCGACCGGATAGCAGCACGCAACAGCCCTTTGTCGTGTTTCCGGCGGATCGTTCCTGGCGTGCCGACTTTGTCTGGGAAGTGGGACAGGATCGGTTGTTCTTTCCGGATCTGTCGAAGTTCGAGGGCCTGACGACGTTGCTGGTGAATATCGATCAGCAGGAGTTCGCGATCAGCTTCTCGCTGGTGCCCTCCACGCTGGATAGCGAATTTGTGCGTGCCTCGTGGATGCTGGAAAAAGGCTGCGTTCAGCAGGCAGATGCATTACTGCGCTTGATTACGGCGCAGACCAGCGCAACGGCAAAATAATGCGCGCTGCCATCTCAGGCAAGCAACGTTGGCTGGCGCTGCTGGCGGCCTTGTTCGTCGCGCTGGTCGCCAGTGTTCTCACTACGCAAATCACGCTACTGAAAAATCTCGAGAACGCCGCAGCCGACATCCGAATTGCCGCGCTTCAGCCGCCGATGCCGCAATCCAAAGATATCGTGATCGCCGGTATTACGGAGGAGACGCTGAAGCTATTTCCCTATCGTTCGCCGGTGGATCGTGCCTTTCTCGCGGCCTTGATAAAAGATCTGCAGTCGAAGGGAGTGCGCGCAATCGGTATCGACGTGTTGTTTGATGCGCCAACCGAAGAAAACAAAGATCTTTTCTTGAAGAAAACGCTGGAAGAAGTCACGGTGCCTACTTTCATCAGCTACACCACCACCGAGTCGATCGTCGATCCGGATCAGCTCGATTATTTGAACGCTTTTGTGCCGCCGAAAATGCGAGCGGCGGCGAATCTTGCCACGGATCCGTTTGATGGTGCTGTACGCTGGATCTATCCAGGCGAAACCGCCGCCGGTATGCCGAAAAGTTTTCCCAGGGTGGCTGCAGACATTGCGGGCGTCAAGACTAGCGCGGCCTGGACGCCCATCGCTTGGCGTGCGCCAGCGCCGGATGGCGCCAGCCCGTTTCCGGTATTTCCTGCGCATGCGATTGCGGTGATGCCCAAGGATTGGTTTGAGGGCAAGTTTGTGTTGGTGGGCGCGATATTGTCGATCACCGACAAACACCGAACCCCGCTGGCGATTGTGGACGATGGCGATCGCGGCATGATGCCCGGTATTCTGATTCAAGCCCACGCGCTTTCACAGCTCATCGAGGGACGTGCGCCGCACCAGATCACCTGGGAAAAAACAGGGATGTTGAGCTTGCTGCTGGCACTGATCGGTGTGGGTATCGGTTTGTTACATCGAGGCGTTTTATTCAGTGTGGGTTCCGGGGCGCTGGTGTTGCTCGTGCTGTGGCTGTTCGGATTCTCGGGTTTTCAGCATGGTCTGCCGCTGTTGCCGCTGGTCGCACCGAGCATCGCGCTGGCTTTGTCCTTATGGTTGATGGATATGATGATCGGCCGAGCCGAGCGCAAACAACGACAGTTTATTCAAGGCGCTTTTTCGCGGTACGTGTCGCCTGCCGTGGTGGATCAATTGGCAGAAAACCCCGAGTCGCTTACCGTCAAGGGTCATCGTCAGCAAGTGACGTTTTTATTCACTGACGTCGCGGGTTTTACCACGATGTCGGAGGAGCTGGATTCCTCTAAGTTGTCAGATGTCCTGAATGCTTACCTTGATGGTGCGTGCGAAATTATTTTTCGGCATGCAGGGACGATCGATAAATTCATCGGCGACGCCATCATGGTGGTTTTCAATGCGCCGGTAGCGCAAAAGGATCATGTACAGCGAGCAGTAAGCTGCGCTCTCGAGCTTGATGATTATTGTGAAGAATTCAGGCAGCAGCAAGCGGCTGCCGGCGTCAAGTTCGGCGTCACTCGCATTGGTATCCACACTGGCGAGGCGACAGTTGGCAACTTCGGATCCCATACCCGAATGGATTTCACCGCACTCGGCGATACGGTCAATACAGCGGCTCGCACCGAGGGTGTGAACAAGTATTTCGGAACGCGCATCTGCTGCACACAGCCCGTCGTGGATGTGAGCGGTGGCGAGCTCTTGTTTCAACCCATGGGTGATGTCATTCTGAAAGGGAAAAATCTGCCAACGACGCTCTACACACCGATTTCAGCTGAACGCCAGGCATCCGATTTTGTTCAGGAATATCTGCGGGCGTATCAACTGTTATCCGGCAGTGATACGGAGGTGGCACGGGTCGCTGTCGAGCGCTTGTACGCAAACCATCCAGCTGAGCCCTTGGCCGAGTTTCACGCGCAAAGAGCCAGCGCGGGTGTGGTGACCACGCTGATCAAAATGGAAGACAAATAAAGACAAAACGACCGCTATGGGTGTCGCCATGAACATAAAAGACAAGTCCACCGTTAAAGCCTGCCTCTTGATAGGGTTGGTTGCGCTGTTCATTGCGCCATCTTTGTTGAGCGCGCAGCAGGTTGTGCCGGCAGATGCAGACACGTCACGTCTGCGTCCGGCCCCATTGCCGCTGCCATCGGTGCCTAACTTTGATCTGCGTATCGAAACGCCCGAGAAATCGGCTGTTCCCAAAGCGGTGGATGATCTCAGTTTTGATATCAATGACATCGTAGTGGAGGGAGCGCAGCACTATCCGAAATCCGAAGTGGATCGATTATTCAAGCCGCTGATTGGTCGGCGTGCAAAGCTGAGTGACATCCGTGAGGCTGCCGATAACCTGGAAAACCGGTACCGGCAAGAGGGCTTTTTTCTGGTGCGCGCATTTATCCCGCCACAGCAGGTGAAGGATGGCATTTTCAAAATTCGAGTCATTGAAGGCTATATTGAAAGCGTGTCGGCGGAGGGCGGGTCGGAGGCAGTTCGTACCTTGATTGAAAAAATGCTGGAGCAGGTAGTCAATAAACGTCCGATTGATCTACCCAGTCTGGAGCGTGCCTTGCTGATCATGAATGATATGCCGGGCGTGCGCGGTACCGGCGTGCTGCGTCAAGGTGCGGAGTTGGGTGCATCGGAGCTGGTTGTGAGTATCACCGATGCGCCCAGTCGAAACGTCGTGGTGGGTATCAACAATACCGCATCGAAAATCATGGGGGAGTTTGCCACCTTTGCCAATCTGACGATAAATAACCCGTTTGATTTTCATCCGGGTCAGTTGGCGATGGGATTGAATGCGTCGACAGATTTTGAAAGATTACGCGCGCTCAATGCGCGCTATGCGACGCCTGTCGGGGTCAACGGGCTGGTGTTCAGTGTAGGTGGTTTGGTGGCGAACGCGCGGCCAGGGGGTAGTCTGAGAGCGCTCGAAATCGAAAGTAATTCAAGCTCGTTCAGCCCCCGAGTTCGCTACGCGCTGATGAGAGGCAGGCTGACCTCCGCCTACGTCGAGGCGGGTCTGAGCGTCAACCACAGCCGGACAACGCTGTTGGGTGGCGAATTGACGCTTGATCGATCGACGGTATTTGATACGTCATTCTCAGTTGTCGACAATCGCGGCGAGGGAACTACCGAAGCCAGCTTTGGCATAGCACGGGGCACTGGCTTGTTGGGAGCCAATGACACCGATACCGCCAGACCCTCGGTCCAGGGATTCACGCCAGGCTTCACCAAACTGCGTGTGAATTTGGGTCGAACCCAAACCTTGCCATACAATTTGAGCCTGCAGCTTTTGTCGCAAGGGCAGTGGACCGCTGACAAGCTACTCGCCGGAGAGCAGGTTTTCTTTGGCGGCATCGGTGTGGGACGCGGTTACGATACCGGTGCCGTGGTGGGTGACCGAGGTGCCGGTGTGCTGCTCGAATTGCGTCGAGACATTCTGCCTCAGCATTGGCAAGCTTTGCGCGAGGGCAGATTGCAAGTCTATGTTTTTACCGACTATGCGCACGCCACCCTGCTGGCGAATCCTTCTACTGGCGCCGCTGCCACATCGAATTGGCTGCGATCGACCGGGGCAGGAGTACGGTACCGAAATGACACCGGCTTGAGTATCGACTTTCTGGTGGCGGACGCTCAGCGCGCTATTCAGAGTGTTGACCCCCGAAGTGATCCGCGCATCCTGCTCCTGCTGACCAAAGCGTATTGAGATGATCGAATGGGCTATAGGGCTTTCCTTGCATCGTGCGCAGCTGTGATTAATTGGGCATGCAATGAGCCAGCCACCAAATTGTTGCAAATATTGCAGCCATATTAAACAATCCGCCGTTGTGCCATGCTTGTGCAAATATCACGACAGAACCGCTTCGCTACTGTGCAAGTCCATGAAAACACTCGTCTCGCTGATTGCTACCGCTTTGATATCTTTCAATGCGTCCGCTGAGTCCTTGGAGGATTTGACGCCCGAAGCATTCATGCTCTACTACGTGCGTATGTTTAATGAAGAAAATCTCCCCGCCCTGCAACGTGCCTATCATTTTCCTCATGTAAAAATTCGATCTGGTCAGTTGGTGTATTTTGAGGACAGCATGAAGCCTGCTGTGGACTTTGATGCCATTAAACGTACTGGATGGCGCTATTCACGTATTCATCACGTCCAAGTATTAGCTGAAAATATCCATTCGGCCATGGTTGAGATGAAGTTTGCTCGGTTTGATGCTGCGGACAGGGAGATACTCAACCAGACATCGTTTTATCAATCGACCAAGCGCTCAGGTTTTTGGCAAATAATCAGCTTGCATGACGTGGGTCCTGGCGTGTCAGAGTCAAAGGCGAGATGATTTTTTTATCTTGCTACCGGTCATGGCTCCAGATGGTTTGCTAGTTTGATAACTCGTCGCTATCGCTCAATTTGAGATACGGATGTACCGTTTATTGAACGCGGGGGGACCGGCTCAGACAGCTGTCATGCAGGCAGCTTGGGCAGAACAACAGGCAACTGGGCTAGCAGCGTGCATTGTTTTATGTCTGATTTGCTAGATTTCCAACCTCGCACCACGGGATGGATTATCTGACAAGCAGGAGCTTGTTTTCTGGGGTAATCTACGATCGTAGGTTTGATTAACAACACCGGAGGCACCTATGAAATATTTGGTAGCTATGTTCTTGGTTTGCGTAAGTAGCTTTTGCTTTGCCCACAACTGCCCAAACGAAATGAAAGCGATTGATGCGGCACTTTCCAGCACCAAGGTAACGGGTGCTAATCTTGCTAAAGTAAAAGCTCTGCGGGCGGATGGAGAAAAAGCACACGCAGATGGTAAGCATTCCGAATCAATGAAGGCATTAGGCGAAGCGAAAAAGTTGCTTGGTATTTAAAACTGTTTAAATTTTTTCAACAAAAAAAAGGAGGTGATCGTGAAATATCTCGCTCTGGTAGTTTTGTTTGCACTGAGCCCGTTCGCACTAGCTAACGATTGCTCCGGCAAAATGAAGTCAGCTAAATCATCATCAGCTGACAAGATAGCTGGTGTGGAGGTTGGTAAAGACAGCAAGCAAGCTGAAACCAGTAAATCCCCTGCTACTACTAAAGAAACTTCCACGAACTAAAGCAGGCATAAAATTTTTTTAAAGCCACTTCAGAGTGGCTTTTTTTATTTTTGGTAACCACGATTATTTTTAATCGGACACCTAATTTGAGCCGCGTAAAATTAATTTGAATGCGACAGCCACTGTCGGTTTATTGTCTTAACAGACTGAGGTGCAGCGGACATCTCAAACCGCTTCGGCATTGGTTTGCCTGGTAGTTAATCCTGCGGCTTCCACCTGTTCGCCATGCACGATCAACAGCAGCACCGTCAAGCGTGTGAAGGAGTGGTTCTGGATTAACGAAGCTGGCAAGATCAACTTATCGGTGCGTTATGGCACAGATTGAAGCAGCCAGTGGCGCATTGCGAGCGGGTTTTGTGGAGTGATTGACTTGGGGCTGACTGTAGAAGTCAGTCCTTTTTTTTGGGTAAAAGTCTGAATTTAGTTAAATGACTTTTTACCTTAAATAAAAATTCCTTGCCAAGAAAAATAACACTCAATAAAAAAGCAACTTCACCAACAACTACAAGAGAAGTGGTAATGGCTGCAATCATCGAAATCGATAAGTCAAAAAAAGGAAGTGTTGCAATGGCAGCCCAAGTCAAAAAAGACAGGATAAAAAGAAAATATCCAATTGCTTTTTTCATTTTTAATTTAGGAATAAATACAAGTGCAAGGAGACACGCTATGCGCTTTCACGAATTCGCCACACCCACACGACCCGTACTAAAAATCAGCCAGCAGGCAAATACACCCGTACCCACGAATACAGCACCCACTGCAGTACCCGCTGAACCCATCCGTGTGTATCCCAGACAGTGGCAGCGAGCTTGGTTACAAAAATACCTTGCAGCACACATGGCTCGAAGCGCACAAACCATAAAACCGACGGCAGATGATATTGCTATTGCCTCATTGCAGTATGGCGAAGAGCAGCGGCAAGCAGATCGGGAATATGAACGCATATACGGCGTACCTGCCAATCCCGATCGCAGGGCTAAACGAGATTGATTGTACTGTTCAATCACTGACCGACTAATACCCTGTTCGCATCGCCTATCAGCTGTGGCACCTGCTGGCGAATCCTTCTACTGGCGCGGCTGCCACATCGAATTGGCTGCGATCGACCGGGGCAGGAGTACGGTACCGAAATGACACCGGCTTGAGTATTGACTTTCTGGTGGCGGACGCTCAGCGCGCTATTCAGAGTGTTGACCCCCGAAGTGATCCGCGCATCCTGCTCCTGCTTACCAAGGCGTATTGAGAATCTGTCTCGTCAGATTATTTGCAGGTTAGCACTTGTCAACCACCGACTTCACAACCTTTGCATTCGCTCAGCGGCTTATCTCACATTCAGGTAAATCCGTAGCGCACAAAGACAGGCTCATAAATATTCCACCACTTCTTGCCATTCCAAAAGTCAAACTGTTTTTCCACTGCTTCAAGTTTTGACGATCCTATAGACTTCTTTACCGTTTCAAAATGCTTGGTGGCGGTCATCTTATCTCCGGTCTTCTCAGCAATATAGCCCGAGTAAACCTCGTACCAGAAGAAACCAGGCGAAGGGACAAGTTGAATGTGCTTAAGGGCCAAATCATATTGTCCCCAAGCCGCATATGCCGATGTCAAACCATAGTGTTTTCCCGGAACTGCATTCGCACGATCAAGCTCATGAGCACGCTTGAGCATCTCAAAGCCTTTTTGCCACTGGCAACCACCGGACACGTAGGTATTTTTTGGTGCCTTCCAATCGAGAAATTGTTTTTCGCTGCAGTCACCACCCCAGAGCAGAGAGTAACCAATATCATTAACCACAATGATATTGTTCGGCGCTAATTCATAAGCCTTGTCCAGGGCTTTGAACATCGCTGGCCAATTCTTTTGCATGAAAAGCAGTCCAGCGCGCGTGGAATACAAGTCTGCACGATCCGGCTCCAACTTAATGGCGTGATCCAAATGTGACAAACCGCCAGTGATCACTTTAGGATCTTTTAAAATTCCGAATGAATATCCGAAACGCTGCATCGATGCGAGGGCCAGACGGGCCTCCACATAATTTGGGTCAGCGTCTACCGCTTGCTGGAGGCAAGTCATGCCTTTGGAAAAATCATCTGCCTGAAAGCTGACATAGAACGTACCGCGAACAAAACTTACGCACTCATAAGCGCTGAGATTTTCAGTACCGCGTGTTTTGGCTTTCTGCACGATATCTTTAGATATCGCCGAATTATTGAGTCCCGCGATTTCCCCAACGACCGTATTAACAATCTCGTCTTGCGTGGCAAAGATGTCGCTGCCCGCCAATTGCTTGTCGTAGGCTTTGCTCCAGACGGTGGACATATTCGCGGCATTGATAAGACTGATCGATAATCTGAACTTGTCACCTGCCTGACGGAGATTGCCGTCAATTAGGTACTGGGCACTCGTTTGAGGGCCAACAACAGCAATATCATCCGGCCGCTTGGACAATCGAACGACATTGAGCATTTTCGAGACGCCACTAAGGCCATTCGCAATATCCTGAGTAAGTCCAGCAGCGAAGTTCTTATGTGAATTATCCTGACTGCTTGTCTCAATCGGCAGCACAACCAGGGTATTAGCTGCCAAAGGTTGAGCAGCATTCTTGTCGGCACCTTTGTTTTTCCAGATCATCCACCCAAGACCTAATAGGGCCACTAGTGCTACAGATGCGCCAAAATATTTGAAGTTACTAGCTGACCGTTTGGGAGAATTTTCTTTCTTTGTACTAGATAGTACTGGGGCGCTTGCTGGACTTTTGATATTGAGTTGATAGACATGTACAGGATCTTCAATATTTTTCAGCTCTTGCTGACCTATGTCCTCGAAAGCGAAATTGAATTTGCGACGTACTTCTGAATAGACCTTATCAGAAATGGAAATGCCACCCGGCTCGGCAATGCTCTCCAGTCGCGCGGCGACATTCACGCCCTCACCATACAGGTTGTTGTCCTCGATAATGATGTCACCGACGTTAACGCCGATGCGGAATTTCATCTGCTCGGATGACAGTAATGACTCATTACGCAGTTCGATTAGTTTTTGAATATCGACCGCTGCGGAAACCGCTGAAACGGCACTTGAAAACTCGATCATGAATGCATCACCGGCGGTATTGAAAATACGGCCTTTGTTTTCATTCACGATGTTCTCTATGATTTCGCGGCAGGCTCGAAGGTGTTTTAGAGTCCCCTCTTCATCACGGCCCATCTTCTCGGAATACGATACGACATCCATCGCGAGAATGGCCGCCATCTTCCTTTCGGTCGTCTTCATACTGTCACCTCAATTGGCGGTGTTTTTAGATTTCTTTTTCTTAACACTACTGGAACAGATAAACGGCAAAGTTCACGTTATCAGAAAAATCTGAGATAGACAATTTGACTGGCTTGTCGCCATGCGTCCCTTAAAGGGAAGCCTCTGGTTAGCAGAAGCGTGGCACCGACCGGCAAAGGAGCAATCTGCTTATTCTTGTTATTAAAAATAGAATATTCAGCTCCAGCCTCGCTGAGTTCGTGGACTTCCCCAGCATTGAAACAGGGTAAAGATAGAGAGTTGGCGACCGGTCCGGAAAACAACCGCACCCTGCGCAAATACGACCTCTCTGGGTTCCATCGCGATGATGGTCAGGTCGACGCTTTTACCCATTTGCCATGCACCGTGTAGCGCACATGCCGATGCGGGGTTGTGGGCGACGGAACAGCGTAGCCTGCCCTTCTAGAATATGTACGGTGTGCTCGGCTTTTTGGGGGCATTGTGCAACGGGCTGCAGGAATCATGCAGCCACAAATTCACTACTTTTCTGCAAAATATAATTAAGGAATCATTTGCCCTTCAAACTTGAGCACATCATCTCAAATTCAGCATATTTCCTTTGCGCTTCGGAATAACTGGCGTTTGGATTGTTTGCTCGATATTCTTTTTGTTGTTTATCAATACAAGCATCGTATTTGTTCGAACAACCTGCCGTCAGAATGAATAAAAAAAGCACTATCGTTTTAGGGTTAAACATATAACCTCCAAAAGTCTGGTTTCACCTTTTGCTTGACTCGGACTCGCAGCCGCCGCCCTTCCGTCCTTGTAGGCTCTGGCTGCGCTGCGGTTCAACCTTACTCTCCATCACCATAACCGTCTATGCCTTGCCAAAAACATCGATACTGACTTGCCAGCCAGCACAGTTCGGGTATTGTGCAACGGACTAGCTGCCTGTTTTTTGAGCAAATGTGCTTGCCCAAAGCGTACGATGATTAGATTTTTTGTGCAACGACTGTGCAACGCTGCGGGCAAGAAAAAACGCCTTTCCAAGCACGGAAGGCTTGAAAAAGCGCATGGAGACTGGTGCCCGAGACCGGAATCGAACCGGTACGCCCTCTTTCGAGTAAGCGGCGGATTTTAAGTCCGCTGTGTCTACCAATTTCACCACTCGGGCCGCATGAAATGCGGGTGGTTTGCTAGCTGAGGCCGTTATTGTATGCTGGCATCAGCCCTTACGTGTCAGATAACCAAGGATTCACTATCTCGATCGCTGACTGATCAAAATCCGCAACGTTTCGCGTGACAACTTTCATTCGATGGATTGACGCAGTTGCCGCAATCATTGCGTCGCGCTCTGCTCGCCTGTCAGGAACATGTAGCTCAGCACACTTGCGGGCCACAGCGGTGTCAACGCTCAGGATTCTTCCATCGAAAGCATGTAAAACCTTATGTTCTAGCCATCGTCTGAGCAGACTCCCCTGATGCTGATCGCGGCGTCCCACCAAAAGAATGCCCAGCTCCAGCTCCAGCACGGTGATGACGGATAGGTACAGCATCTCTGGATGAGTGTTGCTGGCCCATTTGATGACATTGGGATCCGCTTTACCAGTTGGGGCTTTGCGAAGTTCGGAAACAACGTTTGTGTCCAGCAAATACATCAGCTAATATCCGCAGGTCGGCTCAGCGCAGTCGCTTTCGGCGGCTCGAATTCAATTTCTTCTGACATTCCCAGCTGATCAATGATGCTTTGAGAACCCGTCGCAAGACGTTGGTAATCTTCAAAAGTCAGCAGCACATGAGCGGGCTTACCGCGATCTGTGATGAATACGGGCCCTTGGTTGGCAGCACGCTTTGCGCCGCTCGTATCCTGGTTGAATTCTCTGCTTGAAACGGTCGTGATACTCATGACTCACCTCTGCACTCATAACGAATGTAGATATGTTACTACACACAATCGGTCTGGCTAATTTTTACCAGAAAAGAAATCTTAAACAGGTGTCGTGATAACGAAAAGGCTTTTCTCCAAAAAGCAAAAAGCCCACCTGCATGGGTGGGCTTTTTGCTTGAGTGTATTGGAGGCGGGGGTCGGGATCGAACCGGCGTAAACGGCTTTGCAGGCCGCTGCATAACCACTTTGCTACCCCGCCAAGGGAGCCGTATTGTACCCGTGAAGCCCGAACCTTGCTAAGGCCTTGACTATGTATCGCGAGCAGGTTTCGTACATGAAAAAGGGAAGCGGATCGCGCTTCCCTTTTGTATTCGTGGAGCGGGAGAAGAGTCTCGAACTCTCGACCTCAACCTTGGCAAGGTTGCGCTCTACCAACTGAGCTACTCCCGCGTAAAACAGAAACGGGATTATAAAGGATCGAGCCATTCTGTCAAGCCAGCAGCTAATTCAGTTCAGGACGCTCCTTGATCAGTGGCCAGGCACGGCGAAGATAGTAGACCATGGACCATAGCGTGAGCACAGCAGCGATATAGAGCAGGATCGTGCCAACGTATAGGGTGTTGATGACACCGAACAGGGGCGCCTTGTACAGCAGCATGGGAATGGCGATCATCTGAGCGACGGTCTTGACCTTGCCCAGTGAGCTGACGGCAACGGACTTGGATGCGCCAATCTGGGCCATCCACTCCCGCAGTGCGGAGAT
>Ga0315909_10002780_pt1 | contig 22079 bp, 19 predicted proteins | sample LakEriMetagenome_11_FD_203527 | JGI IMG/M metagenome (GOLD analysis project Ga0315909, IMG submission 203527) | Freshwater fungal communities from buoy surface, Lake Erie, Ohio, United States - Buoy 2 MA125 | ecosystem: Environmental > Aquatic > Freshwater > Lake | place: USA: Lake Erie, Ohio...
TTTAGAAATTAATGTTAACAATTACTTAATAACAAATATATATAAAAAATGAGCTACACCAAAAACACATTTAACATGTATCACATGAGAATTTTTTTTATTTTAATGTATCTTTCATTAATAGTTAGTTTTTTTCTGGATGAAAACTCCTCTGGTGGAGCAAAAAAAGATTTTTATTCTACATTTTTTATAATTGAGGAATTTTCTAAAAATTTTTTAAATGGATTTAAAATATTAATAAATTCAAATAATCCACATTTTCCACTGCACTACATAATTCTTGGAGAATTATACAGGTACATTGATAATGCAGAGATTTTAAGATTTATTATATTAAATACAAATATTCTAATACCATTTTTCTTTTACAAATGTTTAACAAAAATATTACCAAAATTTAAAAAAGGGCAAGCACTATTATTCTCCACTATAATATTTATATCTCCCTATTTTAGATCATCAGCTATATGGGCAACAACGGACAATACTGCTTTGCTTTTTTTTTTAATCTCATTATTTTTTTTTTTACAAAGTGGGAAAAAAAATAATGATTATACATACTTTTTAATTTCTATATTTTTTTTAGGACTTTCTGCATTAACAAGATTTTATTATATAATTTTTTTCATTTATTTTTCTTACGTTTTTATAAAAAATAATAAGATAAAAAAAAACATAATGATCAATATAATATTTTCATTTTTATTTTTAACTCCAAGCATTTTTTATTATATTTTAACTAAGAGCAAAATTAATAATTTTTTAACTGATAATCTGATAAATAATTTTTATTTAAATATTTCAATATTATTATTTTATTTAATACCGCTAATTGTAAATTCTAAAACAAACATTATTAAATTTATTAATTTTATAAAAATAAATAATAAAATATTTTTAGTTATTTCATTAATATCAGTAATATTATTTTTCAAATTTAATTATTTTAATAAGAATTACGGTGGCGGATTTTTTTTTCAAATTATCAAATATTATGTTCACAGTGAAATTCAAATTTTTTCATTTTATGTTTTATGTTTATTTGGAATTATTTTCATTTGGTACATTGTAAATAATAGACTAAATAATCTTATTTTAATCTTGATATTCTTTATTAGTTTTAATTATATGATTGTTTACCAAAAATATTTTGACCCTTTATTTCTCATAACACTCTTTATTTTGTTCTATAATGTAGCAAATAAATTTTTCGATAAATATTTTACAAAAAATTTTATTTTTACTTTTTCATATTTTTTTTTATTTTTAATAATCTCTATTTTAAAAAATAGTAATATATAAATGCTAAAAAACTTATCATTATTTAATATGCACAAATTAAATTTTGTCCTATTAATTTTTTTACCTGTATCTTTATTAATCGGAACTTTAATTAGCGAAATTGTAACTGGTTTGATAGTAATTAATTTTCTGATTTATTCTTATTTAAATAAATATTGGGGATGGACAAAAACTATAGAATTTAAGATTTTAATTATATTTTGGCTTTATTTAATTATTAATTTTATTACAGCCATAAATCCAATGTTATCTATTTCAAGAGCAATTTTTTTTATTAGATTTATAATATTTGTCTTTGCAATTATAGAAATATTTAAAGATAAAAATAATGAAAAAATTATATTCTTCTGCTGGCTAGCAATTATGCTGGTAGTTATTTTTGATATATATGTAGAGTTTATCTATGGAAAAAATTTATTAGGAAATACCTCAGCATATCCTGGTAGAATTTCAAGTTTTCTTGGTAAAGAACTTAAGATAGGCCATTTTTTATATTCTATCTTTTTATCCATTTTTTCTTATTTTTTATTTAATTTGAAAAATAAAACTAATAATAAAAGTTATTTTGCTTTGCTAATTTTTTTTGGGATAACTGTTGCTATGTTAGCTATTATTTTAACAGGCGAGAGAGCAAATTCTATTAAGTCATTTTTTTGCTTTATATTATTTTTTATTTTAATTAAAGATTTCAAAATACAAAAAAATATTATTTTATTTATTAGTCTTTTTTTTCTTGTAATTTTTATATCAAAAAATAAAGAAAGATTTACATTTTTTGGCGATTATCAAAGGCTAAGTAGTAATAATTATAACTTCTCTGAATATTTAAAGGATTCTCCCCACGGAGCTCATTACATAACAGCTTGGAAAATATTCAAAAATTATCCTTATTTTGGTGCTGGAAATAAAAATTTTAGAATAGAATGCGGTAAAGAGTTATATTATGATAAAAATTTTAAGTTAACTGAATCTAGGTGCTCCACACATTCACATCAGATTTATTTTGAATTATTATCAGAATTAGGAATTTTTGGATCTGTAATACTTTTATATTTTATAATTTATATTTTATTTAAATCTTTTTTCCTATACTTTAAAAATAATAATGTAATATTACTTTCTTCTGCATTGTTTATTTTATCTACTTTTATCCCATTAATTCCAAGCGGTAGTTTTTTTACAAGTTTTGGTGCTTCCCTTTTTTGGTTAAACATTGGAATTTTACTATCAAATCTTAATAAGAATTAAAACTTATACTAAGTTAATAATTATTTGTTTTGGCTTAAATAAATTTATCAGTGTGCAATAAATGCTTTTCAAGTAAATCTAGCTGCTTCTTATTTATAGGCTTTGTATGCAATCCAATAAAAAAACCTCTATTTTCAACTTCGTCAGCATTAGGAAATTGATGATTTTTGTCATTTAATTTATATAATTTTGCACTAGGTTGATTTAAAAAGTTACCACTAATAATTGGTCTATTTTCAATGCCTGCTCTCTCTAAATATTTAGTAAATTTTATTTTTATCTTTTGATATTTTTTATTAAGTAAAATGGGCAAGCCAAACCAACTTGGTTTTAGGTTTTTTACTTTTTTTAAAAATATAAATTGATTTTTCCATTTTTTTGATAAAGTGAGTCTTTTAATTATTTTATTTCTATTTTGATTTCTAATTTTTATAAAATAATCTAGTCTTTTTAACTGGCTAGAGGCAATAGAGGCTGCCAAGTCTGTTGGCCTTAGATTAAAACCTGAATTTATAAATACAAACCTACTATCTAACTTTTTTAATACTTCAGAATTCTTTTTTAATTGATTGGGTCCTCTTGCCCATCCATGCGCCCTTAAAGCATATAATAATTTATAATCATTAAAAGAATTACAAACTACCATTCCTCCTTCGCCGCATGTAATTTGATGTGAGTAATAAAAAGAATAAGTTCCGAAGTCTCCAAAAGTTCCTAAGTATTTATTATTAAATTTTGAACCAAGAGATTCGCAAGTATCTTCTATTAATATAATTTTCTTTTTCTTACATATATTTCTAATTTTTTGTATATCCGAGGAGTAACCCAAGACATGCACCATCATAACTAGTTTTGTTTTAGAGTTAATTTTGCTTATTAACTGTTCAATATTGACATTTAATGTATCTTGATCGATGTCAATAAAAACAGGTTTTAAACCAAACTGAACTAACGGCCATAAAGATGTGGACCAACACAAAGCTGGTATTATCGCTTCGTCCCCAGGACAAAATTTTATATTTCTAAGAGGATTGCAAGATGCACTTACTGCCAATAAATTAGCTGAAGAGCCTGAATTTACCATTATAGCAAATTTTGCACCTACAAATTTTGCAAATTGTTTTTCAAATTTTTCAGTAATTTTGGACATTGTTATTTGTCTGCTTAAAAGAACTTTAATTCCTGCAAAAATATCATCACTTGAAAAAGCATTATCAAGTAACCTATAAGATTTATTGTTTTGAGATATTCTGTAATTATTGATAATTTTGTTTAACTGATAAAAGTTTTTCATTATTAAAGTTATATTTTAAAGATTATAACATTTAAAATTATATATATAATGATTTTTTCAATAAAATTAGGAAAAGCTACTTAAATTTTACTTTATTTTTATATGTTAACTTTTTTTATTTTATTTGAATGAAAATTGGAATTGTTATACCTGCTTACAATGAAAGTATTGAAGTATATAATTTAATAAAATTAATAAATAAAAATTTAGATATTAAACATATACTAATCATTGACGATACTAAAAATAGTAAAATAAAAAAAATATCATCCTATTTTAAAAATTTAATTTACATTAATAGAAATAAAAAAATGGGCAGAGGTAACGCGATAATTCGTGGGGTCAAAATTTTAATGAAAAAAAATGTAGATATTATAATAGAGATGGATGCTGATTTTTCACACAATCCAAAAGAGATTAGAAAGAATCTAGAATTGTTTACAAGTAAAAAAATTGACCTGCTAATTTCAAGTAGATATTTAAGTAAGAGCAAAATTATCAACTGGCCTCTTAAAAGAAAAATATTCTCTAGATGTGCGAATTGGTTAGCAAGAATTCTATTAAATATAAAAATAACTGACTTTACCAATGGATTCAGAATTTACTCAAAAAATACTTTTAAGATAATTACGAAAAATTGTGGAAAAATAGGAGATGGTTTTATAGTTTTGTCTGAGATAGTGTATGAAATTCATCGTAATAATTTAAAAATTTTAGAGACTCCGACTAAATTTAAAAATAGAATTAGAGGGGAAAGTTCGGTTAATACTAAATTAATTTTTGATTCATTAATTGGTCTGATAAATCTTTATTATAATAAGCGTAGATGTTTTATAAGTAATTAATATGTAATTTAAATGAAAAATCTTACTCTTGTCATACCAGCAAAAAATGAAGAGGAAAATTTAATTTTTATACTTAATGAATTAAAAAATATTAATTGTAAAAAAATTATTGTAGTTAATAAAATTAATAAAAAAATTAAAGATATAAAAAATAAATTTAAAATAACAATCATAAAACAAAGTTCTAATGGTTATGGAAATGCAATTATTGATGGGATAAAAAAAGTAAAAACAGAACTGATGGCAATTTTCAATGCTGATGGTTCATTCGATCCTAAATTTTTATCTAATATAAAAAAAAATAATCTTAAAAAAAAATTTTTGCTCGCTTCAAGATATGAAAAAAACGGTAAAAGTGATGACGATACTATCGTTACGTATATTGGTAATAAAATTTTTACGTTTTTAGGTAATCTGCTATTTAATTTAAAAATAACCGATATTTTATATACGTATATAATTGGTAAAACTTCAAATTTTAAAATTCTTAATTTACAATCAAGTGATTTTAGATTGTGTGTTGAAATTCCCATTGAAGCAAAAAAAAAACATTTTTTTTTGAAAAGCCTACCTAGTTATGAAAGATCAAGAATATCAGGGAAAAAAAATGTTAATGAACTAAAAGATGGACTATTAATACTTTTTTATTTAATAAAAAAATATTTATTTAAATTTATTTTTTTAATTAAATAATAAAAGAATAAGTATACTAAAATGTTAAATATAACTAAGTAGCTAAGGTATTTTGTATGGGAATAGATCTGAGAACCCATTATAAAAATTATTAAATTATATAAATTAATTAAATTTCCAGTTAAACTGTTGATATACTTATCTTTTATCCTTTTTTTAAACTTAAATTTAATGAGAATAAATAATAACTGATGAAAATGAAAGTTATCTGGTCTCGTTAGATGGGTTTTGTAAATTAGTCTTCTAATAATTGAAAAAAGATTCTCAAAAGCCGGATACCACAATAATAAAACTACAAATATTGGTGAAATATATTTCGTTAAGTTTATATTATCATTACATAGGACAATTAAATTTGAACCGACAATAAAAGCTAACAAAAAGCTACCAGAATCTCCTAAATAATTCTTAGAAAATAAATTAAAAATATAAATAACTGTTAGGCACAATAATAAATAATAATAATTATCAAAACTGAAATGTAATTGATTATTGACTGCAATATATAATATTACAGTAATAACTAAAATATAATAACCACATACAAGTGTATTAACACCGTCTATAAAATTAGTTCCATTAATTAAGATTAATAAACAAAAAGTTGTAAATAAAATAGAAAATATTTTATTTGTAATAAAGTAATCTAAAAAAAAAACTTTTGTATTGGAAATATTTAAGTCTAAAAAATGCAAGAAAAAAAATACTACAATAAATTGAATAATAAATTTTGTTATAGAATTTTTAATAATATTTAAATCCGCTAAGATCCCTAAAGTAAAAATTAATATAGAAAAAATTAAAAAAAAAATATTATTGTAATAAAAAAAAATACTAATAATTAATAGAAGACCTCCTGTTAATGGAACCACTTCTTTCGATGTAAAAAACTTATGAGGCGATACTTTTTTATCTAACAAAAAATTATACTTTATGGAAAGAGAGTTAAATATTATAAGAAATACAGAGTATAAACTAATCGTTAGCAAGGATTTCATGAATAACATTTTATGTTAATTCTCTTAAAATTATATCAAGCCCTTGGTTAAGAAAAATTTTTGGCATCCATTTTAATTTTAGCATTCTTTTATAATCAAGACTTTTTTGCATAGTTCCGTTTGGATAACTTTTGTCAAAATAAATTCTTCCTTTATAATTTGTTTTATTTTTAATAATATTAGCTAAATCCTTAATCGAGTATATATCCCCACTACCAATATTAATGATTGGAAAATTTTCTTCACACAAATCGAATAATCTTTTTTTTGATGAATTTAAAATTATTCTTATTGCCTCTGCCAAATCATCTGAATATAAAAATTCTCTTTTAGGAGATCCATCACCCCATAAAACTATTTCTTTTTTTTTACTTTTTTTAGCTTCTAAAAATTTTAAAAGCATTCCTGGAATTACGTGGCTTTTTTCAGAATCGTATTTATCATTAACTCCATAAATATTTGTTGGCATTAAAGCCACTAAATCTAAGCCATGCTGTTCATACAAGGCTTTACATAAAGTAATTCCTGCAATTTTAGCCACTGCATAGGCCTCGTTAGTTTTATGTAATTTTCCTGTTAATAAATAATCTTCTTTAATTGGCACAGCAGCTTCAGTTGGATATATGCATGATGTTCCTAAAAAAATTGTTCTTTTTAATTTAAAATTTAAAGCTGCGTTCAATAAACTATTCTGAATTAATATATTCTCATTAAAAAAATCTACTGGGTAATTTTTGTTAGCTACAATACCTCCAGCTTTTGCTGCGCACATAATCATATATTCTATTCTATTTTTCTTAAAAAAAAGATTTACTTTTACTGAATTTTTTAGATCTAATTTATTTTTAGATATGACAATTAAATTTTTATAACCATTTCTATTTAAATTTCTATATACTGCACTCCCAACTAATCCATTATGTCCTGAAATAAAAATTCTCGAATTTTTATTCATTAAAAATAATTAATCTATTAATTTTGATTCTTGTTTAGCCAAAATTAGATCGCTATCTACCATTTCTCTTATCAAGCTGTTAAGATTGTATTTAGGTTTAAAGTTTAATTTTTTAAAAGCTTTTTTAGAGTCTCCTTTTAAATAATCAACTTCTAAGGGCCTAAAATAATCTTTATCAACTTTCATTAAAATAATTTTCTTATTATTTTTTATTGTGTACGCATACTCGTTTATACCTTTGCCTGACCAAAAAATTTTAATCTTTAAAAATGCGCAAGATTTAATAAAAAAATTTTTGACACTGCAAATTACACCAGTTGAAATTATGTAATCATCAGGTTTTTTTTGTTGCATTATCTTCCATTGCATTTCAACATAATCTTTAGCATGTCCCCAATCACGAATAGCGTATATATTTCCTAAATATAAAATTTTTTCTAAATTATAAATCCATCTTGTTAAAAATCTTGTAATTTTTCTAGTCACAAAAGTTTCTCCTCTTCTTGGGCTTTCGTGATTAAAAAGTATTCCGTTGCAAGCAAATATCTTGTAAGAATCTCTGTAAATTTTTGTTATCTGGTGAGCAAACAATTTAGATGCACCATATGGAGATTTTGGATGGAATTCCGAATTTTCATTAAATTTTTTTTTTTTATTAACTTTTCCAAAAAGCTCTGAGCTACCAGCCTGGTAAAATTTTGTTTTTTTTAAATTTAAAAATCTAAGCACTTCTAATATTCTTAAAGCCCCCATTCCTGTAACTTGAGCTGTATATTCTGGATTCTCAAATGAAACACCTACATGACTTTGGGCTCCTAAATTATAAATTTCATCTGGTTTTATTTGACTTATAATCTTTAGTAAGCTGTTTGCATCAGTTAAATCACCATAATGTAAAAAAAAATTACTTTTGTTATGAGGGTCTACATAAATATGATCTATTCTTTGAGTATTAAAAGAAGAAGATTTTCTCTTTACACCATGAACTTCGTAATTCTTTTTTAATAAAAGATCTGCCAAATAAGAACCGTCTTGTCCTGTAATGCCTGTAATTAGTGCTTTTTTTTTCATTAAAAATTTAAATAGTTATCTGCAAACAATACAATAAATTCTTATCAAAATCACAAAATAAATTAGATATAATACTAAAAAGTTTTTATTGAATGTTAAAAGACATTAAAGTTAATAAGTTTTTTTTTATAATATTGTTTACATTTTCTATAATTCTTATCAGTTCTTGTAAAAGTATATAAATATATAATAAAAATCAAATCAGCTCTGATTGAAAAAAAAACACTACGTCGTCAGATCAGATATAGCATTATAAGATCATATATAACTGCAGTTTGAAGTATAATAATTAATAATGCTGTAAAATCTTATTTAAGATTGAGATGCGCTTTTATTCTTAATGATTTTCTTAAATAATTAAAACTTAGTCTAATTGTATAAAAGATTGATTGCCCCACATTATAACCTAAATAAAAATTATAAACTTTAAATGCATCAATAATTTTTCTGAAAATTAAAAATGAAAATTTAGATTTGTAATTTCTCCAGCTTGCCAAATTTTTGTTTAGACCATAAAATTTAATTTTATTTTTTGCAATTATAAGCCAAAAAAGATAATCTTCTTTTGTATTAATTTGTGGAAATCTAAACTTCTTTTGGAGAATTTTTTTTTTTAAAATTACTGTTGATAAACCTATGTCACATGATTTCATTAAATTATCAAAGGTTATATTAGGTTCTGCCCACATTCGCCCTATAATTTGATCATGCTTGTCAATTATATAGTAAGCAGTATAACAAAAATCACCATTTACCCTTTTAAGAAAATTAAGTTGTAACTCTAATTTTTTTTTATCCCAAAGATCATCGCTGTCACAAAATGCAATAAATTTCCCTTTTGATAAATTAATTCCAATATTTCTTGAATATCCAGCACCTAAATTATTTTTATTAATAATTAATTTTATTCTTTGATCTGTTTTGCAAATCTTTTTTAAAAAAAGTAAATCATCGTTTTCATTATCATCGTAGATAATTATTATTTCTAAATATTTATAAGTTTGTTTTAATATGCTTTTGATAGTCTTCTGAAAATAATGTTTTTTTCTATAAAACGGGAGAATTACACTGACAAGCGGGTTCATTAAAATTAAAGATGTTTATTAATAACTTCATAATATTTATTGCAGTTAATTTTAAAATCAAATCTATGAAAATTTGCTGTTGCTAACTTAATCATTTTTTTTATTTTTTTATTTTTAAATTTATAACTCATAATCAAATCAGCTAATCTTTTATAATCGCCAATTTTAAACATATCGCCTGCTTTACCATTTAATAAAATCTCACTTGGCCCTGTTGGACAATCAGTCGATATTATGTACCTTTTTAAAAACTGAGCTTCAAGCAATACATTCGGTAAACCTTCAAATTTAGATGACAGCACAAAGATGTCAGCAACTTTTAAATATTTATAGGGATTTGCAATATATCCTCGCAACATAACATTATCATGCAAATTATTTTCAGAAATAAAATCTTCTATAACGTTATTAAGTTTTCCTTTGCCTATGATTAATAATTTTACATCAATTCTTTTTTTAACCACTAAACTAAAGGCTTTTAATAAAGTTAGATGGTCTTTTTGATCTGTTAATCTTCCGATTGTAATAAGTTTTAAGTCTTTTTTTTTAAAGAATTTAAAATTTAATTTGCTATTAATTTTTTTTTTTATTGAATTTTTTTCAAATGGATTGTAAATAAAAATTGTATTAATTTTGTATTTTTTGTCCATTTCTTTTTTAAAATTTATCGAATTAACAATTATAGAATCTGCTTTTTTTAAAAAAAAACCAAAAAAAGCTTGTTTTATAAAATTTTTTGACCATCCTTGGGGAGCTGAATTAGATCTTGTAATAATTTTAATTTTAAATATTTTTGCAACTATAATTGCATATATATTAGCTTGAAAAGCAAAGATTAAAATATTTTTATCTTTTATAATCCGTTTAATTAAAATGAGTAAACAAATTATATATTTAATGTATCTACTTTTGTTAAAAAAAAATTTAGATTTTGTTCCTATAAATTTTATTTCTTTTTTAAAAAAATGTTTGTAATTAAAATTACAAGTTAATATTTCTACATTTTTTATTTTATTTGAGAGATAATTACTTAATAAAAATAGATTTTTTTCAACGCCGCCATCTTCGATAGAGGGAATAAATATTAAAAAATTTTTTTTCATAATTATTCAATAGGCTTATATTCTTTGTCAAAATCTTTGATATACATATAAATTATATTATAGTATATCGTTCTAGTAATTAATATCGCGGGGTGGAGCAGTCTGGTAGCTCGTCAGGCTCATAACCTGAAGGTCCTTGGTTCAAATCCAAGCCCCGCAACCAATTATTTTTCAGAATTTATGTGTGGAATAAACGGCTTTACATATCATGATCCAATTTTGTTAAACAAAATGATGGAGCTATGCAAATCTCGTGGTCCAGATGGCAATAATAATTATCTGGATCAGCATATTAGTATTTCGCACAATCGATTATCGATTTTGGATTTGTCAAAAAATGCATCTCAACCTTTTATTTATAAAAATTTAGTTCTTTCTTTTAATGGAGAAATATTTAATTTTTTAGAACTAAAGAAAGAATTAATTGCTAAAAATTATAAATTCATAACAAATTCAGATACTGAGGTTTTAATAAAACTTTTTTATGAATTTAATATTGATGCTTTTAAAAAAATATCTGGAATATTTGCAATTTCAATATGGGACTTGGAAAAGAAAATTTTATATTTAATAAGAGATATAGTTGGTGTAAAACCACTCTATTATTATGCAGATAGTAGTAATAATTTATATTTTTCCTCCTTAATAAAGCCACTGTTAATATCTGCTTCAAAGAGATTAAATTTAGAAGCAGCTAATTACTACTGGAATATGGGATTCAATGGTTTAAATGAGACCATATTCAAGAATATTTATAAAGTTTTACCAGGCGAACTTATTATCTATAAGAATAAAAATTTTTACAAAAAAAAGTTTTTGTCTTTTGATTTTGATAAAAAAATTGAAACAAATAACATTAAGAATGAGATTAAAAACATTATAAACAAACAAACAATCTCAGATGTACCTATAGCATTATCATTATCAGGTGGCATTGACTCAAATATTATATTATCAGCGATAAATAAAAATAAAATAAAGACATACAATGTGTCTTATTCTCATAATGGAATTAAAAGTAAAGATTCAATATATGCCAACATAAGATCTAAAATATATAATACAAGTCATGAAGAATTTGAAATAAAAAGTAATGATTTTCTTGAAGATTTAGAAATAATAACCAGTATACTTGAAGAACCAATCGCAAATCAAAACTCAATATCAAATTATTTTTTATCTAAAAAGATTAAAGAAAAAGTTATTTTTTCAGGTGATGGAGGTGATGAAATATTTACGGGGTATAACAAATATAGATCAATTTTTTTTTTTAACTTAATATCAAAAATTAATATATTTAAAAATTATAACTTAAATATAAAAAAAAAAAATATTAAAAGATGCTTTATCTCTTCTATGCGTGAGATGCACTTATCATTTAGCAATCAAAACTCATTATTAAATAATAGTAAAATTTTCAATAATTTTAGAAAAATTAATTCTGACGAATTATTTTTTAATCATTTACAAGAAGAAAATTACAACTCTGATCTAAAGAATATTATGTTTTCTGATATAGATACCTGGGTCCAAAATGACGTTTTAATGAGAAATGATAAAATATTTATGTCAAAAGGAATTGAGGTAAGAGTTCCATTTCTAGATCAAGAAATGATAGAGAAGTTTTTATTTTTAGAATCTAATAAATTGCATCCCTTTAAATATAAAAATTTTTTAAAAAATCAGTTTAAGGATGATTTAAAAAATACTTTAACGGAAAAAAAAGGTTTTGATAGTCCTTATATATTTTGGCTCAAAGAGGAAAGAAATTTGAGTAAGATAAAATTTTATTTAAGCAAAGAGTATTATAACTCAGAATTGATTAATTATGATGAAGTTAAAGAAATCTTCAGTAAAAATAAGATTAATTTTTATCAAATTTTTTCTATTTTAGTATTCCAAATTTTCCTGAAACAAAATAATTTTTAGATCAATCTGATAATATTTTATTAAACTCACAACCATGTCTAAATAAACTATATTTTATTGAATTTTTTTTAGCTAATATTTTCATTTTGCCAATGGAATGATAATTATTTTTAAATTTTAATAACTGATTAAAGAGTTGATTTTGTTTATTGCTAAAAAATAAATATCCAGCTTCGCCATTTTTCAAAAACTCTTTAGGTCCATTAGGACAGTCGCTGGATATTATAAATAAATTAGATAAGGCAGCTTCCACCAGAACAAAACCTGGGTCTTCCCACAAAGAAGTCACAATAAGAGCATGCGCTTTTTTCATATAATAATAAACATTATTCTTGCTACCTAATAAATAAACACGATCAAAAATTTTATATTTGTTAATTAAATTTTGTAATTTAATACGATCCTCTCCTTCGCCAATAATAATTAAATTGTATTCTTTATCAGTTAATGAAAATTTATAAAATTCATCTATTAAGTACGAAAAGTTTTTTTGTCTTGTTAACCTGCCAACTGCAAGAAAAAATTTCTTATCAAAATTAATTTTTTCTTTATTACGAATCTGATTTATATAATCTCTAATATTTATAATCGCATTAGGTAAATAATAACATTTATTATATTCAAAAAAAAAATTATCTGTAAATTTTTTTTTAAGATCTTGTGTTGGAAATAAAACCAAGGATATAACATTTTCTGTAAGTTTCCATAATAAAAATCTAAAAATATTCATTTTTGGGTGCCCTGAAATAGATAAAATTAATTTTAGTCTAAAATTAAATATTTTTTTAATAACCAATGGTAAAGAGGTAATTAAATTAGCAACTAAATAATCTGGGTTATTTTTTTTTAAATTTTTTATTAATGGAAAAAAAGATAAAATAAATATTAATGTATAAGATATTCTGCTAAAAAAAAAACCTTCTTTTGGCAGATACTTAAAATAGTTATGTCCTAAATCTATTACTTTTATTTTTTCTTTTTCAAAAATTTTTAAGTAATCATTCCATTCACCACATGAATTAATAATACTTACTTCAAATTTATTATTAAAATATCTTGATAATGAAATTGCTGAGTAGATAGAAGACTTTAGAGTACCCACTTTATTTAAACATGGTGACCAAAAAATAATTTTATATTTCATAATACAATTTTTTTTAAAGTTATTTGTATTAATATTTTATTTTTTTGATTAATTTTCTTACTAAATTTTTTAAAGAAAATTCTCTAGTATTAATTTTAGCTTTTAAATTTAAAATATTTTTTTTTTTAGTTATTTTACAAATACCTGAAGAAAAAAAATTAAAATTTAAATCAAAATTTTTATAATTGCTAAGGTATATAGATAAGATTCTATCAAAAGTTTCTTTATTGTTTGTTTCGCAATAAAAATTGTTTCTATTTTGATCTTTTAAATAAGGCAACCAAGAGATATCATCAATAAATATCAATCCATTAACGGTTAATTTTTTATAGTAATAGTAAAATATTTTTTCTACATGATCTGCTTCATGTAAAGAATCTATGTAAAGAATATCTATACTTTTAGGTAAGATCTTGTCTAAGTACTTAAAGTTATCATCTCTACTTAGAATAAATTTCCATCTTGGGTTTTTGAATAAACTTGAATAATCATGAATATCTATTGAATATAATTTTCCATTGTTTTTTTTACAATAATTTAAAAAATTTTTAGTTGACCTTCCCTCTCTAACTCCTAACTCCAAAACTGTTGCTTTATTTATATTAGGTAATTGATTAAATAAAAAATTTATTATTTTATATTTGTAATTATCCATAATGCTAAATCTCTAACTTTAGTTTAGATTTATTTAATTAATTTCTGATAAATATTTTTTGTTTTTTCAGCACAATCTTTCCATTGATAATTCTGGACAACTTTGTGTCCTTTTTTAATCAAATTTTTTTGTATTGATTTTGATTTTAGTATTTTTTCAATAGCATTGCTAAATTCTACAGTATTTTTAACATTACTATAATAACAGGCGCTTTTAAAAATTTCTTTAAAAACTTTAATATCATTAGCAATTACTGGGCAACTATTCTGCATAGCCTCAAGAGAAGTTAAACCGAAACCTTCGTAACCACTTGGATTAACAAATAATTTTGACTCTCTGTAGCTAGCATACAATAACTTATCATTACCGGTTTTAAAAGTGATTAAACTGCTAATTTTAAGTTTTTTAAAAGTATCAATTTCCTTAATGCTAAAATTTTTAAGACCAAAACATAAAATTTTATAATTTTTTATTAAAAATCTTGATCTACTAAATGCTACGATGAATTTGTCAAAATTTTTATAACCATCTCTATCGCCGACATAAAAAATTTGATTTTTTTTTGGATGTTTATAGTAAGTATTACCTGAGACGCCTAAATAAATAACTGATACTTTTCTTTTATCAATATTATAATATCTTAATAGATCCTTTTTAGTATTTTTAGAAATGCATATTATATGAGATGCACGTTGTAAAATTTTTTTTTTATTAAAATTATTATAAAACTTCTCGTAAATTAAATCATACACAGTAATAACAACTGGTATATTTAAAAAATTATATAAATTGTCGTGATACGTTGCATGAATTAGAGTTGGTCTTTTAATATATATATATATGTAGGTTAAAAAATAATTTGTAAAATTTAGTATTTTAGTAAAAAATTTGGGAATTCTCCTCAAATTTATATAATATACATAATTATGCTGTTGTGAAAAATTACAACTAATAGAAATGGGTGAAAAAATTTTGGTTTGAATTTTTATTTTTTTTAAATTTTGGGCTAAATTTAAAATATACTTTGAAATACCACCATAATTTTGCTTAAAAAATATTGAATAATCAAATAATATTTTCATTTTTTATACATTTAAAAATCGTAACTTAAAGAAAAATACTTAATTTTTTATTTTATAACACTTTTTAATTTAGATATATAAGCAAGTAAAGAAGTCACTTTTTTTATCTAAAAATATAAAATCTTTCTAACTAATTATCTGCATTTTTTTTGTTAAATAATTCAGGATTAAATTTACAAAAAAAATTTTTTTAAAATTCTAAGACTTGACCTCGTGATGATCCTTAAATTCCACACTTAATCATGATTTATTTGACTTTAATTTTCAATATTTTATGAAATTATCAATAATTCACAAATGAATAATAAAGTATTATTTTTTAGAAAAAATAAAAAGAAGCCAGTTTTCTCAATAATTACAGTCGTAAAAAATAGTGAAAATTTGATTTTAAATACTATAAGAAGTGTAGAAAAACAAACTTTTAAAAATTTTGAATTTATTATAATTGATGGAAAATCAAATGATAATACCATTGCACAAATTCTAACAAAAAAAAAAATTCTTAATTACTTAATTTCTCATAAAGATAAGGGCATTTATGATGCAATGAACACAGGTTTAAAAATTTCAAATGGAGAAATTATAGTTTTTCTAAACTCTGGAGATATTTTACTAAAAAATGCACTTAAAATTATAGACAAATTTTTTTCAAAAAAAAATATTGACTTTGTCTTTGGAACGGTAAGAAGACATTATACGAAAAAAACAATTCTAAAATATGGTTATAATCCAAAAAGATTAAGATATAACTTTGATTTTGCCACGACACATTCAGCAGGTTTTTTTATGAAAAAAACTTCTATCAATAAAGTTGGTTTCTACGATTTAAAATATAAGTGTTCAGCGGACTATGATTATTATTACAGAACTATATTTAAGAATAACATGATCGGTGACTCAACAAAAAAGAGTCAGTTAATTGGAATCGTATCAAGCGGAGGTTATTCTAGCAAAATCAGTTTTATGAATCATCTATTAGAGGAATGCAAGATTAGATATAATAATGGACAAAATATATTTTTAATAATAGTTATTTTTTTTAATGCTATAATTAAAGATTTTATAAAAAAGTTTTATTAAATTAAATATTTTATAAAACTTTGAAAATTTTATTTTCAAAATACCAATTAATAGTATTTTTTAATCCAATGCTAATTTTAGTAAATTTTTTTATCTTTAAAAATTTTCTTATTTTATTATTACTACCAAAAGTCTTATAAACATCAGCTTTGTTTGCCCTAATATTTGATATCTTTGCTTTAGGAAAAATATTCTTTATATCTTGAGATAGTTTTTTTATGTTTACAAAATCGTTAGAGCAAATATTAAAAACTTCATGTGCAAATGATTTCATTTTAATTAATTTTTCACAAATTTGATTAACGTCTTTTATATACGTAAAATCACGATAGTGATTACCTGATTTATTAAGATAAAAAATTTTATTTTTAGTTATTGTGTTTAATAATTTAATAATAAACATGTCTGGTCTGCCCCATTCTCCATATACAGTAAAAAATCTAAGTCCAACAAAAGGTATATTTAGAATTTTGCTATAAATAAATGCTAAGTCCTCATTTATAACTTTAGTAAGCCCATAAGGATTTTTTGAGTTAGGATTAGCAGTTTCGCGTGTCGGAAAAAATTTTTGATCTCCGTAAATAGAGCTAGAAGAAGCATAAATAACTTTTTTAAGTTTATTCTTATTTACACTATCAATAATACTTATAAATCCTTTTACATTGGTGCTGAGATATTTCTCTGGGTTTATTAATGAATATCTTACTCCCGGCTGTGCCGCAAAATGAAACAAATAATCTATATTTATCTTAGATATTTTTTTTTTTAATAAAATTTTATTGGTAATATCAGCATTTATAAAAGTATAATTCTCGTATTTTTGTAAATGACTATTTCTTAATTTTTTTAATTTAACGCTATAATACGGATCAAAGTTATCAATTCCTATAACATTAATACCTTTTTCCAAAAAAGTCCTTGCAACGCTAAATCCTATAAATCCTGATGACCCTGTAATTAATATTTTCATAAATGATAGCTAATAGTAAACTATATTATATTGAAAAACATCAGAGAATGTATAACTTTTTATAGCTTAAACCTTAAACAACATATCCGAAATCGAATAACCGGATCTCCATCCTGTTATTTTTATCAATCTCGAAATATCTGCGACTAGACTGGTTTTTTTTTTATTGTCGTAAAATAGAAAATTTTTTTTATTTTTTCTCTTTAATATCAATAAAACAATTTTTTTTAATAAAATTGCGTTTCCAGAAGCAATATTTATGATGCCATTATATTTCTTTCTCCATAATAATAATAAAATCTTTGAAATATCATAAGGGGAAATAAAATCTCTATAGTGGTCTAAGTTTTTAAATTTTAATAAACTTTTATTATTTTGATTGACTTTTTTTTTAATATCAGGAACAAAATAGTTTGTCTTTTGATTAATACTTGTTGTGCTAAAAATTCTACCAATACAATATTTTATTTCTGCTTTATCTAATTTTTTTTTTATATAATTTTCCGCTTTAAGTTTGGTCCGACCATAAGTGTTCTGGGGTTTTGTTATGTGGTTTTCTGATATTTTTCCAAATTTACTTTTATAAACATGCGACGTCGATGAAAAAAAAAACCATTTTAAAGAATTATTAAATTTTAACACTGAATCAATTATATTTTTAGTTCCTATAAAATTAACATCGAAAGCTTTTTTTTTATTTTCATTTACTAATTTTATTGGAACTATTGCAGCCAAATGTATAATCAGGTCAAAATTATTTTTTTTTATCCATTTTTCTACATCTATTTTATTAGTGATATCTCCATTAAATTTTATGAAATTGAAAGAAGATATTGTTTTTATAACCACTGATCCTATGCTACCATTAGACCCTGTAATTCCACATCTAATCATTATTAAATTTATTTACCTTTATAATAATTGCTATAAAAAAATTACTAACTAATTTTTTTTTTCCAACAACTTGAATAAATATTTTTAATTTTAGATAGTAATAATAATTTTTTTTTATTGAAATCGAAAACTTTTTTATTTTTAATAATATTAATTCTATCAAATCCTCTAATAAAATTTTTTTTTCCTTTATTGTCTCTTGACTCTCTTAATTTGGATGGAAAACATTGAATATTTTTAATCTTTTTTAAAATATATCCTGCGTGATCATTTCTGATAAAAAAGGCATTGACTCCATTCAAATTACTTCCGATAAATTTATATCCTTTAAAATTCATTAAACTTATTAAGGCTTTAATAGAACTTCCAAAAAAAAGATTTGAATAATGAGAAGAGTTTCTATTAAATGACGATTTATATGGGGCTGCAATCATTTGTTTATTTCCAAAAATAGAATTGTATTCACAAACCACGATGTAAGGTTTTATACAATTGATAGCTTGGATAATCCAATAATCATTTCCATCCAAATCTACGCTTAACAGGCCAACTTCTAGGTTAGTTAAATTATTTCTTATTAATTTATTTATATTTTTCTTTGTAATAAATGCATTTTTTAAAATCAAATCATGTCTCCAGTAAATTGGATCTAATATAATCTTTGCACAATCTGAGCGATTAGATTCTAAGATTAAGCCTTGCCAATTTCTAGTTTTAATTAAAAATCTTGTATTTGATTCTAGATAATCTCCAACACCAAATTCAACAAATCTCTCAGGTATGTAATTAAACTGCCTTATTAACCAATCTATTATTCCATCTTCGCCCCACTGAGAAAAAACTGAAAACTCAACTTCAGATAAATTTTTAATTTTTTTTTTTGTTTCATTTTGGAGTGATAGTTTTTGTCCAATTAAAACAATATTTTTTTCGTAAATATGAAAAAAAAAAAAAGAGATATATTTTTTAATAAAATTAATTATCATTTCTTAATTATACATCTAAAATTTAATTCTAAGACTTTATATATAAATAAATAACAAATTCAAAACCTAACTATATTATTTCTTTTAATATTCCATTATTAATTTCAAATATTCTATTACAGAACTTTAACGAATTTTTTTTGTGAGAAATAGATATTATTGTTTTTTGCAAATCTTTTTTAAAGACATTGCTGAGAATAAAATTTTCTGTTACTTCATCTAATGAGCTTGTGGCCTCGTCTAAAAGAAGCACAGAATGACTCTTATACAAAGCACGTGCAATTCCTAATCTTTGTCGCTCACCACCAGATAACTTTATTCCGTTTTCTCCTGCTAACTCATAAATATTTTTGAAATTTTTATAAATGTAATCGTACATATCTACCAATTTTAATAACTCATTAATCTTATTTAGATCTACTTTAGAATAATCCTCGTTTAATGTTATATTAAAAAGTATACTTTCATCTACTATGGAAACTACTTGCGGAACATAGCCGATTGATTTTTGCCAGGAAGGAATAATTTCTTTAATTTCTTTTGTATCTATAAAAATTGATCCACTACTAGAATAAAGCAAACCACAAATTAAATTTACAAAAGTTGATTTGCCAACACCAGTCTTTCCTATAACTCCAATTTTGTCTCCTTTTTTAATTTCAATATTAATATTATTTAAAATCTTATTTTTACTATTAGGGTAAATAAAATTTGTTTTATTAAAAATAATTTTGTCAAACACCAAAGGGTGTTCATGGTCTATTCTGATATTGTCTTTTCTAGATTCATCGGAGATTACATGAAATAAATATTTAAAAATTTCTACTGCTGCAGCATGATTGTATTTAATCATTTGAATGGATTGCATAATTTTAGAAATTGAAGGTAATAGTCTAAGCGAAACATAAAAAAAAACTCCAACGATCACAAAAGTTTCATTAATACTCTTGCCAGTATTTAATAAAAAAATTATTAAACTTACAAACGTCAAAACAGCTATTAACTCTAAGATTAATCTTGGGGTTTGAGATATCGTATCTTTAATTATTCCTGCTTTGGCGCTCTCTTTATTGTGATAATGAAATTTTTCTATAAAAATATTTTCCATATTATTGATAATTATTTCCTTAATGCTGGTAAAAGACTGCTGCAATTGTTTTAAAACCTCTGATGAATGAATTTGTCTTTCCTTACCTGAAAATTTAAGTTTCATATTATTTCTTTTGAGTAAAAAATAACCTATGGAAGAAAAAAATAATATAGTTAAGATTGATGAATTGGTTTCATAAAATAACAATACAGTAGACAAGCAAATAAAAATTAATATTTCAGAAAAAATTTTTATTAATGGATAAACAATTCCAAAAGAAAATAAATTTGTTTCACTTAAAACATTTCTAATTAAAATTGATGAGTTGTTACTAAGGTAAAATGAATATTTTTTATAGAGAAAAATTTTAAAAATTTTTTTCGATATCTTTAAGTAGAATTCATGACTTAACTTAGATTGTTTAATAGCTAAAAACTTTAATATAAAAAATTTTAAAAAATGAATTCCAAGTAAAAGAATTAATGAAAAATTTAGAATGAATTCCTTAGATTTGTCATTTAAAAAAAAAAAATAGTTTGTATATTTTAAAAAATCATCTCCAACAAATATATTTAAGACAGTTATAATTAAACCAATGCCTGCAAGATCAAAAAATGAACTCAAAATAGTTAAAAGTAAAATAATAATTATATTTTTACGCTCTGATTTATCTAATAAATAAAACGTTTTATAAAGAATCGACTTATACATAATATATTTTTTGAATTTTATACTTATAATCTCTTATTTTTTTAAAATTTATCTAATAGGTTTATTATTAAATTATAATAATCACAAAAATATTAAAACAAATATTAGAAAATTAATATACAACAGATATACTAAATAACTTAAATACAGTTATACATCAAAAAAGAGCTAAATTTAAATATATTGTTAAATTACTTAAAATTATAATAATAAAAATATTAATATTTAAAATACCATTAAGTATTAAAATAAATAAACATATAAAAAAAATTTTAAATAAATAAAAAAATAATTGAGGCATGGAAGAATTGGTTAGCATAGGGATGCCAGTAAAAAATGGATTTGAAGGTAAATTAAGAAATAATCTAAATTTAGAAAAGGCTATAAAATCAATACTGAATCAATCATATAAAAAAATTGAAATTATAATTTCAAATGATTGCTCTACTGACAAAACAGAGGAATATTTAAGAACTATTGCAAAAACTGATAATAGAATATTTTTGTATAATCAAAAAAAAGAACTAGGTTTAGGAGCAAATTTTAGATTTGTTCTAGAAAAATCCACTGGAAAATATTTTAAGTGGAATGCTCAAGATGACATAATTTCAAAAGATTATATCAAAAATAATATTAAATTTTTACAAACAAATCCAAGTTACATTGCTTCATCTTCAAAATTTTCATACGAAAATAATCAAAATAAATTTTACTCCTACAATTTAGATGAAAATTTATATTTAAGAATTAATAATTTTTTTAATATTAGACATATATCCCACAATTTAACACACAGTTTGATTAGAAAAAAATATATTTTTAAAACGACCGATTTTACAAATGATTATTGGGCTATAGACTGGATATTTGATTTAGAATTATTAATTTATGGAAAATTTAAGACTATAAAAAAAGGGTACGCAATATTTGGAATGAAAGGACTC
>Ga0315909_10002781_pt1 | contig 22077 bp, 13 predicted proteins | sample LakEriMetagenome_11_FD_203527 | JGI IMG/M metagenome (GOLD analysis project Ga0315909, IMG submission 203527) | Freshwater fungal communities from buoy surface, Lake Erie, Ohio, United States - Buoy 2 MA125 | ecosystem: Environmental > Aquatic > Freshwater > Lake | place: USA: Lake Erie, Ohio...
AGGGGCCGCGGCGGAGCCGGTGTCGACGGAGGCCGGCCGGGGCCGGATCGGTCCCGACGACCGCACGTTCTACTGCCTCCACGGCGGCAAGCTCGCCGCCTGGGACCTCGCCTCCAAGGATGCCAAGCCGGTGATCCTCTGCGAGAAGGCCGCCAACGACCGGGAGTTTTCCATCAACGACCTGGCCGTCTCGTCGCGGGGCATCGTCTACTTCACCACGCTCAAGGATCCGGAGAAGGGCCGCCTTTCGGCCTTCGATCCGCGAACGGGCAAGGTGACGGTGTTCTTCGACGGTGAGCAGGACGAGAAGTTTCACAATCCCAACGGCATCGCGCTCGACCCGGCGGAACGCTTTCTCTACGTGGGGATTTCGAACTACAAGAAACCGGGCCGGGCCGGTGTCTACTGCTTCCCGATCCGCGGCGACGGCTCCCTCGACGTCGCCACGGGCAGCCAGGCGGCGTGGGTGCCCGTCAAGGGCGACGGCATCGCAGTGCAGAACTCCGGCGACGTGTTCCTGACCCCGGAGGGCAAGATCGAGTGCTTCGACGTCTACGGCCGCTCCCGCGGGCACGTGGCCGTCCCCAAGGGCACGGCCACCAACCTCTGCTTCTCGCAGGACGGGAAGACGCTCTACTTCACCAGTTGGGAAGCCCTGTACTCCGTGACGGTCGAGTGACGCCGAAGCGAGACGGCCTCGCGGCCGGCGGGCATCCTTCAGCACCTCCAGGAATGCGGAGCCGGACCGAAGGGGCGCGGCGGGTGTGAACCGGGGAGCCCGCGGAGTCGTGCGGCATGGACGGCGGGTTGGTTTTCATGCCCGGAGTCCCCGGGTTTCCACCCGGGGCTTTTTGGGCCATGCGCGCAGTTCCCGAGAAGCCCCCGGTGGAAGCCGGGGGACTCCGGGTTGCATACCTTCCCGGATGCCATGCGCGGCGGGTGTGAACCGGGGAGCCCGCGGAGTCGTGCGGCATGGACGGCGGGTTGGTTTTCATGCCCGGAGTCCCCGGGTTTCCACCCGGGGCTTTTTGTGGCCTAACACGCCTGGCCCGACAGCCCCGCCAGGGTAGCCCGGGCATGTGCCGCGCTTTGGATCTAATCCGCCGTCACCGGCTCGCCGCCCGCACGAGTGACGAGGGCGATCATCGTGAGCGGGTCGATGTCCGCGGCGAGAAACCGGCCGCTGCCGTCGCCGAACAGCCCGTTCACGCCGCCCGGATGGAACGAATACGGCTCGTCCCAGTTCGTGCAGTTGATCACGCACCGGCCGCCGCTGGTCGTACCCGTCGCGGGCACACGGCCCGTGGCGTCGGTGTGGTAGCACGAGCCGTTCGGCACCCCCGTCGCGGCGTCCGCGCCATCGAGGGCGAACGTGGCCTCATTGTCGGCCCAGGCCGCGTGGAGCGTGTCGTTGTGGACGGCACATGGTGCCGTCGCGCTGCTGCTGCGCACGCCCATCCTCCCGCGTTGCAGGTAGCGGGCCGGGCGGTTGCCGCATTCCACCACCGCCAGCGTGTTGCTCATGCCGTCCCGCACGTGGGCCGCCATCGTGCGGCTGTTGGTCCGCAGCATGCCGACACTCCGCGGCGTGCCGGGATAGGGGATGCCGAGGGCGGCATGGAGCCGCGACTCGACCTCCACCAAGGGCGCGTAGTCGTTGCAGGCCGGCTGCCATGACCGGAAGGGGTTGGTGGGGTATCTGGCCGCCGTGATCGTCCGCGGACCGTCGGGGGTGCTGCTGCACGCGAAGGCCGCGATGACCGTCTTGGCGGCAGGGCGGTTCACGGAGCTGTCCCAGTCCTGCTCGAAGTCGTATCCGAGCGTGCCGAAGAGGGTGCCCTGCTCGAGATACGGCAGGAGGAGCCCGAACATGCCGTGTTCCCGCGGATTGTGTGGCGGCCACATCGCCCCGGCTCCGGTGGAATTGGCCGGGGCGAAGAAACCATTGGCCGTCTCAAAGCCCAGCATCGCAAGCCCGATCTGCCGCATGTTGTTCAGGCACGACACCCGCCGGGCGGATTCCCGCGCCCCCTGGACGGCCGGCAGCAGGAGGCCGACGAGGACCGCGAGGATCGCCACGACGACGAGCAATTCCACGAGGCTGAAGCCACGCCAGAGACGGGGTGAGGCGGCCGGCCGGCGCGAATCCATGCGTGCATCCATGGTGGTGTGTCGGGGAATCAGCCGGCCCGCCGCCGTCGGGCGGCGATCCCGGCGGCGGCCATGCCCAGACCCGCGAGGACGAGCGTCGCGGGCTCCGGCACCGGCACGATGTCGAGGCCGCGGAAGGCACCGGACGTGCTCGAGATCGAGGCGATCGACGTCCCGACCGCGGCGCTGCCCGAGTCGATCGCCGTGAACACCTGGGTCGGTGTCGTCCAGAAGAGCCGCGGGGCCGGTGCGGTGAAGTCCACGGCCAGCCCGAAGGCGGCGTTGCCGGTGACGCCGCTGGCCGTGAAGTTGTAGGCGTGCGCCCACGCGGAGCCGTTGAACGTGAACTTCTGCACGCCGATCGAGGCGTCCGCCACGTAGACCGTCGAACCGGACGCCGCGACGGCGAAGTCGTAGGGATCGCTTCCCTGGCTGGCCACGCCCGTGAGCCAGGCCGTGGCGCTGGCCGTGCCACCGGGGAGGCCCGCATAGCGATAGAGGCCGGTGGTGCCGGAACCGGTTGAATAATAGATGCTGCCGTCGATCACCTGGACGACGCGGGCATTGACGTTCTGCACCCGCGCGGCCAGCGTGGTGCTGCCGGAGTAGGCGACGATGCCTGCGTTTGTGCCTTCGGATCCGGCGAACCAGAGGTCGTTCCCTGCCTGCACGCCGCTGCGAATGTTGCGGCCGCTGTAGGCGGTGGAGCCACCGATCGTGAGAGCCAGCGAGGTGGCCGTGGCCGAGACCGATCCCGATGTCGAGATCGTCATGAAGCCGCGGGCCGCCTCCGCGCTCGTGCGGCTCGCCAGGCTGCCGGTGCCGGAGAACGGCGGCATGTAGACGCCGAGCGTCCAGGAGTCGCGGGAGGCGTTGAGGCTGATCTGGCCCTCGGACGTGGCCGTCGCGGTGAGTTGACCTCCGCCGCTGCCGGAGTTGACGGGCAGCGACTGCACCGTGGATCCGGAGGTGGTCAGTTCGCGGATCGTGATGGGACCGCCGCTGGAAGCGGTTCCGGCGACCTCGACCAGAACGAGATTGCCGGGCGTCAGCGGGCCGGCCAGGACGGGCATGGACCAGGCAGCCAAGGCGACTGCCAAGAAGCGGATGGAAGCCGTGGAAGGGGGCAGCATGATGCTTGCGGAGGCGAGTGGGGGTTTGGGGTGTCGCAAGACGTACTTCAGACCAGCGATAGTGCCACCCGGGAGAGGTGCAATCAAGAACACGGAAACCGATGGTTTTGCGTGATCGCCACCGTGGGAAACGGCACAAAAATGCCTCCCTCCGGCCGGCTTCCGGTAGCCGGCCGAGGGTGCGCCAGTCACAATGAATGGAATCCAGCCCCCCTCCCCCATGCCCGGAGTTTCCATGCAGCCAGCGGTCCCCCGTCGCCGGTTCCTCTCGTCGGCAGTCGCTGGCTGGGCCTCGACGGCGGCCCTGACTGGGGCCGCGGAGCTTGGCCGGGCCCGCACCGTCTCGATCTTCCACACCACCGACCTCCACGGCCGGATCCTCCCCACGAGCACGTACGAAGGGCTCGATGACGTGGGCGGCCTGGCCCGCTGCGCGACGTGCATCCGCCAGTGGCGGAAGGAGTCGCCCCACTCGATCACCGTCGACGTCGGGGACGTCGTGCAGGGAACGCCGGTCAGCGGCCGCCGTGGCGGCCAGTTGATGATCGAACTCTTCAACCGGCTCGGCTATGACGCCTGGACCCTCGGCAACCACGACTTCGACTGGGGGCCGGAGAAGCTCGAAACCCTGCTCGCACAGTCGGCGGCACCCGTCCTCACGGCCAACATCACCCGCGGCGACGCGGTGCCGGGGAAGTTCGCCGGCGCGTGGCAGGCCGTGAAGCCGTGGACGGTCCGCGAAGTCGGCGGCTTTCGCATCGGCCTCGTGGGGCTGATCACGCCGGGGCTGCCGTTCTGGCTGTCGCCGGAAACGCTCGGCGGCACGGCACCGCTCGATCCGCTCGCGGTGCTCGCCCGCTCCGTGGCCGAGGTGCGCGGCGAGCGGGTCGATGCCGTCGTCGTCATGGGCCACATGGGATGGCGGTTCAACGACGACTACGCCAATCCCGTGCGCACGCTGCTCAAGGACGTGAAGGACGTCGATATCTACCTGGCCGGGCACTCGCACCAAAATCAGCCGAGCTGGATGATGCACGGCGTGCTCTGCTCGCAGGCGAGCTACCATGGCATCCACTGCGGGCGGATCGACCTGACGTTCGACCTCGACACCCGGAAGCTGGTCGATCGCAAGGCGTTTACGCTTCTCATGGACGACCGCTTCGCCCTCGATCCGATGGTGCTGGATCTCGCCCGGGACGACCTTCGGGCGGCCGACGCCGACCTGGCCCGGCAGGTGGCCACGGTGGCACGGCCGATTCCCGGCAAGGGTCGCGGCAGCGGCCTCGTGAACCTGCTCTGCGCATGCTTTGCGGGGGCGCTCGAACGGCGGAAGACGCCCGTGGACGGCGTGTTCCACGGCACGTTCGCCTCCGGCGACCTCAATCCCGGCCCGCTGACGGTCGCCGACTGCTGGCGGATCATCCCCTACGAGAACATGCTCGTCACCGCCGAGGTGACCGCGGCGGAATTGCTGCAGATCGTCGCCGAGGACGCGACCGTCCGCGATTCCGACCGCACGCTGTGGCCGTTTGAAGTCGTGGCTGGTGCCGACGGAAAGCCGGCGCGGCTGCGGCTGAAGGGTGCAGAGGTGCCCGCCGACAAGCGGTTCACGATCGCCTTCAACAGCTACGACTCCCAGTCGGGTGGCCGGCGGCTGATGCGGACGCGGGACATCCTCTCCGCGCCGGAAGCGAAGCGGCGGACGACGCCGATCGACACCCGTTCGGCCCTGATCGACGGGCTGCTCGACCGCGGCACCGTGTCCTGACGGCCGCCTCCGGCCAGACCGAGCCCGGGGCGGGGGCGTTAAAATCGCCACAATCGACCCAGAATGACGCGAAATAGGCCACCAACAGGGTTGGACATCGGCGGGAGGCATGGTGTATGCTTTGGGAGTCGCGAGGCGGCAGCCCGCGGCCCATCGAAACAACAGGTTCTCTTCAGCGGCTGTTCCCCCCCCCAAAGACCCACACCTCGATAGCCGCTACCGGCCCCGTGGCTTCCCCAGCCACGGGGCCTTTTCTTTGGGTGTCGCCGGTCGCAGGCGATCCTTCTCCCCGCCTGCCATGGTCGGCTACGATACGCGGCCTTCCGGCCGGGTTCCGGCCGCCCCGCTCCTCCTGCCCCACGAGATCCATGGCAGCCCATCCCGCTGATCCCTTTTCCGCCCGTTCGACCTTCGAAACCGGTTCCGGCCCCGCCACCTTCTACCGCCTCCGCGCCCTCGACGACGCGGGGGTGACCAACACCGCGCGGCTGCCCTACTCGATCCGCATGGTGCTCGAGGCGCTGCTGCGCACCTGCGACGACTACGAGGTCACCGAGAAGGACATCCGCGCCCTGGCGACGTGGAACGCCGTGCAGCCGGCCGAAGTGGAGATCCCCTTCAAGCCGGCACGGGTCGTGCTTCAGGACTTCACCGGCGTGCCATGCGTCGTGGACCTGGCCGCCATGCGGGCGGCGATGCGGCGGCTCGGCGGCGACCCGGCGAAGATCAATCCGCTCGTGCCCGTGGATCTCGTCATCGACCATTCCGTGCAGGTCGACTACTTCGGCGCCGCCGATGCGTTGGAGAAGAACGTGGAGATCGAGTTCGCGCGGAACGCCGAGCGGTACGCCTTCCTCCGCTGGGGCCAGCAGGCCTTCCGCAACTTCCGTGTCGTGCCCCCCGCGATCGGCATCGTGCACCAGGTGAACCTCGAATACCTGGCCGGCTGCGTCTTCCTGCGGGATCCCGACCAGCGTGAACCGGGCGGGAAGCGGACGCTGCCCGTGGCCGTGCCCGACACGCTCGTCGGCACCGACAGCCACACCACCATGATCAACGGCCTGGGCGTGGTCGGCTGGGGCGTGGGGGGCATCGAGGCCGAAGCCGTGATGCTCGGCCAGGCGTTGTCGCTGCTCCTGCCGGAAGTCGTCGGTTTCGAATTGACGGGCCGCCTGCCCGCCGGCGCCACCGCCACCGACCTCGTGCTCACCGTCACCGAGATCCTGCGGAAGGAGGGCGTGGTCGGGAAGTTCGTGGAGTTCTTCGGGCCGGGGCTGACGGGCATGTCGCTCGCCGACCGGGCCACGATCGCCAACATGGCCCCCGAGTACGGGGCCACGATGGGCTTCTTCCCGATCGACGACGAGACCCTCGCCTACCTGCGGCTCACCGGCCGCCCGGCCGAGCAGGTGACGCTCGTCGAGCGGTACATGAAGGAGCAGGGGATGTTCCGCACCGACGCGGCGCCGATCCCGGAGTTCACGAAGCGGCTGGCCCTCGACCTGGGCACGGTGGTGCCGAGCCTCGCCGGCCCGAAGCGGCCCCAGGACCGCGTGCCGCTGGCGGACGTGAAGCGGACCTTCGCCGAGTCGCTCACGGCGGCCACGGCGAAGCGCGGCTTCGCGCTGGAGGGCCCGGCCCTGGCCCGCACCGGTGTCGTGCGGGAGCATGGCCAGGCCGACACGATCGGCCATGGGGCCGTGGTGATCGCGGCGATCACCAGCTGCACCAACACCAGCAACCCGAGCGTGATGGTGGCCGCGGGGCTCGTGGCGCGGAAGGCCGTCGCCAAGGGGCTCGTCACCAAGCCGTGGGTGAAGACGAGCCTGGCGCCCGGATCGCGGGTCGTCACCGACTACCTGGAAAAGTCGGGGCTCGACAAGGATCTCGACGCCCTGGGCTTCGAGACGGTGGGCTACGGCTGCACGACCTGCATCGGCAACTCGGGGCCGCTTCCCGATGCGGTGGCCAAGGCCGTCAGCGACGGGGATCTGGTGGCCGCCGCCGTACTCTCGGGCAACCGCAACTTCGAGGGCCGCGTGAATCCGCTCGTGAAGGCCAACTGGCTGGCGAGCCCGCCGCTGGTGGTCGCCTACGCGCTGGCCGGCACGACCGACATCGACCTCGCCACGGAGCCGCTCGGCACCGGCACCGACGGCCGGCCGGTGTTCCTCAAGGACATCTGGCCGACGGCGGACGAGGTTCGCGACACCGTGGCCGCGGCGGTGCAGCCGGCCCAGTTCCAGGCCCGCTACGGCAATGTCTGGCAGTCGAACCCGCGGTGGAACGCCGTACCCACGACCGCGGGCGATCTCTACGACTGGGACGCGACGAGCACCTACATCCAGGAGCCGCCGTTCCTGGCCGAGCTGTCCCGCGAGCCGCGGCCCCCGCAGAGCGTCCGCGGGGCGCGGGTGCTGCTGGCGCTCGGCGACAGCGTGACGACCGACCACATCTCGCCGGCCGGAAGCATCGCCAAGACGAGCCCGGCCGGAACGTATCTGATCGAGCACGGCGTCGCGCCGGCCGACTTCAACAGCTACGGCGCCCGCCGCGGCAATGACCGCGTCATGACCCGCGGCACGTTCGCCAACATTCGCATCCGCAACCTGCTCGTGCCGGGCACGGAAGGAGGCGTGACGCGGCTCCTGCCGGGCACCGACGTGATGCCGGTCTACGACGCGGCCGTGAAGTATCGCGATCGCGGCACGCCGCTGGTCGTGCTGGCCGGCACGGAGTATGGCACCGGCTCTTCCCGCGACTGGGCCGCCAAGGGGACGATGCTCCTCGGCGTACGGGCCGTGCTGGCGGCCAGCTTCGAGCGGATCCACCGCTCGAACCTCGTGGGCATGGGCGTGCTGCCGCTGGTGCTACCGGAGCCGTGGCAGCAGCTCGGCCTCACCGGTGAAGAGACGTTCGACATCCCCTTCGAGAATCTCGCGCCGCGGGCCACGGTCACCGTCACGGCCACGGCGCCGGACGGCACCGCGCGGCGGATCGATTGTCTGGTGCGGATCGACACGCCGGTGGAGCTCGACCAGTTCCGCGCCGGCGGCATCCTGCCATTCGTGCTCCGAAAGCTGCTCGCCTGACGCCCGCAAAGTCGCCGCCGTCGGCAGGGTCGCGGCCGGACGAGCGTTTTGCAATGCGGCCCCCTGTTGGCTCGCCATGATTCCCGTATAGTGCGGAAGTCGCCCGGGCGGACGTGGCGGCAGGAAACGGTTTCGCGCGAGCGTTGCACGGGAAGAAAGTTTCCCGTGTGCCGAGCCTCTCGCGAACGAGGGAGCGTTCGCGGGAGCAAGCGACATGACGATCGTGCAGAGCGGCAGGGAACTCGGCGGCAAGGCGGCACGGCCGGCGCATTCGCGGCTCGCGATCACGCGGCTCGTGATCGAGGAACTCGAGCGGGCGCGGCCGGTGGCCTCGCGGAGCCGGCTGGAGCCGGGGGCCGCGCTGGCCGACGCCGGCATCGACGCGGCGCGGTTTCTCGACGCCGTGGTCCGGATCGAAGGCCGCTATCAGATGCGATTTCGCGAGGAGTGGCTCCGCGACGTGCGCACCGGCGACGACCTGATCGACTGCGTGGAGCGCAGGATGTTCGACGCCGCGGATCGGGCCGCCGAGGAGCGGGCAAAGCCGCGGGCGGCCGGGGCCGACGCCGATCTCACCGACCCGTTCCCCGAATGCCGCGCCCTCGAGGAACGGCTCGCCGGGCTGACCGCGGCCGGTCTGGCCAACCCGTTCCTGCTCGCCAACGAGCGGGTGGACGGCCGCCAGGCGCGGATCAACGGCCGCGACGTCGTGGCCTACACGAGCTTCGATTACCTCGGCCTGGCCTGTCATGCCGACGTCAAGCGGGCCGCCCGCGAGGCGATCGACCGCTTCGGCTGCAGCGCCTCCGCGAGCCGGATGGTGGGCGGCAACAACACGATCCTCGACGAGCTCGACGCCGAGCTGGCGGCCTTCATCGGCACCGAGCGGGCCGTCGTGTTTCCCTGCGGGTACGGCACCAACGCCTCGGTGCTCCAGCACCTGTGCGGCGAGGGCGACCTGATCCTCTACGACGAACTCGCCCACAACAGCATCATGCAGGGGGCCGGCGCCGCGAAGGCCGGCAAGCGGTCGTTCCGCCACAACGACCATGCCCAGCTCGACGGGCTGCTCCGCGACCTGCGGCCGCAGTACCGGCGGGTGGTCGTGGCCATCGAGGGCGTGTACAGCATGGACGGCGACTACCCCGACCTGCCGCGGTTCCTCGAGGTGAAGCGGCGACACGACGCGGTGCTCTACGTGGACGAGGCCCACTCGATCGGCACCATGGGGCCCGAGGGCCGCGGGATCTGCGATCACTTCGGCGTCGATCCCCGGGAGGGCGACCTGTGGATGGGCACGATCAGCAAGGCGCTCGGCGCTCAGGGCGGCTACCTGGCCGGCTCCGACCGCCTCATCCGCTACCTTGGCTTCACCACGCCGGCGTTCGTGTTCTCCACCGCCTGCTCACCGCCGAACGCCGCCGCCGCGCTGGAGGCGGTGCGGGTGCTGCGGCGGGAGCCGTGGCGGGTGACGCGGCTGCGGGAGCGATCGGAGTTGTTCCTGAAGCTGGCCGACGACGCCGGCCTCGACACCGGCCCGAGCGGCGACACGCCGGTCATCCCGGTGATCACCGGCAGCTCGTCGCGGGCGATCCTCGTGTCGCAGATGCTCCTCGACCGCGGCATCAATGCCCGGCCGATCCTCTATCCGGCGGTCCGCGAGGCCGCGGCCCGCGTCCGCTTCTTCGTGACCTGCGAGCACACCGAGGAGCAGATCGTCCGCACCGTCGAGACCCTGGCCGAGGTCATGGCCGCGACGGAGCCCCGATGACCGTCCACGGCGGCGCGGCCGGGCCGAAGATGCCGTCCTTGAACACGGGCCGGTAGCGGCGGACGAGGTCGTCCGTGACGACCAGCAGGGCCGGCAGCAGGACCAGCTCCGCGACCGTGGCCGCGGCCACCGCGGCACATGCCAGCAAGCCGAAACTCGCCAGCGACGGCACGCTGCTGGCCGTCACCGCGGCGAAGCCCACCGCCAGCACCACGCCGCCGATGACGACCGGGTTGCCCGTCTCCACCACCGCGCGGCGGACGGACGTGGCGATCGACAGGCCGGCGCGGCGGTGACGGGCCAGCGCCGCGAGCACGTGGACGGTATCGTCCACGGCCAGGCCGAGACAGACGTTGAACACGATCACGGTGGCGGGATCGAGTGATCGGCCCGTGGCCACCAGCAGGCTGCCGATCACGGCCAGGGGAAACACGTTGGGGATCAGGCTCACGACGCCGGCCAGCGGCGAGCGGAAGGCGAGGGCGAGGATGCCGCCGATCACCGCCACCTCCAGCAGCAGGCTGGAGCCCAGGTCGCGGACCAGCTGGCGGATATTGCGGGCCGACACTACCGACATACCCCCGAGGTCGAACCGCCAGCCCGGCCGGGCCTGCGCCAGCTCGGCGAGACCGGCATCGACGCGACCGTAGACGCCGTCGAGGGCCCGGGAGCCGAGGTCGGTGACACGGCCGCGAACGACCGCGGCATGGGATTCGGGGGCGACGAGGTCGCGGACGTGGTCGGGATCGAGGCGGCGGCGGGCGCGGGGCGGCAACGACCCGGCCACCGTGGCCAACGAGATCGCGCGGTCGATGCCGCCCGACGCGGCGAGCACGTCGTGGACGCCGGCCAGGGCGGCGGTGACGGACTCGTCCCGCCAGTCGATCGTGTCGGGCCAGCGGACGAGCACGTCGACGCCGATCGCCCCGCCGAACTCGGCATCGACGCGGGCCAGGGCCTCGGCCGCGGAGGCCCCGCGGGGCAGCGAGTCGACGACTTTGGTGTCGGCGTCGAGCCCCGAGCCCGCCCAGGCCAGGAGCACCGTCACCAGGCCGCCCACCGCCACGATCGGCCGCGCGTGCCGCACCGAGAAGGCGGCGAGCCGGTTCGCGAGCCGGCCCGCGGCGCGGGACGACCGGCCCAGGCGCAAACCGCTGCAGAACCGCGTGGAGGCGAGCAGCGGCGTCAGCAGCGTGACGGCCAGGAAACTCGCCACCGCCCCGACCGCGGCCGCGATCCCGAAGCCGCGGACGGCGTCGATCTTGGCGGCGGCCAGCGAGGCGAAGCCGATGGCCGTGACGAGGCTCGTCAGGCCACAGGCCACGCCCACCCGCTGCACGGCCCCGCGCGACGCGGCCAGCGGGGGCAGGCCGCGGCGGACGCTGCGCCGCATGTCCTCGATGAAGTGGATCGAGTCGCAGGTGCCCACGACCAGCGCCAGCGAGGGCACGACGCTCGTGAGAATGTTCACCGGCATGCCGCACAGTCCGAGCAGGCCCAGCGCCCAGACGGCGCCGATGAACGGCGGCACGCAGGCGACGACGGTGGAGCGCAGGCTGCGGGCGACCGCCGCCGAAAGCATGACGGCCAGGGACAGCCCCAGGGAGTTGAAGACGAGCATGTCGCGACGGAGGGCCCGAGCGGCCTGCTCCCGCAGGGCGGGCAGGCCGGTGACCTGGAGCGCCAGGGCCGGCGATTCGGCGCGGGCGGCGGCGACGGCCGCCTCGACATCCGCCACGACCTTCGGCAGGAGCGGGGGGCGATCGGCCGCGGGCACGAGCCGCACGAGCACGAGCGACGAGCCGCCGTCGCGGGAGAGCAGGTGACCGGCCACGAGGGGATGGTCCACGGCCCGGTCCTTGGCCGCCGCGCGGGCGGCTGCGTCGAGGGGCTCGTCCGTGCGCGGGACGACCGGCAGCAACGCGCCGGCGGCGCCCTGGCGGCGGACGTCGAAGATCGACCGCACCTCCGCGACGCCCTCCACAGCCTCCAGCCGCGCCACGAGTCTCCGCAGCTCGGCCAGCGGTGCCGCGGCGAAGATGTCACCCTCATGGGCGTCGGCGAGAACAATGCAGTCGCGGTCGGGGGCGCCGAACAGGTCGGCCACCTCGTCCAGCAGCCGGAAGTCGACGGTCGTGTTGCGGACGAGCGCACGCAGGTCGTCGTCGATCCGCAGCCGCGAGATGCCGAACACGGCGGCGGCGGTCAGCGCCATGGCCGCCAGCCAGCCCGCCCGGCTCCAGGCCGCGGCCGTCAGGCCCCACCCGCCTGCGGATCCTGGCTGCCCGGGGGCATGAGGTGCAGCTCCGCCGGGTCCACGATCCAGCCGCGGCAGTCGAGCGTCCCGCAGCGGCAAGGGATCGCCGCGTCGGCCGGCCAGCTGTAGTCGATCGAAAGTTCCGCGCCCGCCGGAATCGGGCGGATCGTTTGCAGCCAAAGCCGGTCTTCCTGGGGATTCTCCGCGTCTCCCTCCCAGTAGAAAAGTTCGCAGTTGGGATCGCAACTGTGATTCACGAAGCGGAGCGGGGCCGCCGGATCGAGGAGGCGGCCGCTGGGGAGCTCCATGACGTAGCTGGAATCCTCCGGATGATCGGCGAGAATCTCGCCGTGGACCTCCCCCAGAACGATGCCCGTCTTCAGGGCCCGCCTGGCGAACACGCCGCGGCCGACGTGGGTTTCACCGACGCGAATCAGGCGGTCGAGCGAGGGACGGGGGGCGCGGGTGGCGGCGGCCCCGGAGGCATCGGCGCGGTTGTGACGGGACATCAGGACGGATCGCAGGGCGGGACGACGAAGGAGGCCGAACTCTACGGCCATGGCCGCGAACGGTCAACGGCCGGCGTTCGCACAGCCGGGGCATGTGACGGCCGGCGCGGGATCAGGCCAGTTCCGCGCGAACCCGCTCGAGCAGCTTCTTCGTGGCCCGGATGCCCTCGGCCTCGCTCAGGCCACTGCCCTCGTACTCGATGCCCACCCAGCCGTGGTAGCCCGCGGCCAGCACGAGGGCGAGCATCCGTTTGTAGTCGGTGCGGACCTCGTTGCCGGCGGCGTCGAACTCGTGGCTCTTGGCGCTCACGCCCTTGGCGAAAGGCATCAGCTCCTCGAGGCCGCGGTAGCGGTCGTAGTCGTGGAAGTTGCCGAAATCAGGCAGCGTGCCGCAGTTGGGGCGGTCCACCTGCTTCATGACGCCGGCCAGCCAGGCGCCGTTGCTCGACAGGCCGCCGTGGTTCTCCACGATGACATTCATGGCGACCTGGCCGGCGAACTCGGCCAGCCGGGAGAGCCCGTCGGCGGCGAGCTTCTGCTGCTCCTCGAACGTGCCCTCGCTCTTGGCGTTGACGCGGATCGAGTGGCAGCCGAGCCGCTTGGCGGCCTCGACCCAGGGAAAGTGGTTCTCGATGGCCTTCTTGCGGGCCTTGGCGTCGGGGTCGCCCAGGTTGCCGAGGCCGTCGCACATCACGAGCACGTTCGTCACGCCCTCGTCGGCCGCCCGCTTGGCCAGCTCGCCGAGGTAGTCGGTGTCCTTGGCCTTGTCTTTGAAGAACGTGTTGACGTACTCGACCGCCTCGATGCCGAACTCCCGCTTCGCCGTCTTGGGGAAATCGAAGTTGTCGAGCTTGCCGGCGCGAAGCGTGCGGTGGAGGGACCACTCCGCCAGCGAGATCTTGAACAGCGGCGGCTTGGCCGGCGCGGCGTCGGCGGCCGGGACGGCGTGGGCCGTGCCGCAGGCGAGCGGTGCGGCGGCCGTCGTGGCGGCCAGGAACGAGCGGCGGGAGAGTAACGCGGTCGGATGCACAGGCGGGCTCGTGCGTGTTGAGGGGGTTATCCGGCCGGCGCCGCGTCGGCTTCCTGCTGGAGGTATTCCCGAGGCTTGTACCACCAGAGTACCGGAACGAGCAGGGCCGTCGCCACCGCCATGCAGGCGGTGAAAAACCGGTAGTAGGCCGCCCCTTGGAGGGTCGAGTTGCCGGCGGCGTCCTGGGTGAGCGTGTTCACCAGCGCCGTGAACAGGTTGCCGAGCGACACGCTCAACAGATACAGGCTCATGATCAGCGACTTCATGTGCGGCGGGGCCTGCGTGTAGCTGAACTCCAGACAGGTGATCGAGACGAGAATCTCGGCCGCCGTGATCACCACGTAGGCCAGCAACTGCCAGCCGACGCTCGGCCAGCGGGCCGCCTCCGGCCCGAGTCCGCCGGCCGCCAGCCGGGCCGATTCCGCGTCCACCAGCGTCTGGGCGTGGCCCGAGATCGCGAAGGCGGCGGTCGCCAGGGCGAAGCCGACGAGGATCTTCCGCAGCGGTGTGAGCCGGACGACGCGGTCCACCGCGGGGTAGATGACCGTGCCGAACAGCGGGATGAAGGCCAGCACGAGCAGCGGGTTGATGGCCTGGATCTGGCTGGCGAGCCATTCCCGGCCGAGGAAGTGGCGGTTCATCCGCTCGGCCTGCTGCACCCAGGCGCCGCCGGTCTGGTCGTAGAGCGACCAAAACACGGCCACGAGCAGGTACAGCGGCAGGAGCTTGCCGATCGCCGCCAGGCCCTCGGGCCCGAACGTCTCCGCGAAGTAGCGCCGCCCGCGCGGCGGCACGTGCACGAAGCGGTGCCGGCCGAGCCAGAAGACGAGCGTCGCCAGGGCCATGAGGATCCCCGGAACGCCGAACGCCCAGCCGGAGCCGTAGCGGTCCAGCAGCCAGGGGGTGAGCAGCGTGGAGAAGAAGGAGCCGAAGTTGATGGCGAAGTAGAACCAGCCGAACACCTGCTCCAGGAGGTGGCGGTTCGACTGGCCGAACTGGTCGCCCACGTGAGCCGAGACGCATGGCTTGATGCCCCCCGAGCCGACGGCGATCAGAGCCAGGCCGGCCAGCAGCCAGCCCCGCGGCTCCATCGTGGCGGCCAGGAACGGGGCCGGGGTGTCCATCAGCGCCAGGCAGAAGTGCCCCACGCAATACACCAGCGAGAGCAGGAGGATCGTCAGGTACTTGCCGAGGAACGCGTCGGCCACGATGCCGCCGATGATCGGAAAGAAGTAGGCGCTGGCGACGAACAGATGCAGCGACTCCCGGGCCTGCGTCTCGGTCATGAAGTCGGGACGGCCGGCCGACGAGAGCAGATGCTGCGTCATGAAGACGACAAGGATCGTCTTCATTCCGTAAAACGAAAACCGCTCGGCGGCCTCGTTGCCCACGATGAAGGGAATGCCCGGCGGCATGGCCGCGGTGGCGGCGGGACGGGTGCGGTAGGCGACGGTTCCCACGGGGTGGCGATCCTTTGGCGGCGGAGCGGACGGGTCGGACGTGACAGCATGGCCGACCGTGAGTCATAAAGGCAACATGACAGCGTCGTCAGCCACGCGGATTCTCATCGTCACGCTCGACCGGCTCCCGGCCTGGATCCTGCCCGCGTACGGCTCGACCTGGGTGGCAATGCCGGCCCTCGACGCCCTCGCCGGACGCGGCCTGCTCTTCGACCGTGTGATCGCCACCGGCGCCGACGACCGCGCCACGCTCCGCGACCTCGGCCTCTCCGGGCTGGGGACCGAAGCGGTGGTCGTCACCGACGCGCCGCACGTGGCGGCGGTGGTGGGCGGCGGTGACGACGGGGTGACGGTGCGGCTCGTCGAGGCGGTCGCGCGGCCGGCGCCCGTGACCGACGCGACCGCGACGCATCTCGCGCGGCTGATGGCGGCGGCCCGCGAGGCGGTGACCGCCGGCCGGCACGCCGTGGTGTGGTGTCACGCGACGAGCCTGGGCGTCGCCTGGGACGCGCCAGCGGAGTGCCGCGCGGCCTACGTCGATCCCGACGATCCGCCGCCCTATGCAGGGGCCGCCGTGCCCGAGATGGAGGTCGATGCCGACACCGATCCCGACCTCCTCGTCGGGATCCGCCAGGCGTTTGCCGGGCAACTGACGCACCTCGATGCCTGTCTCGGCCCGCTCATCGATGCCGCCGCCGGGTGGCACGTGCTGGTCGCGGGCGTGCGCGGTCTGGGCCTCGGCCTCCACGGGCGCGTGGGCACCGGGCCGCTGCCGCCGTTCAGCGAGCTGGTGCACGTGCCCGCGATCCTCGCCGACGCGACGGGGCGGATGGCGGCCCAGCGGTTCGGCGGGCTCGTCGTGCCCGCGGACCTGGGGGCCACGCTCGCCGCCCTGCGCGGCGCGGCGACCGCGGCTTCGGACACACCCTGGCACGGACGAAACCTGGCGGGGCTGCTCACCGACTGGTCGGCGCCGGCGCGGGATCGCGTGGTCGTGGCCACCGTGGATGGCGGCGCGGTGATCACGCCGAGCTGGCATCTTCTCGCGGCAGCCGATCGGCCGCCACGGCTGTTCCACAAGCCCGACGACGCCTTCGAACTCTGCGACGTGGCCGATCGCTGCGCGGACGTCGTGGCGGAACTCGCACCGCTCGCCCTGGCCGCCGCCGCGGGCGACACCGATCGCGGCTGGCGCGCGCCGCTGGCGGCGGCGGCGGTCGCCGCCGGCTGACGCCGCGTGGCGAGCGGTTTTTCAGCGGCCAAACATGCTTTGCCTGGCGGGGGGGCGGACGCTACCATCCCGCCCCCTCCGCGCGGCGGTCGCCGCCTGGGCGGAGGTCCGCCCGGACCGCGCCGATGCCTGCTTCCGATGACCGTCGCCGTCGCCAGCGCCGTCCGTTCGCGGCGGTGTTGCTGGCCGGGCTCGTGGCCGCCGGCGTGGGGCAGGCCAGCGACCTGCCCGTCGGGGGTGCCGTGGCCGCCATGGCCCGGCACGATGCGCGGCCGGTGTCGATTCGCGTGCAGTGGGGGGGCGGCACACCGCAGGCGTGGAACGGCTCGGTCACGGTCGTCGCGGCGACGCCCGGTGCGATGCCCGAATGGCGGACGATCTGCACCGAGCCCGATGCGGCGGCGATGGCTCACGAGGCCGACGGCGCGATCCTCGTGCACCAGCCGCGGCCGGTCGCCGCCGACGGCGTGGAACTCTCGATCGCGGACTGGCGGACGGCGCGGCTGCGGGTGCGGCTCGCGGCTGTGGCCGGCAGTCAGCCGGAGACAACGGTGGATGTGGCGGTCGCCGATGCGTTGGCTGGGCCAGTCCAGCAGCCCCTCGACGGTGACGGCAACCGGCTCGTGATCAGGCAGGCCTCCGGCGATGCGCTGCGCGTCACGATCGCCAACGCGACCGGGGCTCCGCCCGGGCAGGCGGCGCTGCGGCGGCCGGGCGACCGGGTGCGGTTGCGGGTCGAGCCGCTGCTGCCCGTGCGCACCGACCATGCGGGCCGGTACGAGCTGCGGGTGCGGCTCCTCGCCGGACTGAAGGGGGAGACGCACGACGCCCAGGCGGTGCCGATCGTGCCGCGGGAGTCGCGGGGCGCCGCCGACGGGGATCGCCGGCTGACCCGCTGCGAGCCCCTGGAGTTCGAGGTCACGCTGCCGGCCCGCGAGGGCACCTGCGACGTCGAGCTCCAGGCCGTGGAGGTCGGCAGCCTGCGTTGGGCGCGGCCGCTGGCGTCACGAACGGTCCAGGTCGTGGCCGTCGCGGACCGGCCTCCCGATCCGTCGCCGGCGGAGTGGAAGATCGTGCACGAAGTCGATCCGGGCAGCCCGCGGCTGCACGAGCGGCTGCGTCGCCTGCCGGGCGCCGGGCTCGCGCAGGTCGGCATGCCCTCGATTCCGTTGCCCGCGTTCCCGCGGCCGAACGTCGCGCTCCCGAACATGCCGCTCCCGAACATGCCGCTCCCGAACATGCCGCTCCCGAACATGCCATTGCCGAAACTGCCGGCCGTGCCGACGGTGTCGGCGATGGTGCCGCGGTTCAGCGGGCTGCTCGTGGCTGGCCACTCGACGGTCGAGCCGCACGCGCTCGGGCCGATGCTCCTGCTGCCGCCGGCCAAGGCCGCGGGCGAGCCGAGCTGGGAGGGTGTCGTCATCGCCGGCGCGCAGCCCGGCATCCCGCACGCGGTGGAGATCGACTATCCCTCGGATCAGGAAGCCGTCATCGGCGCCAGCGTGCTCGAGCTCGACGCCGTGGGGGCGCTCGTCGAGGTGCGGCATGCCGGCGGGTTCGAGGTGCGTCGTGATCCGTATGCCGGGGGCGTGGAACTGCGCCGGCATCGCTTCGTGTTCTGGCCCACGACCCGCAATCCGCTCGTCGTCGTCTCCAATCCGTCCACGCGGCGGCCGGCGACGATCGGCAAGGTGCGGGTGCTCGCCGGCCCGTCCCGGCTGCCGGCCCCGAGTGCGCCGAGCGCCGTCGCCCCCACCGCCGGTCGGCAGACGTTCGCGCTCTGGCCGACGCCCGACTTCACGGCCTGGGGCGGTGTCGAGCGGGTGGACGAGACCACGGGCCGTGGCGTTGCCGATTGGAGCACGCACCTCGCCGCGATCCGCCACTCGGCCGAATGGCTTTCCGCCCGGAGGGCGACCGGCGCGCTGGTGGCCGTCTACGCGCAGGGGGCTGCGATCTGGCCGTCGGCGGTCACGCGGCAGGCGCCGCGCTGGGGCAGCGGTGCAGCCGCGGAGGACGGGCTCGATCCGCAGGCGAAGGATCTGCTCGGGCTCCTCTGTCGGGTCTATGCGGGGGAGGGGCTGCGGCTCGTGCCGGGCATGGCGTTCGACGCGCCGCTGCCTGCGCTGGAGACGATGCTGGCCGGCGGCGGAGCGGACGCGGTCGGGATCGTCTGCCTGGGCCGTGACGGCCGGCCGCGGCGGACGTCACATTCCCAGCACTACAACATTCTCGATGCCCGCGTGCAGCAGGCGGTGGAAGAGCAGGTGCGCGAACTCGCCGTCCGCCTGCGCGGCATGCAGGCGGTGGATGGAGTGGCGCTGCTGATGCCACACGACGGCTGGCTGCACCTCCCGGGCACGGCCACGGCGCTCGACGATGCCACGTTCGCGCGGTTTCTGGACTCCGTGGGCGCGGAGGAGCCAGCAGCGGAGGGCGATCGATATGCACGCCGTGCCGAACTGGTGGAGGGGCCGCTCCGCGACCTGTGGCTCGAGTGGCGGGCCGACGCGGTCGCCGCCTTCCACGCCCGGCTCGCCGCCGTGCTCGCCGAGGCCGATCCACGCCTCGTGCTCCATATTGTGCCGACGACGCTGTTCGCCGTCGGCGACCTGGCAACGCGGTTTCGGCCGCGGCTCGGCACGGACGCGGCGGCCGGCGACGTGCTCCGCGAGGCCGGCCTCGATCCGCTGCGCAGCACCGCGCATCCCCAGGTGGTGTTCTCCATGCCGCACGTGCACACGGCGGCCGACGGCCTCTTGGACCGCGGGCTCGTGGCGGCCGCGAATCTCGCCCCGGCGGTCGCCGATGCGGCCCGTTCCGCCCGCCGCCGCGGCATCGCAATCGTGGAGCAGCCGGTGTCGTTCGACGCCCGGCCACTCGCCTCCCACGGTCCGTTCGGCGCGGCGACGCCTGCCGGGCCCTGCCCGATTCATGCCGTGCCCACGGCCGCCGAAGCGGGCCGCCCACTCGCCGAGTCGCTCATCCCCGCCGACGCCGAGATCGTCTTCGACATGCGGCTGTCCCTCGCCGAGTTCGCCGCGGGGGACGTGGGCACGGCTGCCTTCGCTGCGCTGCCCGCGGGCCAGGTGTCGGCGGTGCCCGACGTGCCGGCGCCCGTCGTCATCCGCATGCTGCCGCAGGGGGCCGGGGCGACATGGATGCGGGTGATCAACGCCGGCGCTGCATCGGGTCGGATTCGGATTGGGCTGGACGGCCGCCCGGCCGGCGTGGTGGACGTCGGCGACCGGTCGCGGATCGAACTGGGGACGGACGGCGTGGCGACCGTCCCGGTCGGGCCGTGGGGCGTCCGCACGCTGCTGGTGGATGGTGGCGTGACGGTGCGCAGCGCCCGCATGGACTATGACGAGGCCGTGTCGGCGGTCGTGGCCGCACGGATCCAAGACCTGCGGCGCCGCCGGGCGGCGCTGGAAATGCCGCAGCCGCTCGACGTGCTCGACAATCCAGGCTTCGAAGTCGGCCCCGAGGTCCTCGGGGCTGCGTTCGCCGATGGTGGCCGCGCGGCCGCCGTCACCGGCTGGGAACTGGTGGAGCAGCGCCGGGGCAGCCTCGACCTCGTGCCCGGCGTGCGGCCGCCGGGGGCCGGCGGCGGGCCGGGCCGCGGGCTTGCCTTCTCCTCCGTGAATGGACTGGCGTCGCTTCACAGCAATCCCTTCCCGCCGCCGCCGACGGGCCGCGTGAGTGTGGCGGTGTGGCTGCGGATCGAGGACGGTGCGCCGCAGCCGCCGTTGCGGATCGCGGTCGAGGGGCTGCACGACGATCGCGAGTATTACCGCTTTGCGGCCGTGGGCGGCCTGGCCGGCGGCCGGCCGCTGACCGCGGAGTGGGCGCAGTTCGTGCTGCCGGTGGACGACCTGCCGACCGCGGGCCTGGAGTCGCTCCGGGTGCGGTTCGATCTGCTCGGACCCGGCCGCGTGCTGATCGACGACGTGCGTGTGCTCGACCTGGCCTTCGAGGAGTCGCAGCGGGTGCAACTCGCGCGGCTCATCGCACGGTTCGAACAGTCATTGGCGACCCGCGACATCGGCGGCTGCGTCGTCGGCCTCGATGGCCACTGGCCGCGGTTCCTGGCGGAGTTCGTCTCCGACGCAGCCGTCGCCCGCATGGCGACGGTGCCCGTGCCAGTCGCGGCGCCCGCCGCCAAGCCCGCGCCGCCGGCAGGCATGCTCGACCGCGTGCGCGGCTGGTGGCAGTGAGTCAGCCCGGCGGCCAGCCGAGGGGACGGCCGCCAAGCAGGTGCACGTGGAGATGATCGACCGACTGCCCGCCATCACGGCCGCAGTTGACGACCAGCCGATAGCCGCCGTCGAGCCCGAGCCTCGCCGCCAGCTGCGTGGCGACGAGCACGAGGTGGCCGAGCAGCGGAGCGTCGCCGGGAGTGGCCGCCGCCAGCGACGGGAGCGGCTGCTTCGGGATCACGAGCACATGCACGGGGGCCTGGGGAGCCACGTCGTGGAACGCGAGGCACCGGTCGTCCTCGTGCTCGATCCGCGCGGGGATCTCGCGGCGGATGATCCGGCCGAAGATCGTGTCAGCCATCGACGCGATCCGCCGGGGCGGTCGCCTGCCCCTCGGCGGCCGGCTTCCGCGACCGGCGCCGCGGCGACTTGGGCTGTGCCCACTCTTTGGTGAGCGATTCGAAGACCTCGGGCGTCTCGTAGCGAATCACGTTGCGGCCCTCGGGCATCGGGCCGACGAGCGAGCGGAAGACGGGCGCGCCGCGAAGATCGAGATCGGTGCTGCAGTCGTCGGAGCCGACCTGCAGGTGGGTGCGGAGGATTTCCTCCGCGGAATCGAAGTCGCGAGTCACGAGCTCCCCGTCCGCGCCGCGGGTGACGAGTCGCCAGGTATCCTTTGCCATCGTTCGCTGTCTCCGAGTGCGCGGAGGAACGGCCGGCCAAGGCGTTCCGCTCCGCTGCTGTTCCATCCATCGGCCGGGCGGCCCGGGGCGGAGCAAGGTCGCGGGCGGCAGTGGCGTGGCCGTCACGATGCGGCGCCGCCGGCACGGAGGGCACATCCGGCAGAGCCGTTGCAGCCCGACCTGCGGGGGCGATCTTGAGGCGCCGGTGGAGGCCGCTTAGAATCGTCCCCGGAGGGTAAGCGAACGGCTAGCGGTCTGACTCGAAATCAGATGCCCCGAAAGGGGTTGCGGGTTCGAATCCCGTGCCCTCCGTTTATACGCCTGCACCGCCATCGTGGCCGGTGCAGGCTGGGCTTTGAAGGCCGGCCATCCGGGCCGGCAGCGGACCCCTGCACCGCCATCGTGGCCGGTGCAGGCTGGGCTTTGAAGGCCGGCAGCCGACCCCTGCACCGCCATCCTGGCCGGTGCAGGTATTCGCTTGCGACCGTTGTTTGCAGATCCTTTGAATTGGGAATCGGTCTCGTCGCCCGTCCAAGAAGCCCCGGGTGGAAACCCGGGGACACCGGGCATGAAAACCACCCCGCCGTCCATGCCGGATGACGGCACGCAATGTCCCGGTTCAAACCCACATCGCATGGCACCCGGGAAGGCATGCGACCCGGTGTCCCCCGGCTCCCGCCGGGGGCTTTTTGTGGGAGCGCCAGGCCCGGAGGGCCGGGTTGTCTGCACGCGGGCGGAGGCCCGCCAAGCGAACTGCGGCACGAGGCCGCAGGTTCGCGTGAAACATCCTCCC
>Ga0315909_10002785_pt1 | contig 22062 bp, 24 predicted proteins | sample LakEriMetagenome_11_FD_203527 | JGI IMG/M metagenome (GOLD analysis project Ga0315909, IMG submission 203527) | Freshwater fungal communities from buoy surface, Lake Erie, Ohio, United States - Buoy 2 MA125 | ecosystem: Environmental > Aquatic > Freshwater > Lake | place: USA: Lake Erie, Ohio...
TAGTTGCAGCAACTTCATTCATGATTTCCTTCTCATCCGCCCGAGTTAACAATCTGAATGTTACTTGGGTTCCTGTTGGAAGTGTTAATTCGTATTCATTATTAGTTGGTAATTTAGTTGGTTCGATTGTATCCAATGTTGTTAAATCGATATTATGTGGGAATTTCACTCCACAGGTTCCACAACCTAATTCAATTGGATAATCCTTACCATACGCTAAGATACGAGCCGCAACCATTACTGCATTCAAATCTCCAATCAATAAATCATCGGGTTTCACATTAGGTGTGACAATCAAACTTTCCATCAACTTGTCAATAACTGTTCCCTTTTGGATAAGATTAGTTGAGGTCAAGATATCTTCTTCCTTAGCGGTCATATACTTAACGTCAATCTTCCCACTCCGTAACGGACTCCCTTCTGGATAGAACTTTCCACCACTTGGGAGGTCTATCGTTTCTGTAGGGAAATTGTATTCTGCCATAAATAACTCCTTAAACTATTTGGTTTTACCACCTATATACATATCAATCGTCTATATTTTTAGTGGAAATATCTTCCCTATAGACCTGACTAATTTTAGATACAAATTCCTTAAAATACGACTTCGAACGTTCTGGTGTGACCAATGCTCCGTCCACAACCAAATCTGCGACCTTTTGTTTTTCTTTAAGGATATCCCGCATATATTCATCAATCGTATCAGCACATAACATATAATAAACTTGGACTTGACTCTTTTGACCGATACGGTGGGTACGGTCCTCTGCTTGTTCGTGGTTCGCCGGAACCCAATCACAATTCAGGAACACCACGGTATCTATCTGTTTCTGAAGTCCGTCAATACCCATACCTGCCGCTAAAAGACTGAATAATCCTACTTTAGCTTCCCCACTCGTCAAACGGTCAATAGACTTCTGACGTTCTTTACTATTCATTTCACCCGTCAAGATAGCTGATTTCTGTCCATAATGTTCTTCTAGGAACTTTAGTGGAGCGATATAATTACTGAAAATAAGGATGGGTTTATCGTTATCCAAGAATTCATCAATCATTTCCACCAATCGTGGCATCTTCTTTTCAATCAAGAATCCTTGGATTTTTGGCATGTGACCGATGGTGGGTTTCTCAACCTTCCATCGGCCAAACACTTCTCGTAACATTTCTTTATATTGTTTCTGTTCGTCCTTCGTCAATTCCACGTACAGGTCATTTCTCTGCTTTGCGGGAAGTTCGGTCAAGATTTGTTCTTTTTTTCTACGGATGACCAAATCTTTTGTACGGTCGTGAAGGTCTTGAAGATTACGTGGTGCCTCACCCTTCCATCCACCGTAGCGTTGGGTGAAATGGAAGAAGTTATTGAAACGGTCTTTGTCGAGGAAGTTTAACAAAGCAAATGCTTCAATAGGACGAGACATTACGGGCGTACCTGTAAGGAAGAGACAGTATTTGGTCTTGATACCAGGATACTTTCGTCGTTCCTTGTATGACCCTAAAATACTCTTTGCTCGGATAGTTTGTCGGTTTTTAAGATAAGTAGCTTCATCACACACTAATAGGTCGAACTCTTGCTTTCGCAGGTCACCAACCACCTTACCAACGGCATCATAATGAACAATATGGAACTGGTTCTTTAGTTTTCCATCATAACTCTTACTATCCCAAATAGTCGCATCTTTACCAGTGAACTTTTTGATTTCACGTTGCCAGTTAACCACCACAGAGAGTGGACAGACGATGATCGTCTTAAGATTCTTGTGTTGTGCGAATCCAATTGCTTGTGCAGTCTTACCCAATCCGGGCGCATCGGCAATCAAACACCGACCATCTGCGCGTTCCACGAACTTGACACCTACTTTCTGATATGGATAGAGTTGGAGTTGCATCCCATCAATTGAGAAGTCCACATCTTCCTTAATCCGAATCTCATCTAAATCTTCTCTACGGTCACGTAATTTACTCAGTAGACTGAGTACTTTGTCATCACATTTAATATTTTGTTCTCCAAAGACATTAAACGCCTTCGGAAGATGAACCGCAGGAAACTCCCACCACTTCTCATCCCCGTTCCACTTCCGTCCGTCCACTTCGTATTTGAACTTCGCCATCAAGTTGGGATTATACGGCATGACGACAACCGCAGTTTTACTATCCTTTAAGTGAATAGAAACTGTGGTGTCTGTAGAAACTTGTGGTGTGAATTGGGAAGTCGGATTATTCGTCTTTGCGATTTTGAGGTGAGAGATGTCCTCACCCTTAAGTGTCAATGTTGCCGCTTCTTTCCAGACTTCAGGTATACCAACGGTTTGTGTCATCCATTGTAAGTATGACTGATTGTTGTAGTATACGTGAGCGATTGAGTGTCCTTTAAACTTCCCAAATGTCAGTATCGCGTTATTCGCTGACGGGTGTAACATTAGATTGTTCGGTCTTAACGTAAGTGAAATTGTCTAGGTCCAATCTCCATCCATCTTCTGGATTGAGATTTAGCATTCTCATCATTTCCTCATTAGCAACCATTACTTTATTAAGTAATTGTTCTTGATACGTTTTTAATAACTGGTTATTACTTTCAATCAAATGACGTAATGCTAACGGTACAGGAACCAGATGTTTCATAAATTACCTTTGGTTAGTGTTTAATGAAATTTAAAATATAATTTATTATTTGTCAAGGTATAGGTGGTGATGTAATTCGTAAATAGTCTGGACACCCTGCTTGTGCTTGAGCGGAACTACAAGTGGCTGGGACTTGCATACATACAATACTAAATTGTGACCCAGATGGTTGATAGTAATTTACACCATAGGTAACACCATCATTATATTGTGCAGATAATGATACTTCCAATCCCATACAACGAACTGTTCCAGGCGGACAAGTTAATACGTCCGTTCCCTTTGAACCGGTTGGGCCTTGATTACCGGCTGCACCTGATACTAATAAGGAGGGGTTTAAACTTGCAGAAGTTTGGCAATCTGATAGTGTTTGACTTATCCCGGCGGTTCCGGCGGAAGGAGGATTAACGACTGTGGATGCGAAGGAAGCAGTTAACGCAGTTATTGTATTAACAACAGGTACACTAGCAGTAGTAGCAAGTAGTGAATGACTAATACTTTGTATTGTCGTTGCTTGACTACCACCGAATGGAAAATAGTATGACATAATTAATTAAACCCCACTGTAACAGACGGCTGCCAGAGAAGATGAGGAGTTACTTTGTACTGCATAAACTGAGTTTTGTCCGTTTTCTGTGTGCGCCCCGACAGCGGCAGGGAAGGTTACAAGTCCACTAAGTGCTGATGCTAATGTATCAGTACACGTATTATTTGTGTATAACGGGAATCCTGCACCAAAGTTTGCGTCCACTGCGGCTTGTGATGACCCGGAGGTAGTGTAGTATGTTATTGGATTATATGGAGGGTTTGTAGAGAAATCACAAGTATAATTACCAAATACTTGATATGCTGAGTATAGGTTGACTGTCCAACAATTTGTTGGCGCAGGAGTGCTGCATGATGCACCCATTTTGGTTGCATCATGCCATGAACTGGATATAAGATATACACTATCACCCCGAGGACCAGTGACCCCTCGTATTCCTTGTGGTCCCTTCGGTCCAGCTAATGATGCACCAGTTCCGGCTGCTCCAGCTGACCCCGTTTGGTTAAGGGCTAGACTAGCGGTGTTCACTCTTGTAACTAAGATGGCGGAAAAATTAGCAATAAATGAACCAGTTCTTGCTATACTGGCACTTACTGCAAATCCAAGTTCATTTCCTGGAATATTATTAGGGTAAAATTGCATATATTATACCGATTATGGTAGACCAATCACCGTAGAAACACCACCAGCAGAACCACCGAATCCTTGAAGTCCAATATCACCTGTTAATCCTGGTGTAAAACTACACGTACCATTTGTCCCATTTACCCCAGGCACACCATTAAGTGCACGTGATGCACTCACCACTCTTAGTCCATAACTTGCAGATGCAGCGTAACTTGATATGGATGCAGTAGTTGCGGCGGCGGGATTGTATACTTGATTTAGTGAACTAGACCCGAATGGATAAAAACGCATATTAATCTTCTAATGTGTAAATGGTAAGTGAAGAATTTAATGAACCAGAGTATACAGTTGTCACATCAGATAAGTTTTCTAGAATATAACTTGTTCGATTAACGCCTGGAATATAGTTTGGGTCTTCCCATGTGTATGCTTCCAACACAGGTACTAATGGATAGTTGAAACTTGCGGAATCAAACATCATATCTGCAATTAATTTTGAACCAGAATTCGGTTGTGTTCCGAATGAACGTGTTCGTTCTGCTAAAGGTACATCAGACATATCGGTAGAATATATACGTAGTCTACTAGCGAAATCTGTTACATTTTCAACAGTAAATCCAGTAAACCATCCGTATCCTGGACACGTTAACGGGTCTTGATAATACGCACCAGAACATTCAGGTGACAACCCATATCCATTTGGATAAGTTGAATCTATAAATGCTCCAATCAACACAGACGCAGTAGCTGCACTATTGATAGTAAATTCGTGTGACGCGTATTCCCATTGACCCGAGTTTCCACTACTGGTTGCAAACAAATATGGATATATAGGATTACCACCAGAATCGGAAGGTAAAAGGATATATCCGCATCCAGTTACAGGATTTTGTGTAGTATTAGTACACCAATGCCATCCGGATACTCTATATGTTTCACCAGCGTCTACAGGTAAATAATAAAAATTACCATCTTTCCAAAATGTTCCTGTACGTGTTGCTATCTTTGCAGCGTAGAGTGTGGAATCAACGGGAATCTGAGGGAATTGTTGGGTAACATTCGTATCAATTGTATGTAATTCTCCTGTTAATTCTCTACCGTAATAAAATTCCCATCCACTCCCGTCACCGCTACTACCGAGAGCCCATTGTTGGTCTGGATTGAAATTATAGGTACTCTTTGCATTAAGAATTGCAAAGCTCTTTGGGGTATGGAAACTTCCACTTACTCCATAAAAAGACGCTGTGGTAAGGGGGACTTGTGACCCACTAAAGATAATCACTTCTTTATTTTCTTGACTGTCCCCGATGTCACTTAAGGTAAATGATGTCAGTTCAACGGTTTGTTGTAAACCAGACCCACTCATATTATACCATACTAAACCTCCACTTACTGCATGCCCAATGACTGGAGGAGCAAATGTGAGAGTTTCTGCGGTGGTTAAATTTATGTCGGCAATCAATCCAACCGATTGTGAGAGATTGAAATTTCCTGGCGCACGGTTGGCGTCAACAATCATACTATTTTGGTCGGTATATAATCGAATCCGTATCGGTGGGTTTTGGAGTAATTTTGCATCCAATAACACAAACGCTCCACCCATACTCTGGATGGAGGAACTAGCGATATTAACACCGGCGTTCTTGGTGATATCCGTTTTTACTCGTTGATTTATATTACGAGAAAATTGATTTATAAATCCCATACGGTAATTTACTCTTAAAAGGTACGACTATAAATATATAACTGATAATAAATTACCCTATTTCTCCCACTTTTCTTTAGGACATGCGGTTGGTCCTGGTGCAGGGCTATATACTTTTTTTGATATTGGACACCCACAAGCACCACATATATGTGTCATAATAAGCTTTTTAAATTCTTTATATTCACATGTGTCACAAATAGACGCACGATATTCTGCAATTTCTTTTTGTTCTGGGGTTGGGTTAGCTGCTCGGTGCCATGCAACTATAATTTCTTTTATATCAGGTATTTTCATGTTAAATATTGTAACGGATAACCAAACAGTTTATAATCTATATAGTACATGTTTTCTATAGTTTTTACAAAATCTGGATTATTAAAATCTACATTTACCTTACCATCATTAGAACTTGCATTAAGTTTGGGTATTTCGTTTATGTTATATCCTAATGTGGTATCTATCCAATCGATAAATTCTTCTAATCTTTCGTAATGAAATATTTTTAATTTTGGATGATATGCCCAAAATACTTGTGTTTTAAAAAATGCTGAGATAGCACCGTGATAGTTTACACTATCTTGTTTTCTTATATTTGTTTCGGTAAAAATAGTAGGAAGTGATCCGTGTTTAAGATGACAATTTGTATTAAATGTCGAGTTTAAAAAGTTCACACAACTTTCTGTTGATTGCCACAATAGGTTTACATCAGAATCAACATCCATAAACCTATCAGCCAAATAATATATAATAGACTTAAATCTACTTAATGGATGTCGTACTACACTAACAGCAGGTAATACTTTTTTATACATCTCACGCAATTCTACATAAGAATAATGATAGTGCTTACCATCTAGTGTATCAGGTTCTGGTTCATTATATTGTGTAAAAAATTTATTAAATGACTGTGTTGCGGTTCTTGGTACTTTTATCCAAAAATATTCTTGATTGTCAATTAATGATGTCAAAACCATAAATAAAATTTATTAGGATTGCGCACAACCGTAACCTGCACAACTACAAAATTTACCACCGTTATTGTTGCATGTTACATTACCCGTACAGAACCCACCACAGTAACTACGTAAAACTACTACAGTATCATCTTCACTTATTGTGTGATAAATGTATGTTTCATCGTCACTTAATTCTGTTACAGAGGTATTATATACCTTCATTATAATTAACGAATATCCGATGGAAGCCCCACTAGCATTTAGAATATCTATTTCCAAAACATAATTACCAGATTCTACTGATGTAGGTGGAGATATGGTTAATATGTTATCCGCTAAAGTAACCCAGTCCGGTGTGGTTTTTCGTTTTACCCCACGCATAAAATCGTAGATTTTTATAGATGCTGCGGGTGAAGCTAATTGAACTGGGATTGTAAATGTTGTTCCTTTTTGTATCTCAATGATTCTATTTTCTTTTGGAGGTGATATAATTAATTCTGAATATGGAATGTATATCAATACGTTAGGTGTAGTTCCGTAAATAGTTTCATTTCTAAACAACATGTCGTATTTAGCACTTGTTAATATGATATTCTGTATTGTAGAAGCAGAACTTACAAGCGGATTGTCAACTATGAACTGACATACTGCACCAGATACTATAGCCGCTGCTATGGATGTTCCAGATTTAGTTTCAATTTCTCCATTTACTGTTAGAACAGAAACATCTATTCCAGGAGCGGTAATATCTACATCTGGACCCCAATTACTTCCGGCACCAGTACCCCACGAAATAACTCTATCGTATGCGTCTGATGCAGCCACGCCTAACACGGTATTTAATCCTACCGGTGACAAAGTATTTGCGTCTACCATATCGTTACCTGCTGCAGCAACAACCACTAATCCGTGATTTTGTAATTCTTGAATTTTACTATCCAGAATAAGACTTTTTGGTATGTTCCAAGAACAATTTACAACTTTAACTCCCGGAGTTAGTTGATGGTCACTTAATACAGCGTTAAATGCATTCAATAAAACGGAAATGGAAATTGATTGTCCCAAAGGTATCTTAACACTTTTCAATGTAGCGTCCGACGAAACTCCTAATGTTTTACCGACTATAATACTTGCTAAAGCAGTTCCGTGTCCTTCTGTATCAGTAAAAATTCCATCCCAGCTCCAAAGGTGTTGGATATCTGCACTAGATAATTCTTCATGTGTAGTATTTACCCCAGAATCAACTAGATACACTGTACTTCCTACTCCTCTGTTTCTCGTAACATATACTTGTCTCATTGGTAACTGTTGACTACAAATTCTATTTAAATGCCATTGTTCGGCTACAGTTATTTCAGAATCAAGTTCGTAAGCCAGTACACCAGTAACAGAGGAAAATTCTGTGTTTGGGGATTCTAGTAAAATAACACCCAACGCAGTAAGTGTTTCATTAATAGTACATCCTGTAGCTATTAATGAAGATTGTAACGTAGATAAGTCTACATTTTTATCATAAGATATTACATATTTTGCCATAGAGTTTCCTCTGAAAATTTAAGAATCTATACCACAGGCTTCAAGACCCCAACTACGTTCCAAACAAAAGTAACAGTTACCACATGCTTCTTTCATACTATATCCACAGGAATAGGTCATCTTTAATATATCTAATATATTGTATCGGATATAATAAGATATGATTTCACCTTTATCCATATCTATAAACGGCCGTATGTGAAACTCATTAAAGGATTTACCTCTAACCGGTGGTGTATCTCCCTCAATATAATTAGTTGGTTTCAAAAAATCCAAAACTTTGTTACAACCAGAAAAAACACATCCAGGTTCAACCGACAGTATCATTTCTGCAAATTGTCTAAGAATAAATTTCTTATCAAAATTTTGGAACGGAATTTTTACGTCGAATCTTTGTTCTAACACATCTAAAATTTTACGACATCTAATAAAACTTATATTAGATTTACTCATCAGCAAACCATAACACTTTATTTCTAAATCTGGACGTTGTTGTTTTTCTAACAGCAATAGATATAAAAGTAAGGTACTATCTACCCCACCAGAAAAGAGTACATGAATTTTTTTACAATTTTCTGGTATACGTATTTCCATATAAATATCAGTTATAACCCCATTTCCTTCCGAATTTGGGTGGCACTAATGGCTTCAGTTTGGGGGTCTAGGTCAATCTTTTCTACCTTATACCCCACATCCCGACCATAATAGACCCCCGTAATATTAGGGAATGCCATGATTAGGTACTTTCCACTATATTTCGTTTCTAATTTAGCGTGTATTCCCTTTACTACGTCTAGATAATCAAATGGATTCTTTTCATCCAGACCATGCGTATCCCGCACCCCGATAAGTACCTGCCCTTCCTTTTCTAGAATCTTCTCAAACAGTTTGAGATGACCATCGTGGAACGGCTGGAAACGACCAATCATCAACCCAGTCGGTGATTGATATTCAAACTTTACGTTCAACCTTTGAATCAGCTCTACAATAGGTAATATCTGTTCTTCTACATTTCCCCATTGTCTGATAAGGAAATCCACATTATCTAGTTCTGGCCGTTCAAATACCTTATTAGTATCCTCAAATCGTCCAGACTCAATCGTATCCATAAAGATTGTAAGATGCGCATCAAATATCCGTCTAGTATGTTCTGTGGGACACACAAAATCTACGACAGATACCCGTGTGCCACTGATTTCACATAACTTACTCATTCGTTTAGCTTGTCTGGTACGACCGTCTTCGGAAAAGTCCCAATCGTTGAACATTTTTCGAACTTCATCTGCGTTGAAGTAAGCGGCACCTAACTTGTCCGCGAGTACTTTCGCTAACGTAGTTTTTCCAGACCCAGGCAATCCCATAACTAAAATTTTCATAACACCGTCCTATTTTTTAATTCCATATGGTATCCATTTATACCAAAGTCGTTCATGAACAAAATATATAACTGGTTTTATTACCAACTCAATAAACCCCATACTACTCGCTATTGTTATATTTTTTGTAAATATATACGATATTATAACTGTTGTCAAGGTTCCTACTATTCTGTATGTTATTGTTTTTGCGATATGTCTTTTTACTTGAATCATAATAACTCGCTTGTAAATTGATTATATAATTGATTAAATTCGTTCACATCTATTAATAGATCTTCATCATTAACTATTGGAGGTATATGTCTATATGTTATTCTGGTAGGTGGTAGTCCTAACGATTTTAGAAATTGTTGAGATTGATTTATAATGTATGTATCATAAAAACTATAATCGCTATACATTTCTAATTTCATATGATTTTTGTACTCTATAAGTTTTTCTTTTATTTGTTCCTCCGTGAATCGTACACTACCTTTTAATTTAATTCTTTCAGTACGATTTCCAAATAAATTTTGGCTTACGTTCATTATTAACGAACGTAATATTTGCTTTCTAACATCGTTTGGTTTTAAAAATATTAACTTATATGTTGAACTTTTAAATAAAGGTATCACATCATAACTATAATTACTTAATATTTTTATTACTGGTAATGGTGTTTCTTGCAATATTGATTTATATATTTCTATATTTTGTTCTACCGTGTGCCCATATTTTAGATTAAATGGTTCACAATGTTCTATAGAAAAATTTGAGTATCTTGTGTCACTCAACAGCAAACTATTATTTATCAGACTCCATGCGAAAGTAGATGCTGTTCTAGGTAAAGAAATAATGCAATACATTTTATTTTTTTCTTAGAAAGTTCTTACCAAAACTTCTTCGTCTTGCAAAAAATATACTTTCCATAAACCACCCCAAATCTTTACTTCTAATTGGATCGTGTGGATATGTTACATTAACTACAACATCTTCTTTTTTTAACTTACTGTCTGTGTGTAGTATATATTCCAATATATTATACTTTGTTTTAATTTCATAATTTATTAAGTTTCCTTGTTTCGCAACCACAGACTCATTTAACAGGATTAAGTCTGTATATATTTCATTCGGTAAATTGAATGTCTTTAAGTACTCGTTTATTAAGCTGTACATTTTGTGGTACGTTCTATTTGAATGAACATTAAATAATGTTCTATACTGATTTGTAGACGCCGTTATTGTAACAGGTCCTAACTCTGATATAATTTGAGTGCCGTTAAGATACCACTCTTTTATAATATCAGTCATTGTGGTTTCTTGTTCATTCCAAAAACTATCATTTTGTAAAAAGTTTCTGAAACCATTATAAAACTGATTATATGAAACATTCAAATATTTCCTCAAGAACCTCGCTACATACTGTGAAAACCCACCAGTATGCCAAGTTATCAAGAACCAAGATAATTTATACCCTTCTACCATTTCATTTAAACTCATAGTAGATGTACTGGTTACTATCTCAGAGTATTCTGGTGCTTCATTATCTACTCCATTTGGAAAGTAATCCAATACCTTTTGTCCTCGTATTTTAAATAAAGAACGTTGAGTTAAGTTCATCTCTGCATTTTCTAGTAGCTGTGCCTGCCAAACTTCAACACTATCATGCTGACCCACCTCAAATACTCCGTACATAGTATTTTCCCAACTCCGTAACGTTTCTCCAGGTAATCCCAAGATTAATTCAACATTTAATGGTACTCCATCTTTTCTACACTCACTAAAAATTTCATTAATTTTGTTAATACCCATATTGTTTCGTTTAATGGTTTTCAGAGTATTTTGGTCCATACTTTGTAAAGATATGGTCAAACCATTATTAAAGTGCCCACTCGTGATAAGTTTCTTTGCTATCTGTACCACTTCTGATTGTTGGTTTTTTGCCCAACTCCATCCTGTACGATACGGATACCCATATTTGGTCTGTACTTCAATTAACTTATCTACAATTAGATTGTCTCTGTCTATAAAGATACCAAAGTTGGAATCTGCAACATCCATATATCCAATCTTGTTTTGAGCCATCCATTCTATTTCGTGAAATACCCGTGTCAGATTAAATTTCTTCATCTTGGAGTACGTCAATGACCCCCAATCACAGAATGTACAATGATATGGACATCCTCTATTTGTTTCCACCACCGCATTCCATTCCGTTTCTAGTGGTAATATAGTATCAAACACTCCACTTAAATACGGAGAAGGAATGGCGTCTAACTCATCAATCCGTTTACTTGTCCCCGTATCTTTACATTCACCGTTTTGATTTATCAATAATCCAACAACGTCTTGGTAATCTTGATTATTAATCCAACGTTCTAACAGTTCCGTAAAAGCATATTCTCCTTCTCCTTTAACAATCACATCACAGAACGGCATTACCTCTGAGAATATTTTAGGATTCGTAATTGGCGGTTCGGGTCCACCAAACACTATGAGTACATTAGGGTTTAATTTCTTAATGGTTTGTGCTAATTTAAAGTTGTAATTTCTATTCCAGACATATGTAGAAAACGCAACTATATCATTTTTTGCCAATGTACTTGCCAATTCTTCAATCGATTCTCTTTTATACACTAACTTATCTAATCGTAAATTATTTTTTATAATTTTATTAGTTAATGCATAAGACCACAACATACCAACACTATAAGGAAGATATGCTGCTACTCCACCAGGTCCTTGTCTAAAGTTTGGTTGTACAAAAGAAATAGAATAACGTGTCATTGTCCCTTTGGTTTATATCCATAATCTTCGCCACCTTGTCCTACAAAATGTCCATCCCAATTTTCTTCTTCATATAATTTATGATGAGAATATTCATTGGATTTGTAAGTACTTCTGTGTGGCGGATTGTCCTTATCTGGTTCCGATGTACTAATGTAGTAAAAGAATCGAATTGCACACCGTCCAATATCCTCAGGAGCATTTACTGCACTCACCCGATGATAGGGTCCATGACGTACATTTTCATTGATAACAAATCTATTGAACCGTGGTGAAACGGATTCAATTAATGTTGCATCAGGATTAACATCAATATTATCTGTGTAGTATTGAATGTGTCCACCCCATTCATCTTTCCAATCTGGTGTAATGTATAATAACGATGTTAACTTTCTGTGTAGACGGATTCTGTCGTTCCAGTTAAAGTCATAGTGACACCCAAGATTACTTCCATTTCGTATAATAGAATATCCCGCGCCCACCAAATGTGGGTCAGGAAGTAATCCAGTAATACCTGTCATCTGTTCTAGCTCATAAAGAAATTCACCCGAATGCATGATGTCATATGTCACACGGTGTGCTGTTGGAAGAGAAATTAAATCATTGAATTCTTCCATACGTGAACCTGCGCGAGTGAATACTGTCCACCCACCCTTTGGAGCGTTTACACATTCTTCATACAGAGCGTAAACTGTATCTTCATCTAAAAAATTATCAATCTTTGTTTTACCGAATCCATATTTGGTTTTACTACTTTCCCATTCAGTCTTTTTATTAATCATAATTTATTTCCAAAGTAAACTTACAAGAATTATTGTCAACGCAAGAAGTAATTGTACAAATGTTTTTCCGGTAAATGGTTGGTTGAAGTGATATGGATATAGTGCCGCAGCGACAAGTATTCCCGTCACAAAGAATAAAAATCTATTTGACCACATTTCACCATTAAACGCTTTTACTCCATAATGTGATGCGGAAATCCAGAAGAATGCAGATAGTGAAGCTAACAAATATGGCCATGGAGTTTTAATCCAATTAGGATTTTTAAACTGCCAATACATTATATACCAATGTCCAAAAGAACCTAAAATGAATAAACCGAAAGAATAGAGAAAATGAAGTAAGTTTGTCATAGTTTCACCATGATATGTTGTGTTTAATATTAGACCATCTATCGGTGAAATCAAACTGTAATTCTCCAACAAAAGGTTTTATTTTATCGTATATATAATCAATAAAAAAGTTAATGTACGCTGAGTGATGTGGATGTGCACCAAAAGAAGTTACATATCCGTCCTCTGGAATATCCCATTCGTTTGCCGAAGATGTATAGGCTATATGCCCATATTTTTCCATAGTATATTCATCAATTCCACCATAATTTATGTTGTCTGTCTTGTAGAAATGAAAATGTGTTAAATCAATCAAACTCCAAATCTTATTAAGATAATCAGAAAAATCCTTTATATGGTGTAAATGCTTTATGTTAGGTACTATTATTTTTTCTTGCTGGATAAATTCATTGAGTTTATCATCGCTTGTAAAACTAGAAAAATTATTTTTATATCCTTCAAATGTATTATTCATTAAGAAAAACGAATATTGTATGCCGAACGATTTTAGGAAACTTTGAAGGTCCAAAATATTAGTAAGATAACTTTCCAATCTATCAATTGGTTTGTTATTTATCGCTGCGTTGTCTACAAATTCTGTTATGTAGTGATGTAAATTTTTGTTTTCAAAAGAACTTAAATCAGAATGTTCTACATTAGCATATGCTCTGTCGCCAAACACCGTAGTAAGTGATTTGTACTTACCAATAAAATTATCTGGTACATCGTCCGAAATGTCATTGAAATTATTGTTCCAAATAAATGACTTTAACGTGTGCTTATCATCATTAAGAAGTTCTTTACAAAACTCTTGTGGTAATTCTATATGTAATCTATTAGGTTGCGACCATTCTGCAATTACATAAATGTCAGACGGAGATACACCTTTTTCAAAAAGTTTAGATACGGCATACATAACACTTCTTTTTGCGTAATCTGCACCAGTTGAATCACAATGTAAATCTATGATTCTAAAGTTATTATTATTACCTTTAGTAAATGCTTTAAAAGATACAAACATTACTCCATAGCTACAACCTGTATTTATTATGTATTTCATAGGTATTCTGTATAAATCTTCTGTTGTCGTAAATCCTTGTACAACCAACTGCCACCCACAGATGGGTTAATATCTTTAATCTTTTCAGAATGAAATATTTCCAATCCTCGTTTTGCTTGTTCTGGGGTCATATACATATGCCACCCGATACATCCAAACTCGTCATCATTATACATGGTATATTTATGCCGACCATCATATATCATTGGTCGTGACCACTTTTCAAACGTTTCATCGTTGGTCAGTATCATCCCGCCTGTTCCTATGTTTAGTATTTTCTTTAGATGAAAAGACAATATCATAAATTTATCTTCATACCGATGTGACATCCCTTTCCATAACCCAGTAGCTGCATCTACTATGGGTGCTCCACCGAGTTCATAAATACCATCCCACTCATAATCTTCAAATTTAACTTTGTTACCACTTAGTATAATTTGATTAGGTACAGACACATATGTTCTCGCCGGAACTGTTATATCTTTACCTACGATACCTAAATAATGTAACACTAATTTTATAGCATTAGTATTAGAATCACATGCAATAGCGTGTTTATATCCAGTATAATTTGCTAATTCTGATTCAAAATGGGTTACCCAATCCCAACTATCAGTTATTAAATAATCCTTCATACATTATGCATTTGTTTTAATTTTAACTTAATTTGTGAAAGATGCGCATTTTTACTTCTAACGGTCAATGTATAAAAATTCTGTTCTACTCTTTCATAATTTTTAACATAGAATTTATGTAGTTCTTCAAGCGACATATTCTTAATTACTTGCAAATTTTTATCTAATTTTTTTAGAGTTGCCGCTTTATCATTAGTTACTGTGTTGTCAAATAAATCATCAAACATATCAAAACCCAAATTCTTCAAATAATCAGTTATAGAAGGTTGTCCATAAATTAATGGAATGTTAAAGCCTGCAAATGCTTTAAATGATTTTTCAGACAATGATACTACATTAGAACTCTCTATATAATTTGTTTCCGACGTTATTGATATATAACTTTGCCAAGAATATATGTGCGGTGTAAGAAAGGGTATATAAAATATACCAGGTTGTGGTGTGGGTTCATAGGTTTCTAAAAGGTATGGAATTTCAAATGTAGACAAATGTGTTTTAAATTCATCTATCGACATATTTAACCATTCCGCCGATTCTTGCATATGCTCTTCTTTTTTTAAAAATCCAGGATAGTCCAAGTATGAAAAGAATCCTTCTTCTAAAAGATTATGTTTTTTTAATAATCCATAAGCAGCCAATCTGTGTGGCTTATGTATACCGTTAAGAAAGTTATACTTTTTGTGTTTTCTTAGTAGAGCATTACCCTTAAATATATTATGCATCGAAGAATAATTTTCTTGCAAGTATGAATTTATTAAGTAGTAAGGAAACACTTTATTTAATTGATTGGTGTCACTGGTACTAAAAGAATTCAACACGTATATTACATTATTAATATTAGATGTTTTACTATTCAGTAACAGCGTCATATCCAATTCATGATAAAAAAATACAAACAAAACGTTTGGATATTTTTTACATATAACTTCATCATACATCATTAGTGATTGCTTATGCTCAAAGCAATCCAAATTACAAGCAAAAATCTTAATGTCTTTATTTTCTGTTAGTAATTTATCAACAAATTCTATCGAAACTTTATCGTTACCATCTTTTATTGTGTTAACTTGTATGTTATCGGATGCAAACATAGTTTTTATAAAATATTCCAAATCTATGTACTGATACGGAGTTGTGGGATTTGACCAAGTTGAATCAAAATGCCAAGTTTTTATGTCTAACACATAAATCATAATGTGTACCGTCCGTAGTTTATTTTACTCCACATTCTTTCAAAAAAATAAAATGCAAAAAATCCAGTAATATTCATGTAGATAGCATTAAGTAAATTACTATCAGTAATATGAATAGTTAACACTAAAAATGAGTTTAATATCGCTATTAATCTCCAACTAACAGCTTTGAATATAGTTCTTTTTTTAGTTTCTATAATGCCCATTAAATAAACCAACCTTTGTTTAATAAATTTTTATGTAAGACATCTGCTATCAAGTTCATACCTAATGGTCCAGCGTGACCACCATCAATATTCCATTGTGTATCATGCTGTTTGAACTGATATAAACTCCATAGTATGACATCATCTACTTTATACTTTATATCGATTGAATCAAATATCCATCCAGCTTGTATATTCTTAAAATCATATATCATTACATCATCTACATCAACTCCAACTGTGTTGGTTGACCAAAATTCTTTTACCATCTCATATTCATCATGAGTATCGTAGTAGTTTGTAAAATTTAATTTATAGGATAAGAACGGGGAGTATCCATCAACGATAATGTGGTCTAGGTTTAAGTTTTTAAGGAACAAATGTAAAGAACTTATCCTCAAAGCCCAATGTAACATTAATTCTTGAAACTGTTCATGAATGTACGGTGGATTTACATTATGGTTGTTTCCTATCTTCCATTGATTTCTAGAATTAGGGTAATGTTTATGCTCTGGAAAATAGGATAGGTCATTAATAATATTGTGTGGTTCTATCCATGCACCTACGTTTTGTCTAAATGCCGGTTCGTCTGGCCACCATTCCGGCTTATGTTCTAGAAAATAATATTTTTTCCAGTCATTATATCCAAGACTAGCGACAGCAACCTGTGACAAATATTTTATATTCCACTTTTGCCAGACATCTGTTCTACACGTTGCAATTTCTTGGTAATTTACTCTCCTATCCAACGCAGATTTTTGTAATATAAAAAAACACTCATCAAGTATGCTTCGATTATTATTAATAAAAGACATTAAACTTGTTTCTAATGCATACCATCCGGACCCACAAACTGCTAAGTTTATTACCTCTAGTCCTAATTTTTTTCCTAATAGGTTCGGATATGTTTGACTGTGTTCACATCCTTGTCCGAATGTCTGCGAACATCCTATAGTAACTAGATATTTATACTTTTTCATATTACCAACTTATTTCCCAATCTTTGAAATCTGCGGCTAAACAATCAATCTTGTAATCCTTTCTGCCACCAACAATTTCTTGAATCTTATTCTTTGCCGTATTACGAATACCGTTTAATCCGTGTGTGAGTTCAAGATTGTTTCCATCCTTAATCCCCTTACGATAATTTGACTCGTTATGCCAGATGTGTAGATTCATCTGTGAAAGAACTACAATAGCACGAATAGTGTCTGCGGTAATCTTTCCATCTTGATTGTCAAGTAGCAGTTGAATATCATGAACGATATCTTGTATTTCTTTGGCGTATTCAACTTTATGTTCAGTAATGAACACTTCTTTTAGTTGAGCTATAGATAATCTATCTACTAGTTCTGATAATGTGGGTAAATACTTTCTGTCTGTCATAAATTTCTCACTTTATTATAATAAAATTGTTTAATACTAATACGCCAATATCGGTATTCATAAATGTATCATACGCCATCCTTGGTGTCAATACCATAGTTTGTCCTCTTACATTGAATGACGTATTTAATAAAATAGGGGGATTGTCTGTACTTTCTGAAAACTTGGTAAGCAATTTATGAATAGTCGGGTTTTGTTCTCTTGTTACACTTTGTATTCTAGCCGTTCCATCAACGTTTGATACTTCCTTTAATAAATTTCTATGTTCTTCTTTAACTTGAACTACCTGGTTCATATATGGAACATAATCCTCTTCTTTAAAGCACGTAGATTGTATGTCAAACCTAACCATTGGTGCAAATGGGCGAAACCCTTCTCTCTTCTTAATAATACTATTTACTTTATCTCTGGTACCATCAATAAATGGATTTGCTAAAATTGACCGATGACCTAATGCCCGTGCACCAAATTCAGACTTTCCACGTAACCAACCAACTACCTTTCCTTTTTGTAACTCTTGGGAAACTATTTCATATAATTTATCGTCACTAACCTTTTGTAATTGCACTTCTGGTAGCTGACTAATGATATCGTCATCAGAATACTCTGGTCCTAAGAACGGAGTTTCTTTTATGCGAGGAACAATCCCATCTCGATGATGTAAATAACCCAATACCGCACCAACAGAAGACCCTGCATCTGATGGAGCAGGTGGAATCCATAATTCCATAAAGGGTGTATATTTTTTAATTTTTCCGTTAGCAACACCGTTGTACGCACACCCACCACCTAGACATAAATTTCTGATGTCTGTTTCTTGTGCGATTTGATTTAACAAAGTAAATAGTTGTTCCTCGTATACTCGTTGAACCGCTGCGGCAATATCTTTATGAATTGGTAGTATTTCTTCTTCTGGTAATCGATTTGGTACACCTAATACTGCAGATAAGTTTTCGTTAAACATTACCTTATTTGATTTGTTCCAAACGAAATGGTCCATATTTAATTTGTTCACAATATTATAATACTTAGATGAGTCACCAAATCCTGCTAATCCCATCAGTTTATATTCACCATTATTTGGTTTAAATCCAAGGAACGAAGTCATAGCGGAGTAAAATAGTCCTAATGACTGTGGATATTTCATCAGAGGTTTGAATGTGAACTTACCATCCTCAACAATTGCCACCACCACTGTATCAGTTTCACCTACTCCATCTACAGAAACTACAACAGCATTATCAAACTTTGATGTGTAGTAAGAATAATATAAATGTGAATGGTGGTGTGGTTGATAATAGATATTTTTCCCGAACTTTTTCTCTAAAGTTCTGGTATTATCGTACAATGAGATTAATGCGTTTTTAGTGACGGAAATAGATGAGATTGGATTCTTAATGTAATTTTTAAGTATTCTGCTAAGTTTCAATAAAGGGGTTTCATAGAAGCAGAATTTTTCTATCTCATCTAGACCAATATTATAAGTGTCTAGTATGTATTTTAATCCGTTATACGGAAAGGATGAATCGTGTTTTTTACCTGTAAACCTTTCTTCTTCACAAGCAAAAACCAATTCACCGTTTTTAAACAAACAAATAGACGAATCGTGATAGAAACACGATATTCCGATTACGTACATCTAACCTCCGTTAACAAAAACTCTGCCCACATTTTATGGGATACTTTATCGGGGTGATTTCTTGGGAGAAACCCACCACCACCCTCCTTTATATAATTATACATCGTTTTGTTTCTAAATGAGTTTGGCGTCCGTTTGAACAAAGATTTTAACGATAATTGGTACTTTTCTCTACCGAATGTATCTATTTTATCTGTAGGTTCCAGTGCGGTATCGTACTCGTAAAACACATTAAAAAAATAGTGAGGGATATTATTAATTGTGAGAAATGCATCCAGTGCGTTTACTTGGTTTAACGTTCTAATATACGATGGAATGATTTCTGTCTGGTGTAGTACAAATTCATCTTCTGTAGTTCTATCTACGTCTGGTTGACCCCATTTATCGTATCCAATCCACAATCGTTCTTGTACATACTTATTCCCATCCCACCACTCGAATCGTGTAGGTGCCGTCCATCCAATTATCACTATTATATCCTTAACAGTAATCCATCCCGATTCTTCACTCCACATTTCTCCAGTGTCCAACCAATGTGATACATCTCGCATGGTTTGACGATAGATATAATCATTCGATACTCCAGCGGATGCATTATTGCAATCTACTCTATCAAGTTCGGTTGACAAAATTTTAGAAAACCTTTCTTGTGTCTTGTTTTCTAATTCAGCTCCCCAAACCACGGAATCTCCATTAGTATATAAACATTTCATAATTTTAATAGTTTACACAATTCTGTATTTACAAATATTTCCATCATTTCAGCCGATGGATGTCCCCACTCATGACCAGAAACCTTTACATACTCGTCAAATGTATAAACTTTCGGTTCTTGAAACTCTTGGAACACGGGTATGTTATCGTTTCTATTATCTATAGTCCACTCTAACAAACCTTTATAATTTTTATAATGCCAATATCGTTCGGAATTTATTGGTAATTTATCTAGATATGGTTTCAATACCTCCACATCATTCATCCAATTTTCTTTTGTATTCGGTTTTGGTTTTAAAAAATTATCACCGGACATATGAGAAAATATGTCACGCATACTCATATAATAAGCATCAATTCCTAACTCACTACATGTTTTTTCTAATAGTAACCAGGTTTCTAACCAATGCATGGTAGTATTTACGGTATTATCCCAAGTAATTTCTGCTTGCCAATAATGTATTGCGTTTTCTATATTAAAGAATTTTATAGCACTATCTGGTCCCGTTGGCGGTTGAAACCCTCCTGTTAGATAAAAAACTCCAGGAGTTTTGTTCCAATTGTTGTGATATACTAGTGTATGCCCCATACCATGTGAATTTTCGTCCAGTGTCTTATGTAAATAAACAGACTGTCTTACTGCGGCTGACCACTGAATTATAACTGTTATATCTTTGGGATTTACATTTTCTTTTATTAATCTATCCAAATGATATAGTATAATTCTACACATAGATACATTATCATTTGTAGCTACACCATAATTCATAACTTTATATTCTTTACCAAGTTTTTTTTGTAAATAATATGGCCATGAATTATGTACGTGTTGAGCCGGCTCAAAAACATTATCTGGATTTAGTCGTCGGTTATTTGTAAACGAACATCCTGTGGTTAAAATATATTTCATATTTTTATAGATGTTATAGTTTTATAATCTGTGTCATTTAATACGTCGAGCTTTCTGGTGAGTTCTCCAACATACGTAGGTTCACAATTCGAAGGACTGTTCATATAATTTATTAATGCGGTTATCTCATTTTTAGTTTTTTCAGAAGATAACGTTTTTATTTTTTCCGTGAATAATTTTGTTATTCTTTCTTTGTCCGACTCATTCATATTATTTAATGTAACGTATTTCGGACCCCATGCATAATAAAAACTAATACAATCTTCTTTATCGATGAATTTATTATTCATCATAAAATCAATAAAATCAAATATGTGTTCTATATTATAAATTGTAGTCGTATACTGAAAACTATATGAAATACCGTCTTGCGGTTCTGTTGTTGCCAGTGGTACCGCATGCTTCTTTAATTCGGTAAGATTTTTTACAAATGTATTATGGTTGAATCCTATCCGTTGGTACTCTCCTACTTCTCCAATTCCGTCACAAGAAACTGCTAAATGAACTCGTTTAAATTTGTTCCAATATTTCACAAAATCATAATCACGATATTTTAGTACTGAAAGATTTGTATTATAATGCATGGTTAATCTTTTACGATTACCATAACCCGCAACAAAAGTATCTTCTAAATTTTCACTTAACCAAACCAACAATTCATAGTGTTGTTGATTAATTAATGGTTCACCACCAGCAAAATACACACTTTTTACATTTTTAATATATGGTAAAATGTCTTGTATAATTGTATCACTAACTTGAATTACTTTAGTATCTTCTTGCGAAATGTATGTAAACTCTCCATTTATTTTTATTTTTCTAGAGTCCTCATACCATTGAGAAGAAAACGCATGATTACACATTCTACACTTAAAATTACATAAATTAGAAAATCTAATATCAATGTGTTGAAATTCTATGGACGGAACGGAATAATCTTCGTTAAGTTTGGGCATTGACCAACTACAATCACCCTCAATACCCACATTATTGTTGTACATATGCCGTGGAGAAAATTCACCAGCATCTTCTTTTTTATAACAAACATCGCATACTTTATTACGCTTTC
>Ga0315909_10002789_pt1 | contig 22045 bp, 40 predicted proteins | sample LakEriMetagenome_11_FD_203527 | JGI IMG/M metagenome (GOLD analysis project Ga0315909, IMG submission 203527) | Freshwater fungal communities from buoy surface, Lake Erie, Ohio, United States - Buoy 2 MA125 | ecosystem: Environmental > Aquatic > Freshwater > Lake | place: USA: Lake Erie, Ohio...
GGAACGTCGCTGAAAAGGGTCGAAAGAGGCACAAGTTCGACGACTGGAAATTGAAGGTGACCCCGCCCACTGACGACGATTGCAAAGTGCACAACGACCCAGAGAAGGAACACCTGAACTACGCGTACGAGGCAGAAGGCTGGGAAAAGGGACTGCTCCGGTACCTGGAGGCGCAGCACGAGGCGACGATGGAAGAGTTGTCTGACATCCCCAACGCCAGAAGAGAGGTTGAGGGGCTCATCGCCTCCGTGGCGATCGGTGAATTCTGGCAGAAGCACTACTGGAAGAGGTGATATGAAGCTACTGGAGAACATCTACAAGCGACTTCTCAGGGAGTCGATGGACGACACCTCACGGCTCGCGGCGTACGTCAGGGAGGAATTCGGAGAACGGCGTGCCGTCATCTACAACCCGCAGGAACTGCTGGATCACATCGCAGAGTACACGGGATCAGCGCAGAAGTACGATCTTGACAACTACACGTTGAGGGAGAAGCTTCACAAGCTCACGGCCGACACTGCGGTGAAGGGAATCATCAACGTTGCCCCGCCCCGCAACCCGTGTTGGGGGGCCTGGAAGGTCACCGCGGCTGCTGCCCCGGGAGGTCCGGACATCGCAAGGATCACCTATGGGTTGGGTTACGCCCTGTCTGACGGAGGCGTCTTGATGTCGGACAGGGGCTCGATGAGCAAGAAGGCGAAGGCGGCGTGGGAGCGTGTGTACGCCGGAAACAAGAGGCAGCGGTTGGAACTCGATGACGTCTCCTTGCCCGTTGACAAGCGGCGAACCCCTGACTTCCCGGGGGACGACTGCAAGTTGTACAGGGGAACCTCGAAACTGACACCACCGGAGAAGAACCCACACCTGCAATACGCATACAAGTCCCAGGGGTGGGAGAAGGACAGGCTTCATGACCTCGTTGCGATGCACGAGATGTTCATGGACGAGGTGGAAGAGGAGTTCGGATCGGCCGCCACGAAGGCGGCAATGCGACTCCTGTCGTTCGCGGAGTCGGAATTCTTCAGCAAACACTACGAAGGACCGGACAATGATTGAAAGAATCTACGAGAGGATCTACGAGAGGATCCTGTGTGAGGCTGACGTGCACACGCAGGATGACATGAAGCACACCTCACACCTGAGGGCCCTGTTGCCGCTCGCGGCGCTGTGCTTCGATGGGGCCGGAGGACAGTTGAAGTCGGCGATCCTGTACTCACCGGATGATGTGATGAAATCACTGCGCAAGTTCAAGGAACACGACGACAGGTACAACACCGCGTGGGGCACTGACGCAGCGTCGCAGCGCACCCGTGACGAAGCGGTGGACGTAAAGGCAGAGCTGAGCAACAAGGCGGTGGAGGACGCGGTGCGAGGAATAATACAGATCAAGGCCTCCGACCAGCCGTGTTGGGGTGCCTGGGAGGTCGTGGGTTCCGCGGCACCGGGAGGTGCTGACATGGCGCGGACGGTGTACGGTCTTGCCTACGCAATGTCACCCAGTGGAATCGTCATGTCGGACAGGATCTCTGCGAGCAGGCCCGCGAAGGCGGCGTGGGCCCGGGTGCGTGAGAAAGGCGAGAGGCAGGCTCTGCCCTTCGACGACGCAAGAAACCCGAAGACGCCGGAGCCGAAGGACGACTGTGATCTGTACAGGGGAAAGTCGGGGAAGACCGAACCAGACAAGAACCCAGCTCTCCAGAACGCCTACATGTCGATGGGTTGGGAGAAGGGAATGCTCAACTACCTCGTCGCGTCTCACGATGCGTTCAGCAATGAACTGGCAAGGGAGGACAAGAGGCTGCCAAGGGCGCTGGAGAAATACCTAAGGTACAGCCTCCCCCCATTTTTTGGACATCACTATCCGGGGAGCGACAATGACTGACACGATATACGAGAGGGTGTGCCGAAGGTTGCTTCGGGAGTCGGGGGGCGCAGCGCGCCTCGCGGCGTGGGTGTACGAGAGCTCCTCGTTCGACCGGATCGCCATCCTGTACGACACGGTGGCGCTGCGACCCATTTTCGACGACCTGTACAGCGAACAACGGGTTGGGGCCTCGTGGAACCCGAACGTCGGGGCTCGGGCGGCGCGGGAGGCCATCCGGGGGAAGATCGTCATCGTGGCCCCCAAGAACCCGTGCTGGGGAGCTTGGGAGGTGAAGATGGCGGTCGCGCAGCAGAGGGTCGACGCGGCCGAGAACGCACGCACCATCTACGGCCTGGGTTACGCCATGTCAGACGAGGGAATCCTGATGTCAGACCGGTCCTCCGTGTCTCTCCCGGCGAAGAGGGCGTGGATGCGAATATTCAGCGGCAAGAAACGACGGTCGAAGGAGTTCGACGACGTCTCACTGCCCAAGGAACAGCGCAGGACGCCTGACTTCCCGGGCGACGACTGCAAGCTGTACGTGGGTTCCGGGGAGACGCCACCGGAGAAGAACCCACAGCTGCAGCACGCCTACGAGTCCCAAGGTTGGGAGGCGGGGGAGCTGCGGTGGCTCTCCTCGTCACACGAGACCTTCGTGGCGGAGCTGAGCGCGGCCACGAACGATCCCTTCGTGACCCGGGTGCTGCACAGATTATTGAAAGAGGCGGCCCAGGAACTGTGGGAAAATGAGTACCCCGGTGAAGACAACGATTGACGGGGCAAGGGGAGTGACGATGAGAACCACGATATACGAGAGGGTGATGAGGAGGTTGTTGTCGGAGGAGGAGTCCGCCCTCGGCAAGGTCACGGGCCTGGGTGCGCTCGTCGTCCGGGACGGGGAAATGAAGAGGGCGTACCTGTACGACACGAACGCGCTGATCGACTACCTGCGCTACGGGGATGAGTTCATCGACGTTCCGCACGAGATGAAGCCCCTCGCGTACCGTCAAGAGATGACGGTCGTGGCCGTCAACAGGATAGTGAAGGGGTACATCGCGGTCTGGAACCAGACCAAGTGTCACGGCGCTGACATCGTCGCGTTTTCGGTGGGCCCAGGTTTCGGCAAGGAGGTGTACGGTATGGGTTACGCCCTGTCGAAGAACGGTCTCCTCACGTCGGACAGGGGGTCTGTGTCAGGAAGCGCGCGGCAGGCGTGGAAGAAGGTGGCCGACAGCGGGCGAAAACGTCACAAGTTTGACGACGAGTTGTCACCGCAGACGCCGCCGAAAGAGGACGACTGCAGCGTATTCCATGATGAACACAAGGAACACCTCAACTACGCATACGAGGCAGAGGGTTGGGAGAGGGACATGCTCCGGTACCTGGAGGCGCAGCACGAGGCGACGATGAAGGAGCTGTCTGACATCCCCAACGTGAGGAACGAGGTGAAGGACCTCATCTCCTCCGTGGCACGCAACGAGTTCTGGAGCAGGCACTATCACGGGTGATCCCGCGGTGGTGCCCCAATCGTCGGTTCAGGGAAGGACGCGCGCCCGTCGTCCTGCCCGGGGAAAGACCCCGAGCCTGACGCCGTCCACGCCCTGGTCCCGTCGGGACGTCGACCTGCGTGCGAGGAGCACGGGTTCCCAGCCGCTGCCTTCAGGCGGCACCTCCGGGTAGTAGTGGACGCGCCCAGCCAGCGAGAACACGCCGTCGATCCGGGGCAGCAGCGCGCACACGTCGACCGCCACCACGGCGTCGGCCCGCCCGTCACCCGACCCGTACAACGCGTCCCGGCGGATCCTCTCCGATCCCAGTGAGCGACACACGGGCAGCTCGCTGCGCGGCAAACCGTCGACCGCCGCCACGAAGTCGCGCACCTCGGGCTCCCGGGCGAACTCCGCCACGCCGCTCCACTGCTGCATGTCGCCCGGACAGCGCGCCGACTTCAGGGACAGGCGGGCCACGTGGCACCCACCCGGGTCCACCAAGGCCACGTCGGCCTTGCACCGACCTCCGAGTTCCACCACGTCAGTCGCGTACACCACCTTGTCACCCATGAAGACGGGGACAGGCCGGCCCCCGCCGGCGACGAGCAGCGCGGCGCGCAGTTCCTCCGTCTGACGGCGTTGTGCGGCGAGGCCGTGACCCGCAGTCTTCCCGCCGAAGTCGGCCGACTTATGGAGGATCCCGGCGGAGTGCAGCGTCGAGGTGGACCCATCGCGGACGACGGCCACGCCCTGCCGGAAGGCACGAGTGTACCCAGGTTGGCTGCGAGACACCAACGCGGAAATTAGGTGGTCGTTGCCCTCCCCGGGAATTCGCACCTCACCCCCGTCAATCGTGGTGAACGGCAGGCCCTCCTTCACCTTCCTGAGGAACAGCTCCCACCGCCACGGGTACTTCAACTCACTCGCGATCAAACCCTTCGAACTCTGGACTCTCATGGACACTCCCGGTTTTGCCGGATTGTACCCAGGAGGGTCCCAGTGTTCAAAACCTGAGCTTGCCGATGCCGCTTGGACGGTAACCCGGGAACTCCGGGCCCTCCTCCGAGGTGACATGCCCGCCCAACCTGGTGGAGACAGGGGCGAGGCCCGCGCGTCCGGCGAAGTGACCGTCCAGGATGTCGTGGCCGTCGCGGCAGCGCCCACGCTCCGCCGGTGTCACGGTCATGAGGGCGTCGGCGATGGCCTGGGCGCCGTCCATCCACGAGTTGTCGTCGGACGGGAAACCTGCCGCGCGGCCCGCGGCCCGGAGGTCGACCTGTCCGGCCTGCATGTCGTCGCAGATGACGTTCCACAGCTCACCCCACGCCTCCAGCACGCCAGCCATGCCCCGCGCCGGATCCGCCTCCACCGCGGCGATGAAGACCTCCTCCGCCTCACTCAGCGCGCCCGCACCGCCTTCGCTGTGCAGGTCAAATGAGGGCTCGTACATCTCGCGCACGTTCCTCCGACGGGCACGCGCAACTTCTTCCTTGATGATCTCTCGCAACACACCGGCAGTCAACTTCATGGTACGCTCCTGTTGTATTCCTTATATATCTTTTCGGCGGGAAAATTTCTCGGGAATTTTCGGGACGCGCGGGGGCCATCCGGGGAAATCGCGGGAGCCAAAAGGGCCCTAGCGAGCGCTGAGGGGGACCCGTTTGGAGCCAAAATTTGCCCGGGATTTGCGCTGTGCCTTAGCCCGCGGGGAGGCTCCAGAAAACCCCACTAAACATGTCACCATGGGGCCGGGGCCCCACCCCCTCGAATGGGGCTAAAGTGGGGCCCTAAATGGGGCCCCCCGGGGGCTGATTTTGCCGCCTTCGATGGGGCCCCATTGGGGGGCCGCCGCCACCTCCAAATTGTATCACAAGGGCCCCCTATTTTCACAAAATCCTTATTTATTTTTATGTGAAAATGGGGCCCCTTTTATTATAATATAAAAAAGTTGGGGCGGCAAGGACCACATAAAATATTAATAATAAAAATTATTAATATAAAATATGTGAAAATAAAATCCCCAATAGGTTATAATAAAAAAGTTGGCAGGGTAGGCCAACAAAACCCAAGCAAGGATGATGACATATGATGCTGAGCAACCTCACGCATTCCCGGTCGACCGATCTCTCCACGGGACGGATCAACAACATCGACGCGGCGCTCCTCCTGATGTCAGGTGGCCTCAGGACCAAGAAGGAGTTGGTGACAGTCATGGATGCCTGGCGACCCCTGCCAGGAAAGGCGCCAGGCCGAGGATACCTCTTCAATCTGACCGAGGCCTCCCGAATGGAAGGCAGCAAGAGGCTGGCGGGTGATGCATGGTACCGCCGAGTGTCCAAGGGGACATATGAGATGACCCCCGCCGGATGGAAGCGCCTGGCCGAGATCCATGGTGTCCGGGTGAAGTGATTCATCACACAGGATTGGGGAATGAAAATCCCCCTCCTTTTGTGTGAAAACGGGTTCCCAATTAAATTAATATAGGAACATCGGTGGGGAACGGTCCCCGCCGCACACCGAAGGAATGCACATGAACGAGGAATTCAGTCCCAGCGTCCTTACCTCGGAGTCCATCCAGGCAGTCCTGGACGCCAACGACTGGTCCTACACGGACCACGCCTCAGACATCCGCTGTGATCACGATGACACCAACATCGACCTGGATCCACTCTTCAAGATCCGTCACCGAAACAACGTATGGCTGCTCCTAGTGAAGGACATCCTCCGGACCATCATCTCCAATATGGAGCACACCACCCCTCCTTCCCTCCCCGAGGCCTACCGCCTGGTGGAGGCCGAGATGGAGCGCCGGTCCGCCGCCCAGTGATGGGTAGGCGGTGATCCCCTGGGGACTGTGGGCAACCACAGCCCCTTTTTGTCGTTTTCACAGTTTACCGCAACACTACCCCCCCCACTACCTCCAGACTACCTCCGGGTTACCGTCTCCTCCCCGTGGAGGGGAACTTCTGTGAAGTAGTTGCTTCCCGAGAGACCACCCCCAGAGTACCTCTGTGGTAGAGGAGGGCTACTCCGGCAGTACTCTTGCGCTCTGCCCCACGGGCAGTAGTGTCTCTTCTCTTTCCTCCCTCAGGGACTACTACTTCCCCTCTGTGAGGTACTCTTCCTCCCCCTCTCCAGGAGGTACTCTCAATAGAAGTAGTAGTTCGTCCGTGATATGGTAGTCTCCCGCTAGGTCTCGGCGGCAGTAGTCCAGGAGGTAGTCACGTCTCCCTTCCCTCCTCCCGGAGAGAGTAGTGGAGAACTGGTTGCCATTCTCTCAGGTAGTAGCTCAGCTCTCCTCTTCGGCTACTGTACCTCCACCTTTCTCAAGGTACCTCTACCTTTCTGTGCTTTTCATCTTTTTTCCTCCCGAGGAGGTAGCAGTAGCCCCCGAGGTTGTCTTCCCTCGGTACCGTACCGCGGTACAGCCGATGTCCTTCACCTTCATGTAGTCCTCCCAGTAGTAGTCCTGCCATCGCTCAGGTCGCCCTTTCGATGCAGATGGTAGTCTACCTTTCGGCGTGAAGTACTGCCCACAGGGCGTCGTGGTGCACCTCTGGGCTACTTCTCAACCTCGGTCAAAGTACCTTTCATAGATGGCGTTACCCACCAAGATGGAGAGCCCCAAGTAGATGGGCCACCCGACCCAAGTAGTAAACATCACCTCGATAACGCTCATGGTTCCTCCTTATGATACTAGTGTACCACGGTTCGGCGACGATTTTCACGCATCTTTCAGAAGGAAGATGATGAACGCCGCCGTCATGAGACCGGTGCACATGAGGAAGGCGCCGAGACTGTTGAATCCGGGGTTCATGATGGCCAGGATGGACCATCCCAACCCACCCAAGACGAGGCCATTGATGGGTGCGATGACAAGGACTCGGGTCGCCCGGGGCCAGATCATGCATAGCACGAAGATGACACCGAGGATGATCAAGAGTGGCATGGGTTACCTCCTTCCTTATGATCCTAGTGTACCACGGAACGGCCGGGATTTTCACAAAATCATAATTTATTTTATGTGAAAATGGGGCCCATTATATTATAATATAAAAAAGTTGGGGGGAATAGGGGAACGCAAAAAATATTAATAATAAAAATTGTTAATATAATATGTGTGAAAATATTGCGCCCAATATTATAATATAAAAAAGTTGGCAGCAAAGGCCTCCACCAAATAATAAAAATAAAATTGGTGAAAACCTTGGGCCAATAATGATAATATAAAAATGTTGGAAGGGAATGGCCCCAACCAACGAACAAGGAGATCGACGCATGGCAACACGCCTTACCAAGAATCTCGTGAGTGACCTCCGCCGCACCAACCCCGGAGGGTACCTGGAACTGGAATGCTTCGGCGGTGGTGAGTATAAGCCCGGGAAGCTCCTCATCGAGCGGCACGAGGATTACCGTGAGGTGCGGCAGGATCCGAATGATCCCGACTGCCCGGAAACCTACAGTGAATACCGGTTCACGGTCACCTCCTTCGACTACGGTCCTTATCAGGAGGACGAGGATGGTGAGGTCATCGAGGCCTACCCGGAGGAAATCGTGAGTCCTCCATACAATGATCCTTGGGAGTTGGCAAGGGAGATCGGTCAGTTCGCCTACTGACCCCCACGGGTAGGATTGGGGAATGAAAATCCCCCTCCTTTTGTGTGAAAATTGGTTCCAACCAATGATAATATATAAAAGTTGGCAGGGTAGCCAACCAATCAAAAGGGGTTCTACGTATGATCATGCAGCCACTGTTTGCTCGGGACATGATGTTCAATGGCGGCATCCTCAAGCACGGTCACAAGACCGACCTGTCCAAGGGTGTCATCACCGACACGGACGCCATCATCTTCCTGATCAATAAGTATCACTACCAGTGCGCCCAGGAGCGGATGGTTCCGGTTTCTCTTTCCTACATCAGGAAGGCCTTCAAGGAATGGAAGGAGTTCAACGACCCGATGCTCCTTGCCACCCCTGGTTGGTTCACCCGCGGTTCCTACTCCTCCTACTTCACCATGGGGTCGTCGGGTGGCCGGCGGTTGGAGGGTGCCTTCCGGCAGGCCAAGGAGGCATGGTACCGCCGGGATGGCAAGGGACACTACAACCTGACAAAGGAAGGACTCACCAGGTTGGAGAACCTCATCGGGGCCTGTGCCTGAGGTAGTGGGGAGGCAGTCTCCCCTAGGGGGAGGTGGGCAACCACCTCCCTTTTTTCGTCGTTTCCGATTTAACTACTCTCTGACTACTGCTCCCGTCCACTATTAGGCTTAGCCACTAGTCTCCCTTTTCACCGAAGACAGTACTTCACCGTGGGTGTCACCCGAGTAGCCACCTCACGAGTAGTATGTAGCAACACCAGGCGACTACCACAACCCACACGCCTGAGATTCTCAAGGTAGTCCCTCCTCCATGCTTTGACCTTCCAGACCACTACTGTGACATCCACCATCTGAGAGCTAGTATGCAACCGACAAGCCAGGCGACGTCAAAGATGACTCCTTCTACCATCTGTACTACCTCCATCCGATGATTAACAGTACCATCCTTTGGTACAACTTTTCACCACAAAGTGGTGTGGTAGTCTACTCCTATGTGCACCACGACGGTACTCAACTCACTTTTTGCACCGCGGTTTGGGTTACCATGGTAGTCGTCGCAAAGGTGCCCCGTGAGCGATGAGTGAGGGTACTCCATGTTGAAAGGTGCAACTACCTTTTGTCCCCTCGCCGTCATGGAAGGCAGGTAGTTGCACCTCAGGTGAGTACCTCAGTCGAGGCCGGCTAGCCACTTCTCCTTGTCGAGCCGGGCGCCCTCAGAGAAGCCCCTGGGCTCGCAGCGCTGGCACTGGTTGAGTACTGGGCTGCCATAGTGGTAGTACACCAGGACAGGTACCTTCTTTGAGGAGCAGGAGTCGCAATTACCATGGCAGATGTTCTTCATGTAGTCCTCCAGGTAGTAGTCAACCTAAGCGGGGAGGTCACCGTCTTGCGCCCCATTTGGTACTCCCCATGAATCAATAGTAACCCAGGTGAGGTACTGTTTTCACACAGTACTTCATTAATTTTGTGTGAAAAGGGGCACCATTATATTATAATATAAAGAAGTTGGCGGCAACGGGAAAACATAAAAAATATATGTGAAAACCTGGGCGCAAACGGTTTAATATTAAAAAGTTGGCAGGGTGGCCCACCAAATAATAAAAATAAAATTGGTGAAAACCTGGGCACAGTGGTGATAATATAAAAATGTTGGAAGGAATAAACCTATCCAACAAAACAGAGAGGTTAGCATGGCGACACGTTCCCCTCACAATCTCATCTCCGACCTCAACGAGCTCAAGGTCGGTGAATACATCGAACTCGAGACCTTCGGTGGTGGTGACTACGAGCCTGGCAAGCTCCTCATCGAGCGAGTCGCTGACGCCGGTATCCCCCGCGAACCCGACCCGGACGACGAGATCCTCCAGGACGAGGATGACGATGACGACGAGGGTTACGACACCGGCGCACGGTTCACGGTGACCTCCTTCATCTACTCCGAACCCGAGGAGTGCGATTGCGACGATGATGACGACGACTGTGACTGCGATGACTCCTACGACGATGATCCTGACGAGGAGGTTACCGATCCGATGAGCGCCGACGAGGCGGCCGAATCAGTGGGTGACTTCGCCTACTGATTCCCCCAGGCGGGGGACCCTGTCCCCCGCCTTTTATGTGAAAAGTTTCCAACCTTTGGTTTACTATATAAAAGTTGGCAGGGTGGCCAACCAAAACATAGGGGTTACGACATGGCCAAGCGCAATAAGCAGCTCACCTTCACCATCAACCTCGACACCATGTTGGAGGACATCGAAGTCGATGATGTCGACACTGCAGTCAAGGAGTACGCCGAGTACATGACAGGTGAGGAGATCGCCTTCACCCAGGACGGCAATAGCTTCACCTTCAAGGGGACCGAAAGTCAACTGGTTGAGGTCCTCTACAAGGACCAGCTGCACTGGGGTGCCGGTTTCTCCTTCTCCGAGGAGGATGCCTTGGATGAGATCCGGGAACAGAATGCCTGACCCCTCCTGGGTCATTTGGGGGGCTTCTAGCCCCCCTTTTTTTCTCTTTTTTCCCCGCAAAGAGTCTAGTAGTGGCCCTCGAGAGGGCCAAAGTGACCTCAAGTAGTCAGTCTTTGGCCCTCGACGCCGTGAAAATGCCCTTGTTTCCGAAGGAAGGTACTCCATCAACCATCGAGAGAGTAGTTCCTGATGAAGATCAGGTCGGAATCCGTGAGAGGGGGGTAGTTGCGACGGTATTCGCTCAAGTAGTCTGTGTCAATAGCAACGTGTCCGAGGAACTTCCGGAGCCACAGACCACTGACTACTCCGTACGCCATTCCGTTGTCCTCGATTGACTTGTAGACGGGATGTTCATATAGTACCTTCCAGACCTCAATACGATACTTCTCCTCAAAGCCGGAGAGTACCTCCACCATGTCAAAGCCACGGTAGTCAAGCATTTCAACTGTGTGCATCTACACTCCTGGGTGATTTGAATAGGTAGTCAATCACCCACAATTTTGCCAGAGCGACTCGAAAGGTCAGGTAGTCGAGGTCCCCCCACAAGGAAGGGCCTCAGCTACCTTCCGTCGTTATCGTCTACTCACCTTTCCGCTTCCGGGGCTTCTTTTCCACCGGAGGCATGAACTTGCTGATGTCGATCCAACTAGCCGTCCCGTACTTGTCCTTGACTCCGACCGTGGACCGCCACTTGCTCCGGTAGTACTTGACCCCGGTCCAGAAGACCTGGCCAGTGATCCCATCGACCGTGACACTAGTCCCCTTGGCCGGAGCGTAAGTCAGAAGTAGTTGCTCCGCCTCAGCACGGGCCTCGGCCACCTTCTGTTCACGAGCGGCTCTCTCCGCTAGTTCGGCATTGAACTTGGCGCGTTGTTCGGCATGTTGAGCTTCTTTGCGGGCGACTAGTTCCTTCCGGAGTCCTTCCTGGTGAGACCTCCAGGCGATCAGGTTGGCCCACATGATGGACTCGCCACTACCTGGATGGACATCCACCTCTGGGATGCTCACGTAACCGTAGCGATCCGCGAAGTGGTTGGAACAGTCGACCCACTTGAACTGCTCGTGGAACTCGAGAGGACGACGGGGATTCCACTCGTAGTCTCCTGGATGTCCTTCCACACCGAGCCAGACGAGAGCATCGCAGCAGTCCACCGTCTGCCAATCGTTATAGTCCATCGTGTCGGACATGTTTCGATGGTCCCTGTAGCGACGGATTTCGATGACTCGACCAGCGTAGTCATGGTGTCTGTACTTTCCGCTTTCAGAGCTCTTGATGATCGCCATGTCCGTTCCTCCTTATGATAGGAATGTATCACAGCGAAGAGAAACTTTTCACGGAAATTTCACCACCCACTCGTGTCCAGTTCAGCGCTGCGCCACCCCTCCAGCCAGCTCTTGGTGAGGCTTTCCTGTGCCGATGGGGAAACCACCTTCATCTTTTCCGTGAGTGTTCTGTCGGCCATCGGAGTGCACGAGAGACCTGCCTTGAAGGCGTGGCGCCCGATGGTGTTACCGACGATGTGAAGTGTGAAAGTGTTCATGACAATTCCCTAATTAGATGAAAAGTGAGGCGAAGAGCCCAAGACCCAGTCCGATCACCGCAGACTTGAGTGCGATGTTCCGAAAACCGTTCGCTTCCATGGAAGGATTGGGTCGGGTGACTTTCGACGTCATGGGCCGAGGATTATATTCTTTGAGACTACGCATGTTCATTCCTCGATGGTCGAGGACTATATACCTAGGTGAATCCGTTGTATACATGAAAACTCCTCAGCAGTCAGCACCCCAAAAGTCCTGTGTACGCATCCCGTGAAACTCCTCGGGAACGTCGTCCTCGTACTCGCCCGGGATCCTCATTGGATAGTAACCAAGGTCGGACAGGTGTCCGAGGAAGGCGACTGCCTCAGGGGAGGGATCGCGGACGGGTTCGAGCTCGCTGTCTCTCCATCCGGAGTTGACCTGGAGGAGGTCGATGTTCTGGAGCTTTGACGCAGCCAGTTCAAGGTTCCACGGACGGACCTCAACAGCGAGGATGCCGTTGACAACGCTGAATGTCGTGGTCGACCGAGTGTACGTATTGTCAAGCAACACCGTCCCGTCTGAGAAGCGGACGTTCCAATCGTCCAGCTGTGAGTTATAGCCGAGGTCCTTGTAGGACTGGACAAAGATCTTGAAGTTGAAAGCCCAGACAAATTCCACGTTCGTGTTCATGTCGTTATCTCCTTATGGATCCAGTGTAACACTGATCCTTCGGCGTTTTCACGCATATCCCAGTCGAGCGTCGGCCTCAGGATCTCCCCGGAGCCAAGCCTCGATGTCAAGGCGCGCCGCCTCCTCGAAGCCCTGAGGGTCACAGGTCCGACAAAGTGATTGGGTACCCTTGGCGGCGGTGAGTGTGTGACTCACGTTGACGGGGGTACGATTGTTACCGCAGCAGTCGCAACGCGAAGTGATGATCTTGCCCATGGTGTCTTCTCCTCTTCTCTCAATCGTTTACGTTGATTTCACTCATCTTGACCCAATCCGTCGGAGTCCTGCGGAACACCCGCCACTCCCTCAAATCCTCCGGACCTTCAGGGGGATTATCCTTCCCCAGCTTTGCAGCGAACCGCCGAGCCTCCAGCACATCGTGGAATATCTCCGCCGGTCGAAAGTCTCGCTGCCACCCGTTCATCTGAAACACTGCGTATACTTCACTCATACGTCTTCCACTCCCATTTCCTTCATTGCCTCCTTCATCTCGTCCATCGACGAATTCTGAAGGATGTGGTCGACCAACTCCTCCACGCCCAGCCTGTGTGCCAGCCGCCAGAGTGCGCCGTTCAGTCTTGTGTCGGTCTCCAGTGAGGTGCGACCCGCGATTGTCGAATCCGCGACCAGCATGATGAGTTGAGCAATTTCTTTTGCTTTCATACCCATTCCCTCCTTACTCTCAAAGTTTAACACGTTTCAGTTTCTGTTTTCACTGTTTTCCCAAAGTTCGCGGAAGAGCGCTCGCTCCTTCGCACCGTAGGCATACACGCTCCCGAGATCGCGGAAGAGTGACCCTCCGGGGTTCGAGAATGTGATCGCATGCTCCTCAAAGTATGACCTATCTTCCAACCTGTCGTTCTCTCCGACGAGGCTCAGGACGGTGATGTCGCGATTCCACACCCACTCTGCAAGCTCGTCCTGAGTCAATGTGATGGGCAGCTCGTTGAGGAGCTGGACAACGCACTGTCGACGTGGATACAGGTGGGCCCGTTGAAACGTTCCTCGGCGCCTCGCCGCGTCAGATGGGAACGTGCCGTCCGGACTCGAAAACTCTCGAAGGGCATTTCGGGTGACACCGATCACCTTGATCGACGAGGGATGGTAACCCAGGATCGTCGTCTTCAGTTGCATCTTCACCCACGCGTCGGGCAGGTTCTGCGACTTTCTGATGAATTGCCAGGTCATCCACCGGAGCTCGATCGTCTCCCGGAAACCAGGGTCCTGTGGAACGGGACCTGCAAGGGCGCGCAGTTCATCGTCGGTGAACGTGCACTCTACGTGGTGTTTTGCCGGCATGTCAGAACCTCCCCATGATCTTAGTGTATCATACGTCGATCGAAGTTTTCAACAAAATTTTGTCAATTTCCCCGGACATCGTCCCAGAACATATACCCGATGAACACGAGGAATCCAATAGTGAGGATCAAGAATGCAATGTCGTTGTTCGTCATGACTGTTTCTCCCATGGTCCTTCCGACATTTTGATATTAACCCGGGTTGCCCCGGGTTTTCACGGTTATTTTCAGATCGGCGATCTGACGCTCGTCGCCTTGCCTCGATAATCCACCCAGGTGGCCCTCTCAGGACTCCAATAGTGGCAGGAGATGCCGCCCACTCGAATGAGGTTGCAATCCTTCAGCTTCGACTTTGCGGCCCTCTTGGGGGTCACCGCGGGCCCGTACTCGTCGCCCGGGGTGAACCTGGCCACATATGTTCCGACGTCTCCTCCCATGGCCTGGATGGCCTCCGGAAAATCCTTGGGGATATTAGGATCCTGGTATTGATTTGGGTACATTATTTCCTCCGTTTCCTTCCAACTTTTTTATATTAAGTGGTTTTGGCCGCCATTTTCACGGAAAAAATATGAAATTTTGGTGAAAACGTCACTCAGAAAGGTCGACTATGGGTTTCACGAAGTGCAGATCCATGATTGCACACATGCGGCCCTCGACCACAAAGAGGTATGCTATGGCCTTTACGTCCTTCGTTTTCATCTTGGTGGGCACTCGGGTCTCCCCGGCGTACACTGCGATTGTGCCCTTTCTCAGTGAAATTCCCTCGACGATTGCGTTACGATTTCCTGCAACGTCCTTCTGCTTCGACAACACGGAATATGTTGCCGTCGGCGACCTGTAGGAGTTGAGCTTGGTCGTCAGTGTGAAGAGCGCTCCGGGTCTCAGGTGTTCCCGGACTGCATCGATGACGTCCTCATTTTTCTTGAGCCTCAACCTCACCTTTGGTGAACGGGAGGGAGGAGGTGAACTCCACTGTACGACTTTCTTCATGACGTTTTCACCATTGGCTTGTGGTTACAGGAGGCGAGGATCGATCGCCTCTTTCACCTTCACTATGGGGGCTACACGTGGTCCTTCACGTCGACCGAGCCCGGCGTCGGGTGTTCCAATGAAAGGACGAACACCTCGTCTGTCATGTCCCAACGAGACGAAGGGACTCGAATGCATCAACAACGATCTGAGGTGGTGGATTTCCTGCAGAGTCAGTGGACCACCCCTCTTCATCCTTCCAGAACCTGACCGCCTTCTTAAAGGCCCAGGACCTGTAAGGTCTGTCCTCATTTACGAGGTTCAGGATGTACGTGACGAGCACAGCATCTGGACGCCACGGTTCATCTTCAAGGCGTTCGATCCTGATCTTTTCGTATTTCAAATTTGACATGGACTCCACGGTGATCTCCGTGACTCCAGAACAGATCGTGTCGACACCCACCTTGACGTCAAGTTGATCAGGTGGCCAACCTCGCTCCACCATTCCTTTCAGGAATGTCTTGAATGAGATGTTCATCATCTTCCTACCTCTTGAAGAGATAATATGGCCAAATTTGGACCATTTTCACTGGAAAAGTATGGTGATACCCAACAACGAGATGATGCCGATCAGTAGTAGTACGTCGGCAGGCCACGGATCATCGGCTGTATCTGCTGCGAGAGCAGGCTCGACTACTTCGTCAAGACGAGCATCCTTCTGCCTGAGATTGAATTTAGGACTGGGAAGAACGGGACCTGAAGGAAACACTGGATCTATCTTCAACTACTATCTCCAAGAAAGGATGGACTACTGTAAATTTATTTCTTAAATTTGTGGAGTAGATTATTCCACAGAAACACTCCTCCCATGGAGAGAGTGAATACTCCAACTACTCCAGTCAATAGTAGTTCAACTGCATTCATTTGTTCAACTACTCTAGTCAGAGAAATACAGATTTAGATAAATTTATTTATATAGAGGATCTTATCTCAGTAAAATTTAAATTTTCACTGTCCTCTGATTTCAAGATCTTACCCGATCCGTAGCACTGCGGACACAGGATCGCCTCTTCCCATTCCAGGTCGAAGCACATTTGGCACGTCTCAATCTTGCGCGTCTCTTTCTCGGGTCTTTCGTCTTTCATGACGATATGTATAGTGATCACCTGAATTTATCGCGGTGATGCACAGTTCACCCACTGTGATGTTTCTAGAATTGAGTTGGATGTTTCCTCACCTCATTTTCTAGGGAACGTCCGTGGGCGATTGTCAACCGATGGACTTGGGTCGATTCTTGGAACCCTTGGGTCGTCCCCTGCCTCGCTTTGCCTCGGCCTTCGCCGCCACGGGGGCGAACGGATTCTTCCGTGGTCGCCCCCGACCTCGCTTCACACCCACCGTGGTGCCATTGGGTGCGAGTTTGTAACTGAACCCGTGCTTCGCGATCGCCGTCTTCCAGTTCGACAGTTCGAATCGCTGCAAGGCGGGGTCCCACAACCGAAGCATGCCCGTCTCGTAATCGATCTCCTCCACGAGGTAGGTGTTGGTGGACAGCCACTGTCGCTTGGGAAGCGACGTGGCAAACCGCTCCAGGATGATTCGAGACCCCACCGTAAACCGGGGGAGTGGCTCACCGTCGAAGCCGGGTTCGAAGGCATCCTCCAGGGAAGTGAGGTCGGGTCGCCGAGCCACACGCTTCGCCTCCGCGCCCGATGGATCGAGCATCGACTCCATCTCATCGTCCAACTCATCTTCGTAGATCTCCTCTTCCACCTCTTCAACTTCGGGGGTGGTGAGGTCGTCAACAAGGGCGACTTCGACTTCATTCTCTGCCATGGTGTCCTCCATGATTCAAGTGTAACACAATCCGTTGAGACTTTTCACCGCCATGCTCCAGTCATCGGCTTCGAATCGTCCATGAATACCTGGAGCTCACCGGTCTCGAACATGAGCTTGTGTCCCTTGCTCAGGCACCAACCCCGCTTCACTCGCGAGGTATCAGGCACTGGTGCCTCCCCGTCCGTGAGCACGAGGAGACCATCCCACTTACCTCGGTTCTTCGGGTCATTCACGAACTTGGTGGGAGCGTTGAAGTCGGTGCCACCGCCGCGGACTCGCTGAAGCTTCGGGTTGGTTCCCTTCTTCCACTCGAATACGTCCTTTGGATCGAGGTAACAGTCGAAGGGGAGGATGTCCACTGTGGTGCGTCGAGTGAGCGAGGCGAGTTCGCTGAAGAAGGCGTTGAGCTGTCCGTCGTCCACCGAGCCGGACTGGTCGATGGCAACCGCGAGGCGAGCCGTGTAGCCGCGCTTGACTCCTGGGTGGATGTAGGCATACCGGCGGTTGATACGCTTGATGGAGGTTGTGCGCTCCCCGCGAGTGAGAGACCCGACGAACTGCCGGAGGACTGAACGCCAGTTGATGATGTTGGACACTGACCGGCGAATCTCGGCCTGCATGGCGACCGGCATGCTGCCCCAGCCGTTGGCCTGCTGGTCGGCATGGTTCACTGCCTTCTCCAGGACCGCCTTGACTCGACCTTCCACGTAGGGTCGCATTTCCTCAGGGATCTTGTCCCATCCACCGTGATCGTCCATGGAATCTCCACCAATGACGATCTCAAAATCCCCCTCACAAGGCTCAGTGCCAAGGAGTTGGCGCATCATCTTTCCTTCATCACCGCTGTTCTTCTGGGACTCCTCGATCAGCTTGAAGAAATACCACTCCGAGGTCTGGAGGGTGGGGAAGGAGGCGATGAGATCGGCGAACTGGTTGTACGCTGCCGCCTGATCCGGTGGTGCCTTGGCGAGCATCTCCGGACACATGTAGGGTCGCTGTCCAGGGATGAGGCCTTCGCGAGGCAGGGGCCTGGCATCTGTCCTGTCATCGTCTCGGCGAGTCCCAGCTTGGGCCACGATGAGAGAGTTGATGGCGAGGTCAGTGGCGATGTTCCACGTCTTGTGAGGTTCACGCCGCCGCGCCGAAAGGTGTCCAAAGATGAGGTGGTTGAACTCGTGGAGGAGGACGCCCTTGATCTCCCAGTTGGAGAGACCCTCGAAGAAATCGGGATTCCACAGAAGGACGAGTTCGTCCGTCTTTTCGTTGAAGGTCACACCCGCGGTAGGCAGTCCCTTCGTCGGGGTCTTGCGGATGTGCCGAGAGAGCTCCGCGTAGAAGGGAGACTCCTGCAGGAAGACGATGAGGTGTCGTTCGAGGTTGAAATCGGTGTCGCATGAAGTGTACATTTTTTGCTCCCGGGAGGTCCGCTCCCCTATGAATACAGTCTATCATGGGGAGCGGACCATTTTCACTCTTTCTTAATTAAAGGAGACGGTGCCTCGTTCGAACAGGCCGGTCTGGCTGAGGCCAAGGACATAGGCGCTGCCTGCCGACCCGTAGCGGTTCTTGGTGACCTCGAAGATTCGCTCCCCATAGGTCTCCGATTTCTTATCGTTGTCGACATAAAGTGAGCCACGTACGTCGATGGCATGGAGGATGGCGTTCTTGCCTGCGAAGTCGCCGTTCTTGTTCACCTGACCGATGAAGATGACATTGGCAAAGGTCTTCTTTGCCCACTCGGTGAGCATCTCAGCACACCGGAGGGGTGTCACGCTGTTGGTGCCGCCGTCCTTGTATTTGCCGTCATCGAGGGTCTGGAGTGAATCTTGAAGGATGAACACCTGCTTGCCCGGATTGATGTCCCGGAGGTAATCAGCATGGTCCAGCACGTCACTGACCATGTGGTCCTGACCGCACAGGAAGCCTGCTCGCAGGCCCAGCCGTTCCGACACCATCTTCACCTGATACAGCGACTCCTCACCGGTGTTGTACAGGCAGATGTGACCCTGGCGAGTGATGGAGTCGGCGAGCTGCAGGAGCATCGTGGTCTTGCCTGCGCCGGGCGTGCCGGTTAGCATCATCACAGCGGATGGCACGAGACCATCGCCCACCGCATCATCGAAGAATTTGATACCGGCCTTCACACGGTGGCGCAGCTTTTCCGGGACGGCGATGGTGTTGATGTTGGTGCCACGGTCGAGGTTACGAATTCCAACGTTGAGCTTCATATTCCATTCCTTGACTTGGGTTGGGGACCATCCCCTCCCCATGATCTTAGTGTATCATAAGGAGGGGACCATTTTCACGATTTCTTAAATATAGTGTGAGGTCTCGAAGTTTTCCTTGGCGACCCGTGCGGCGTCGAAGTCGAAGTTGCGCCAGGCGAAGGCCCGGAAGTCGAGGCGCTTGGTGCGCGAGCCGTAGGGTGGCTGGATGATGACGTTCTTGCCGGTGATGGACGTGATGGTCCCAGTGTACTTCAGATTGAACGAGTCGTACTCGGCGATGTCGCCTTGGTGGAACACCTTCACACCGAGGATTTCACCGGCTCCGTTCCTCGTGTACACCTCGATCCTCTTCTTGGGGTGGACATACACGTGGAAGTTCTGGTTGGCATGCCACTCGATCTCGTGGAAGATTACGTCGCTCATATTCCTTCCCTCCTTATGAATCCAGTGTATCACGGTTTGTGGACGATTTTCACCCTCGCAGCCACATTTCCTTTTGGGCCTCCGCCGCCATGTCCCAGGCATAGGGGTTGCAGTCCCTGCACTGAGCCAGGACCGGGGTGCCGTTGTGGTAGAGCTCCACCACGAGTGTCTTCTTGCGGGCATTTGTACACGTGTTGGTGTCACAGGTGCAGGTGGCGAGCTTCATCAGCTGGACGACTCGAGCGTGGTCAATCTGGTTCATGTTCCTTCCCTCCTTATGATCCTAGTGTACCATGGAACGGCCGGGATTTTCACCCTTTTCGTAGAGTTCCTTTAGCGCATCGCTCAGGAGGATCCAAGGCCCACGAATGTCCTCACCGGCGTTTCGATAGGACCAGGTGCCGAGTGAAGGTGTGAAGAGGTATTCATAGTCATGACCGGAGTCCACCCATCGAATCAAGGAATGAGTCCTCGCCTCTGAAGCCGGAGGGAATTCCTCCCCCTCCCCATAGAAATGGGTCTCCCCCAAGCAGGTCCCAAGGGACGACATGTCGCCACGGTTGATCAGTTCCTTTACGAGTGCCCCATCCCTCCAGTGTTCATTGAGGAGCATCCCGTTATGCTGGAGGTATCCATCCCAGTGACAGTAGATGGACTGGACTGTCATCTTGTCTTCGTTCAGGATACCGATTCGTGATCTGGATGCCATGTCAAACCTCCGCCTTGATGAGGGTCAGCCGAGCGCGCAGGGCCGGGGGAAGGGTGGCAAAGATCTGCTCCGCCAGCTCGAAATTCTTGGCCGGGATGACCAGCTTCGCCGTCTCGCCCCGCATGATTCGTTCCCTGGCAACCTTGATGTCGTTCGTCGTCATCTTCGTTCCCCCCTTATGAGTCCAGTGTATCATGGTTTGGTGGAAATATTCACACTTTCTCGAGGTAGACGTGTCCACCCCAGAGGCGAGCATGAGCCTTGACGGTTCGCTGAGCGCTCTTTTCCGTCTTGTACACCTTGGACTTTCCCCAGTGGATCTGCATCCAACCCGTCCCCGTCCAACCAAGCGAATTGCCACACTTGATGATGTAACCTTCCATGTTCCCCCCTTATGATCTCAGTGTATCACGGTCGGGTGCAGGTTTTCACCACTTTCGATTCGAAAAGTCTACCCTCGCCGCGTCCTCTGTCCGGTGGTAGGTGCCAGCCTCCACCTGGCGGACATCGTGGAACGGGGTCTTGTAGGTCGCCCAAGGCGTGACAGTGTTCCACGGCAGGTGGACGAGGATGATGAAACCGTTTGCGATTGTCTTCTTGTTCAGGATCTCAAATTCTTCCATGATCCCCTCCTTATGAATCAGTGTAACACGGTTCGCCACCGATTTTCACTCAATCCATCATCTTGGCGACCTCGTAAAACTTATCCGCGGCGCGGTCGGGGTTCCACCCCTGCTTGGCCTTCTGGCCGATGTACCACATTTCCGCGTCGGCGGCGTCCTGCCACAGGAAGGCCACCTTGGTCCCCACACCGGTACCACCGCCAATCGCGACCGCCGCCACCTCCTCGGGAATATAGCCATTCAGGAAGGTGGTCTTGAGGGTCTCAGTTACGTCGGAGCCCTTCTTGAAGGTGCCAAGGTCGCGGGTGGGGACCATCATGTCGATGCGGACTTCGGCGTCAAACTTCGTAGTCGTGATCATCTTCGTTCCTCCAAGTTTTGTTTTGAACCCTTCCAACATTTTGATATTAACCTGGATCACCGCGGGTTTTCACAACTTTCGCGGCGACTTTTCGTTCCAGTTGCGGAAGGAGAAATCCTTCAGGTTCAGTCGACGTCGATCACCAGTGGGTGTCCGAATGGTCACAGACCTAGGGTTAATCGCAATGATGTTCCCCATTCGGAAGTGGGTATAACCTTCCACAGGACCATCCGATGACACCCAGAACGAATCGTACTCCGCCTCGTCACCGACCTTGAACGACCGGACGTGCTGCAGGTCTCCCGTGGGACCGTGCAGGTGGACCTCGATGCTCTTGCCTGGGGTGATATAGGTACGCCAAGAACGATTACCGCCGAGATGCTCAGAGACCTGGATATTGTCGCTCATGATTCCCTCCTTATGTTCTTAGTGTATCACGGTTCAGGCGGGATTTTCACCGCCATCGACAGGAACCGTGAAGGTCGTGCTCATGAACGCGAACCCCTTCCGGTCAGGGGAGTCGCAGAAGGTCATCTGGTTCCACCCCATACTCTGGGCGATGACCCGAGCGGCAGACAGGTGGGCATCGAAGGTATTGAGCTCGTGAGGATAGGGGATGGTGACCTTGTGACCACCGCCGGTGGCAACGATGCGGGCACCCTTCGTGTTCGTGGCTCCAAGCTTCTTCGTCGTAATCATCTTCGTTACTCCTTATGAATCCAGTGTACCACAGTTCGTCGAGGATTTTCACACATTCGGACGGGAAACCACAGTAGCTCCCAGGGAGCGGGTATACCAGTGCTCTCCCCGAAGATGGGCTGGAATCACCTTGATGTCGTTGATCGTATTGGGATGGTAAGCCTCAAGCACGAGGAACAATCCGTTGCCCAGGCCTGCAGGCCAACCGAGACGGACGATGTCACCA
>Ga0315909_10002790_pt1 | contig 22042 bp, 32 predicted proteins | sample LakEriMetagenome_11_FD_203527 | JGI IMG/M metagenome (GOLD analysis project Ga0315909, IMG submission 203527) | Freshwater fungal communities from buoy surface, Lake Erie, Ohio, United States - Buoy 2 MA125 | ecosystem: Environmental > Aquatic > Freshwater > Lake | place: USA: Lake Erie, Ohio...
GGCGATGGGTATGATTCGTATAATCGCAATCTTGATGGCATTGAGTTTTTGGACTACACTTGGCCTTGGGTTGATGCTTTCAAGCAAGGCAAGATAGATTGGTCAGATATTCCTGATCCTGTGCATTCAACTGCAACAGCCTGCTCCAGTGCTTTGGTTCGAACAGATCTGCCGCATCATGTTATACAAGGTCCTGGCCTTAGAATCACAGTGACTTGTAGGGTAGTAGACAAAACAACCAAAAGCACAAGTAACACCTGGCAACGAATACGAGATAACTATAACAGCATCTTGACAAGCACTATTAGTCAAGATATAACAGGAAAATACGGCGATTAGCGCAGTCTGGTAGCGCATCTGGTTTGGGACCAGAGGGTCGCAGGTTCGAATCCTGCATCGCCGACCATAATATATGACTCAACGACGTTTAACGATTATAATACTAGTTTTGTCGGTTTTGTTTGCAATTTTAAATGTTGCACACGGAGCACCAAAAAATAACAAACAAGTGGTGCCACCGCCCACTGCCATGCTCTACGATGTTAATTCGGGCCGGGTGTTGTATGAAATCAATGCTAATTTTACCATCAGCATTGCCAGCATGACAAAAATACTCACTGTGTTGACTGTGCTACGAGCCAATCAAGACCTCAACGAAGTCATTGTAGTCAAAGGCCGCGAAGGCAGTCCTAGAATTAGATCAGGCATGCGTATGACAAGGATAGATCTAGTTGAACTTACCTTGGTATCCAGTGACAACCTGGCCGCTAGGACTTTAATGGAACACTACCCGGGTGGATATAATCAAGGCATTGAAGCCGCAAATAAAATGGCCCAAGACCTAGGAGCCACCGACACTAGAATTGTTGAACCCACAGGACTCTTGGCTGACAATCGTAGCACAGTCATGGATCTAGTTAAACTAACCATTGAGGCTTCCAAGCACGAATTGTTTACAAGATTTGCCAACAGAGAGCGTTCAGAAATCCAAGCAGAACAAGTCAGCAAAGCCAAACGCATCTACCAATGGATTCGCGGCAATAACACCAATCCCTTTGTGCATGAACCTGGACAAATACAGATCTTGTCAGCCAAGACAGGTTTGACATCAGCGGCAGGCTGGTGCTTGACCATGATGTTTTCCTACAATGGTTCTAAATATGTGATGGTCACGGCTGGCAATCGCACCAAGCAGGATCGTAAGAAAGTGGCCGACATGCTGATTGAAAAAATCACCAATTACGAATACAGGATCAAGATCACTGATCCTGATTATCGCTTAGAGCACTAATTTTAGGTCCAAAAAAAACTTTAAATTTTTGTCTTAAAACGGTTGACACAGCCATTCAAAGGATATATAATTACACTATGATGACACATTATGTAAACACAACAAATGCCTGTGGTGCGGAGGATTATCTCCGGGCCTGATTCTGTATTGTCTCAGAGATCAGGCCCCGGACAAAGTTCCGGGGTTTTTGTTTTTACATGGTGTGGAAAGTTTTTTTGATGCGGGTGTAGTTCAGTGGCAGAACGACACGTTGCCAACGTGTAGGTCGTCGGTTCGACCCCGACTACCCGCTCCAAAAGAATTTTTAAAAAATTGTCAGAAAGTGGTTGACAGCGTAAAAACTAGATGCTACAATCTGTCATAGGCTAAGAAATTAGCCATGCTCTTTAACAAGTGAATATGCATTGTGCTCCGTTCGTCTAGCGGTTTAGGACATCGCCCTTTCACGGCGAAGATCATGGGTTCGAATCCCATACGGAGTGCCAGATTTAATTGCATTGGTTACCAAGCCAGTAGGTGACTTAGCAAGTGACTAACCAGTTGACGGACTGGCACTTCTAAGCCACATGAAAGATGGAAACGAAACCGAAAGGTGGATACTGTATAATCACGCTGGAACAACTTGGCCTGTAATGTGGATGACAGACAAGTCCGTGGACGGCACGGTAGGGCAGGTTCAAAACTGCGATCGCTTTCAAACATCCAGTGCAATTAAATGTGGTATTAGTTTAGTGTTATCAAGGTATCGTGACAGGACGCTGTCACTATGCGGGTCCAACTGTGCGAGGAACGGATCCTAATATAACTGCTATTCGCTTGTGAGTGCTTGCTACATTGTTCACAAATAGGCACGATAGCACTAAACTAATATCATGTGGAGATGCCCGAGAGGCCCAAGGGAACTGATTGCAAACCAGTAAAGCCGTGAGTTCAAATCTCACTCTCCACTCCAGATATGGGGGATTAGCACAGTTGGGAGTGCGCCTGCTTTGCAAGCAGGAGGTCGTCGGTTCGATCCCGTCATCCTCCACCATTAAATACGCCAAGGAGACTACAATATGTCAGATGGAGGTAAAGGTTCTTCACCGAGGCCTTTCAGCGTTGACCAAAACACATTTGCCAGCAATTGGGACAATGTCTTTGGTCGCAAGAAAAAGACAGAAGGCGAAAAACAAAGCGAAGCCTTTTTAAAAGATGAATACTACGACTTAGAAGAAGCCGTAGATGTAGATACCACCAAAAACGATGGTTGTTAAATTACAGGACGTTAACTCAGTTGGTAGAGTTCCTGCTTTACACGCAGGCTGTCGGCGGTTCGAACCCGTCACGTCCTACCAGATAACATGATGAATATACTTGTTGTAGGTGGTGCCACACCAGGAAAGTTTGGCAACGATTTTGTAAACCAAGCACGAAGTCAAGGACATCGTGTGCTGGTAATTGCTCATGCAGATCCTGGTTATCATGACAGTGACCTGCAAGTGGCCAATTTTAATCAAGTGTCTTCAGTGACAGAAGCCTTTGGTAAACTCACTGCTGACATTGACAACATTGGCATCATGCTATACAATAGCAACAAGCCATCATATCCACGGCGTCCTCAAGATTATTCATCGCAAGGCACCGTCAATGAGCAGGAGTATTTTAGTTCTTTGATGCTTCATGCAGTGATTCCACATGCACTGGGCATTGAATGCCAAAAGAAAATGAGTGCAGGTGGCAAGTTGGTGTTTATGAGTTCTTGGTCGGCCTTGGATTTTAAAAATAGTCTAGGCACAGACAATGTTGGTTATACAGGTGGCAAAGCGTTTCAAACACGATTGATGACAGCATTTGCACATCACAATGATCGAGGTCTACTGTGTTCTGCCATCTATCCACACTTTGATTATGCCAACCCAGAACATTACACAAAGGTAGCAAACAAGGTCTATGACTTTATAATTACTTTTGGTCGTGAGCATCATGGTAAGATTGTGGGAATATCTAACCCTGATAGATTGAATGTTTTAAATTAGCCGCTTTAGCACAGGGGTAGTGCAATCGCCTTGTAAGCGATAGGTCGTCTGTTCGAATCAGACAAGCGGCACCAAACACCCGGTTACACTTTACCGTTATAAAAGTGGGTGGGGCAATCACCATAGAAACTGCCTGGTGCGTAGGATCTTACCATGGTCTCCTGTTGGGGAGGTGCCTAAAGTATCCTAGGGGGAGAACACAACTTAAAGCCAAAGCAAAAAATGTGTGGACAGAGTAACCGCTCAGTTAGGGGCCCGTGTGGTGTGGGTAGCCTAGCACTTATTCCCCAGTAGCACAGAGGTAGTTGCGCTTCGCTGTTAACGAAGATGTCGTATGTTCGATCCATACCTGGGGAGCCATTTTTATCGCAGGTTACGTCAGTGGTCAGACTGTCAGGCTCATAACCTGGAGGACGGAGGTTCGAATCCTTCACCTGCAACCAAGATATGCACCGGTAGTTAAGTTGGTTATAACGCCGCCCTGTCACGGCGGAGGCCAGGGGTTCGAGTCCCCTCCGGTGCGCCATTACCAAGGAGATGTTAGGATGTATCATGTTGATATTCACCCCTGGTCTAGTAACATAACACTTGATACGCCTAAGATTGCAACTTACTCGTTTGACAACAAAGACAAGGCACAAGAGTTTCTAGATCAATACAATGCATATTCACAGTTTAAGATTGCTGTTCTTCGTGGTGAAGAACACGATCTAGAGTTTGCGTGAGCACTGGGGGCTGTTCCCTGCGATGGACTGTAAATCCGTTGCCTTTAATATGCAGGGTGGCTGGCGGTTAGGTTCGATTCCTTCAGTCCCCACCAGTATTTCATGCAAAAAATATTTTTTATACTGTTATTGTTTCCAACACTGGCCTGGGCTTGCCCGGGCTATGTCATTGGGTTCAAAGGCAAAGACAATAGGTTTGATCAACAGGCCTTTGAACAGTATGCTCAACACTTTGGTTATTGTGCTCAAAGTTACGCCTGGAACGAAACTGCACAGGCATTAAAGTTTGTCAGCACCCATGCACAACCTTACCACCTTTACGGCTACAGCCTTGGTGCAGTTTCGGTGAGAATGTTCTTGGAGAAGTCAACAGCATTGCCGGAACGTGTTATAACCATTGGTGCATACAAAACTACCAATGTCAACTTTGATCGCTTTGGTGTTAGATATCAAAACTTCTTTGATCATTCAGGCCGCGGACAAACCAGTCCGGGGCAATTCGTAGATGCAACACACAGTCAAATACAACAACGTGTCAATGATATCTTGCGTAAAGAATTAGAATCTAAACATTAGATAGACACTTTTAACCAAGTGCTGTTGTTATAGATTTTGATAGCAATCATGGTTGTATCAAAATACAAATAACCGTTTTTATTTGTTTCTGTAGGAACTGCCAGATTCAGCGCCGCAGTTGCTTGACTATCATTGGCATAAGTTGGCAACCTTGGGAATCCTCTACTGATTTCCTTGTCAGCACCATATACCAGTATGTTTGAGTCAAAGGCAGTTTCTCTTACAGGTGCAACATACAATCTTGATGTTTTGGGATCAACAATGACATCAGGCGACGCATTGATAATAATACTATTGGCAGGCTGATTGGGTGTTCCTGCGCTGGTATCAATGGCAATAGACTTGGCGCCTTGCGATGTTTGACCCGCTGTTGTTCCAATGGCAATGGCATCAGCACCTTGAGATCCATGTCCTGCTTTAATACCAATGGCAATGGCGTTAGTGCCTTGGCTAGTGAATCCTGCACGATCTCCAATGGCAATGGCAAATGTGCCTTGAGAATTTTGTCCGGCTTTTGATCCCAATGCAACAGCATTGGTGCCTTGACTGATTTCCCCGGCCAAATCTCCAATGGCAATAGCAAATGTTCCTTGTCCTTCGTAACCAGCCTTACGACCAACAGCAACAGCGTAATCTGTTTCGCTTTCATCGCGAGCAAAGTAACCGCTAGATATGGATTGTATGTTTCGTTGTTTGTAGCGTCTCATGGATCTTATTTATTTGTGGCTAATACCTTTGTGAGAATGCTTGTAAATATATCTTTTAACAAAGGAGCAAATATGACATGTCGTGGCTATGATTCCCGTTCAGTGAAAGTGCCTAAAAGAGTAAAAGTTTTGGCATCAAACGAACCAAACCCAATTCGCAGAAATGCAATTATTCGCAGTTATGTTCGAGTCTTAGAGTCTGATCTAAGAGCCAACAAAAAGAAGTCCAAAAACTGAGTTTTGACCATTTGACAATTTTTTGCCTTGCTAAGTATCAGGTATGATTTACGGACTTGATGAGCAAGGCAAATTCTTTGTAGAATACACCGCCTGCGAAAGACCCATTGGTAACGTTCGCCAGGAAATGGAACGTGCCTGCACACGTTTGGCCAACGAAGGTCGTATAATGATCAGTTTAAGTAGCGGACTTGACAGCCAAGTCCTGCTACACACTTTTCACACATTGAATCTACCCTATGAGTGTGCTTTCATGCACCATCCTGGTTACAATGACATAGAGTTATCTCAGATTCGCAAACTGGAACAAAAATACAACTTTGACACTCAGGTGGTTGTCATTGACCCTGATCAGTATCGTGAAGAAGTAGAAGATGGCGCCGCTGAATCTGGTATTCCGCCTGAGCATCATTTAATGAAGAAGTTTGTGGCACAGTTACCTGAAGATCGAGATATTCTACAAGGTATTGAGAGTTATGACTTTGTGTTCAAAGACGGTCGTTGCTACTGTATGGAATCTTGGACAGCCATTGAAATAGCCAGTCAACGAGCACTACAGGAAGTTCCAAGATCAGGAAAAATAGTTGCCATCGATCGTCGGGCACCATTCAATGAATTTGCTTTGGCCTACCTAGCAGATCCTGTGGTCACTGGATACCTTAATGCACTACCATACATCCGCGGCAACGGCCTAGTAGAAAAAGAAACCGGTGAGCCACCTCCGCTGATATTCAGTTGGGAATACTATGTCAAACCCATCATATTTGGACGCTATTGGGGCCGCGAACTTGAATACTTTCCCAAGTATGTAAGCCCAGAAAAAATTGATTGGATTATGAATCCAACTGACAATCGTATGCGACATAACTATAGAAATCGCTGTGTTTATATTGAACGCGGAGCATTGATTAAACTTCTATCCAACTGGGGATCTGGAGAGACCCAACGCTGGGAGCAACATGACTAACATTATTACCAACCCATACATCAACAAAAAATTAGGCTACTATGTCTGTGACGGCTTGGAATTTGATTCCAAGATCCGCGCAGGCCTACATTCAGTCAAAGTTGGCATGCCGGTTGAATGGGTATTCAACAATGACGAATTTAAAAAATATGATTGGACCAAAGAACCCGAGCAATCATTGGATTTTTACTATGATCTAAGAGCCCGGCAGTTGCGAGAATCCTATGACTATCTTATTTTAAGTTACTCGGGCGGTTCTGATAGCCATAACATCTACGAAAGTTTTCGTAGACAAGGTCTGCACATTGATGAGATCTTAGTCAACACCATGGAAAAGGCCAGTAAAGGCATTGTCAACCTCAGCAGTAAGAAAGCATTTGATGCTCCTGCCAGTGAACACGAACAACAAACCATGCCTAGGCTCAAAGAAATTGCTCAGGCCATGCCCAAGACTAAAATTACATTGACTGATCAAAGTGACTATTTGTTTGAAAGTCTAGAAAAGGCTGGTGACGCAAGTTGGGTTTTAGAAAAGCGTGAAGGGTTAAATCCTGCTGGCGTCACCAGGTTTAACTATCTACACTTCTCAGAAGTAAGAAAACGCTTTGATAAAAACTATCGAATTGCCATGGTGGTTGGCATTGAAAAGCCCAGAACACTGATACATCAAGGTCGCTTCTTTATGCGATTTGCAGATCGTAGCACCAATATGATTACAGTGGCCGAGCACCTCAAAGATTATCCAAACAGCACAGTGGAATTCTTTTATTGGAGCCCTGATTGTGTGCCCTTGCTGATCAAACAAGGGCATATGATCAAACATTGGCTAGAACTCAATCCTCAGCAACAGCACAATTGGGACGGCAGAATAGCCACTGGCAAACATTATCGTCTAGTGCATGAGCCTATTTTGAGAACGCTACTTTACACTACCTGGAACAACAATTGGTTCCAAGCAGAAAAAGCAATCTTAGATTGGGAATCTGAATTTGACCAATGGTTCCGTGTAGGCTATTCGGATACCAAAGCGTTTCAGGTATGGAAGGAAGGTTTAAAGTTTGTTGAAGATAACCTTAAACCTTTTGTGCGTTATTCAGAGCACACCAAACGTGCAGATGGTCTGATGCCAGTGTTACACAACTATGATATGGGTCCTATGAAAGTAGTGGATCCAAAATATGTCAACGTCTTTATGCGATGACTCAATTCAACTTCAATTGATTTCTAACAACAAAGTCACGCAGTCGCTGGTGTATAGCCAGCGATTCTTTTATGCTGACAGGATCCATCTTTAAGATAGGAAACAATCCAAGTTTTCTAATGTCTTGATCAAATCCAACACGACGAATTGCAACAGCAACGTCCTGACGAATTTGTTCTTTGATTTTAGAATCTAAGTTGCGGTTAACAATCAAGCCCAAGTGGCTTTGCACGGGATACGGCTGACGGAATGTTTGTTCCCATGTGGCTATGCCCAATCCCAATTCATGACTGCTCATGACAGGAGTAATCCTTGAAGTATCACCTATTTGACCAGCAACCAAAGGAAAGTTGGCAAACATACAGTCAATGTTGCCACCCAACAAATCTGTCAAACTTGTAGCACCACCTTGTGCATAAGGAATAGGCAGGTGATTGTTGCTCCACTGGCTCAGCAAAACAGCAGTGGCAATGTGTTCACTGCTACCGTAGCCGGCAAATCCAAATGTCAATGGCTTTTTGTAATTTTTGACATCTTCAAAGGTTTTGAAGTTGTGCCGGTTGTTGCAGACCAACACACTGGGCATGGCACCAATCACAGCAACCAGTTCTAGATCACGATCTGGATTGTATTCCAAATCTGCAAACATCAATGAATTGGTCACAAAAATCTGCGGCATGGTAGCCACCATCATTGACGGCCGGCTCATCAACTGCTTCATGGCAATCTTGCCTGACGCACCAGGTCTGTTCATGACCACATAGTTCTTGGCCGGCAACTCTTGTGCAATTAGTCTAGTGGTTCTATCGCTAGGACCACCAGGAGCATGATGGACCGTAAATTCAACATCGTTGGCCCATGCAGTAGATACGCCCAGGACCATACAGGCGGTAAACAGTAGTTTTTTCATAAAAATACTTATTGACATTCCAGCCTTGTTGTTGTATAATTTGGATATCATGTCGAACATCTTTTTAATTTCTGATCCGCACTTTGGGCATTCGGGCGTCTGCAAGTTCACCCGCGATGACGGCTCAAAACTCAGGCCCTGGGACGACCCTGATGAAATGGATGAAGCCCTGATCCAAAATTGGAACTCTGTGGTTGGTCCACAAGACAAGGTCTATGTGTTGGGCGATGTGGTCATGAGCGAAAAGAAATTGCCCATCATGCATCGTCTCAATGGCAACAAGCGACTGATTCGTGGTAACCACGACATCTACAATACCAAGAAGTATATGACCTACTTCAAGGAAATCTATGGTTGCCGTGTGTTGGAAGACATGATCCTTAGTCACATTCCGTTACATCCAGATTGTGTCACTGAGCGATTCAAGACCTGTGTGCATGGTCACTTGCATTATAGGACATTGGATGACCCAGCCTACTACAATGTCAGTGTAGAAAACATTGACTACACTCCTATTGAAATTTCTGTGTTGCGTGAACGCATCCGTGAACACAAAAGTCAGTGGGATCGCAACGGCAACAAAATTGGCGCAGGTCGCCGCTAGGAGTTAATTATGCCTTGGATTCAAAATGTATCACTGGGAGATATACCCAAAGGTCATCATGTGGCAGTAGGAGAAAATTCCATGCTAATTCAGATCGTAGATCCTGGCATGGAGTTTCCTACGCCCTTTCACAAGTTTAAAGAAACACATCAATTCAATTTTCTTGACCTTGAAGTTGGCGATGCATTTGGTGAAGAATTTAAAGTCACTGATGCTCAGGCCGAGCAATTGGTCAATCTACTAAAGCATGCCTTAGACAAACGCATGAATGTAATTGTGCATTGTGTTGCCGGAGTATGTAGATCAGGTGCTGTGTGTGAAGTGGGAGTGATGATGGGTTTCCAAGATCCCGGCGACTATCGGAGTCCTAACTTGATGGTCAAACACAAGATGATGAAGGTTTTAGGTTGGAACTATGAGGAGAACAACAATGCATCTTAACAGAGACGAATTACTGGCCATCACAACTGTGATGAATCAGTTTCCCGACTGCCATAGTTTTAGACTTGAGCAGGACACAGGCTCTGGCATCGGTAACATCACATACTTGATCTTTGACATTGAAGTCAAGCCAGGTATCTATGGTGAATTCAAGATGGAAATCTCAGGAGTTGACAAGTGGTGAAACCGCGTTGCTATCAATTGGTTGGTGTGCCGGGTTCAGGCAAGAGCACTTGGTTGGCCAATCAAGAATGGGCTCATGAGTGTGTGATAGTTTCTACCGACGAGTTTGTGGAAGCGCAGGCCAAGTTTTTGGGACTAACCTATCGTGAGGTATTTGATGACTACATGCCCACTGCCATTGGCCTAATGATGGAAAAAGTCATTGATGCCCGTGAGCAGGAACGCGATATTATCTGGGATCAAACGTCTACTACTTTGGCCAGTCGCCAACGCAAGTTTAAGGCCTTGCCATATTATGAGCACATTGCAGTGGTATTCCCTACACCCAATGCACAAGAACTTGAGCGCAGATTAAATAGCAGACCGGGAAAAGAAATCCCATCCAACGTTGTTGCTGACATGATCAAGAATTTTATTATGCCCACCGTCGACGAAGGATTCACAGAAATCTGGACAGCCCAATGACATCAGTGAACACCGACTATTTTGCAATGATGCATCGTTGGTGGCAGTTTACTGAAACAAGACTTGACTTTTACGACAATAAACTAAAAGCACATCAAGATCGTGTCCATGAAATGCGAGCGTATCATGCTCGCAAAGACTCTGAACAAGAAAGACTCTACGAATACCAGCAAGGGCAATTGAAAATTTATGCTCAACAACGTGGGCAAAAGGTTGATGTTTATGCGTAATTGGCTACGCTACAGCGGCGCAAGTTTTATCTTTACAATGAACCCATTGCACTGGCGCTGGCTACCTTGGGGACACCAAGAGCCCAACGAATGGTCAGGTCCCAACGAACATACTTGGGCAGGTGGCTGGCTGTTTCTAACTGTGAGAATCTGGATTGATGACGGCAGTTGGTAAGTAGATCATGCACTTAGATTACCATATTCCTGTTCCGCACTTGGCCGCAACTGCCAGCGAAATAGCCTGGGCCGATCAACATCTAATGCCACAGGTCAATGTAGCATTGGCCAGGCTACATGAAAAATATGGTGCCAAGTTTGATAAGACCAATGTGGATCAAGATCTACTACGGACATGGACATTGACCGCCCGGATACAGAGTCATGTAAACCGCTTGGGCTTGAACATAAGAAAGTTTGCATTGTTTATTGGGCATCAAGGCGCACGTTCTGCACAACCACATGTTGATGCTCAGACATTCAACACTCCAATGGTGGCCAGATTAAATGTGCCAATCCGCGGGCAGTATGGAGCAAGACTCAGTTGGTGGAAAACCGGTGTCAATGACGCTAGAATGAAAGAACGTCATTTTGAAGAATGGAACGCTCAGGCTGGCAAGATGCTCAAAGGTTTTAGTTACTTGTCAGATCCTGAGGCCAACTGGGGAGAGCCAGATCACACAGAACAAGATCCTGGGCCTTGTTGGAATCATGTTGAATTGGCACACAGACTAGATCTAGACAACACCACAGAACACCGTGTAAACATCACAGCAGAACTTGACCCACAAGTGCCTTGGAATGAACTAGTAGACCGTTTGAGAAAAAACAATTATATCAAGTGATTGTATTTTTCTACGCTACGATCAACTAGGCGTTCAAATCCTACCCATTCCCACTCTAAACTAAACATACCAAGAATTTTCCAGTGCCCTTGATCTTTTTCAGCGGCATGCACAAAATTATAGTTGTTGAAGCAAAAACTATTGGTGTCAGGGGTCTTAGACAAGTCTAGGGTTTTAATAATACTATCGTCGCGTGTGATTTTTTCGTAGCCCCAACCTTGTTTGTCCTCAGGAATCTGTTGCATCCAAAATGTTGGTCCTGGGTTGTTGTCATACAGCATGACTCTCAGTGATGTAGGCACTCCTGGTATTTGATCAAACCCATCTCTGTGGAGACCAAGTTGTCTTTGATTACTCCAACAATGCATTTGTTTGATTTTACTCACAGGAAAGTAAGTGTGAATTTGATCCATTAACTTGGGAAAGTTTTTGTAGCCGTCAATGATAAACTGGCTCCAGCGTTGTGATTTGAGATCTTCTGTAGTGGGCATAAGACTTATGCCATAAAAATTGGCATCTTTTTCGTCCCATTCGTTTTGCCAGGCGTCACCGCGTTCTAATTTTAATTTTGCGGCTTCTTCAGGTGAGTAAGGAAACGCATCACTGGCATGCTGACGCTTGACCACTTGTTTGTTTTCCATCCACATCTCTACAAAATTATCGTCAGGCACAATTTTTGGCACGTCTAAGTAAACAAAGGGAATGTGCTGATATTTTTCAGCCAGGTGTTTTGGTGGAGTATTCATAGTGTTATTTCCCAATTCTGTTCTAGTGTCATAGCCATATTTAACAGATCCTCATAGGCTGTATAAAACATCGCCATTAAAAAATACAATGAATTTTTGATATTTTTTAGTTGATTTCTATGGTATATAGTGTTATACTTTTAAAAGTTCAACAGGCGGACCGATGCCTAAGATAGGATCGGCCTGTGCAACTCGCTTACTAAAGGAGAAAAGTATGAAAACCGTAGGTGATAAACTCGCCCCATTCGCCGTCACCGGCGTAAACCCAGGCAAAGACGATTTCTTTGCCATCACAGAAAAGTCATTTGAAGGCAAGTGGAAGGTAATTGTGTATTACCCCAAGGACTTCACATTCGTATGCCCCACAGAAATTGTAGCCTATGACAAGTTGTTCCAGGACTTTGCTGATCGTGATGCAGTATTGCTCACAGGTAGCACAGACAACGAGTTCTGCAAACTGAGTTGGCAAGCCGCTCACAGCGATCTCAAACAAATCAAGCATATCCAATTTGCTGACACAGCCCGCGACGAGCGTAGCCTAGTTGATCAACTGGGTGTGTTCTTTGCACCTGCTGGCGCCGCACTTCGTGCCACATTCATTGTTGACCCCAACAACGAAATTCAACACGTTACAGTCAACAACCTCAATGTAGGCCGTAGCCCCGAAGAAACACTTCGTGTATTGGATGCCCTGCAAACAGGTGAACTGTGTGCATGTAACCGCACCGTAGGCGGCGAGACTCTGTAATGTTAGAAACCATCTGCGAAACACTGGTAGAAGCCTATCGTAGAAATTGGATTACCAGTCGCGATGGTAATGTCAGCATACGCCACCACGATCGTGATCACTTTTACATCACGCCCAGTGGTGTGCGTAAGCAGACTCTACAACCAGACCAGTTCAAGAAAATTAGAATTCTAAATAAACCATTTGTGCCTACGCCAATGTTTGTTAGACCCGTAGAGATATCAAGTTGGGAAGAAGAGTTTTACACTGACATCAGTGCTAACCTAAAGCCCAGTGGAGAAATCCCCTTGCACTTTGGATTACAGAGAGCCATGGGTCAACACTCAAACGACGTGCGTGTGGTTGTGCATCTGCATCCCACATATTGTGTTGCGGCCATGCATGCTGGCATTGACCTTGGCACCATCGTCAATGACTTTCCTGAACTCAGTAGATATACTCGTGTAGCACCCAATGTAGGAGATGTTCCTCCCATCAGCCAAGAACTTGCGGATCGTTGCCACGAAAATCTTGGTTTAGATGTTGATGGTAACATTGCCTACGATATCGTAGGCATCAAGGGTCACGGGGTTGTAGCCATCGACACTAGTCCATGGCGAGCGTTTGAGCATATTGAACGATTGGAACATATTTCTAAGATCGTATTATCATCAAAAGGATATCAAAAATGACACAATGGGTAGACCAACTCAAAGAAACCATACCCGACTATGCCAAGGATACACGACTTAACATTGATGCAGTAGTTAAGCGTTCTACCTTGCCCGTCGAAGTCGCAGAGGCTGTTGCACTATCAGCGGCCTTTGCCACAGGCAACACCAAGTTCTGGACATGGTTACATAGTCAGATCGCCGACCGTAAAGAAGCCGATGCCGCCCTAACCGCTGCCAGCCTTATGGCCATGAACAATGTATGGTATCCCTACGTTGAAATGGCTGACGATACTGCACTTTCAGGATTACCGGCACAATTGCGTATGAATGCCATAGCCACTCATGGAGGCACCACTGCTGACAGATTTGAAGCCTACGCTCTTTCTGCTTCGATAGTCGGCAAGTGCCACTTTTGTGTCAAGGCACATTATGAAACACTCAAGAAGGCCGGCTACTCAGTGGAGCAACTTCGTGATATTGGACGTATTGCCAGTGTCGTAAATGCTGTTGCACGAGTATTGCAAAACTAAGCACCCCAAGTCGCCCATCTAAATAGACGCATATTTCTTTTGGAAATAATGTCTAAATAGATGTATGGCGGCTCTAATTTTTCGCAAGGGTGCATACTATCCCGGTGTAACCCAATCTATCACCACGTCGGGCTCTAGTCAATCTTTCGCCCCGTTCTCCGCCAACGTCGCTATTGTTAGAGTCGCCACCAGTCAAGATATTTTTTTACAAGTAGGCGTTAGTCCAGTGGCAACTACATCCAGTATGTTGTTGCCCGGTGGCGCCATTGAATTCTTTGCTGTAGAACCCGGACAAAGTGTTGCAGTATTGCAAATTACCACTGCTGGCATTGTTACAGTAACGGAGTTAGTGTGACTTTTTATCTACGCATTGGCCGAGATCTGAGAAGCCTAAGAGGACGAAGACGCAATGCAATCATACCACCAAGTCCACCTCCTGTTCCAGATGTATTCTGGTTTGACAGCGCAACCAATCAATATTTTATTCCGCCTAATAGGCAAAGCGGAGACACCGTCACACAATGGCAAGATACTCTTAACGGAGCCAACAGTTTATCTGATGCAGGTGGTGTAACATTTAGGCCTACCTATCTTGCCAATCAACAAAACGGATTATCAGCACTTTCGTTTAACGCAGACCGATTGCGGGGTCGACCCTATCCCATACCATTGACGCAGAACTTTACTTTATTTGTGGTAGCACGGTTTAACAACATCAACAATCAACAACTTTGTGAAACACAAACAGGTGCTGTAACACAGTTGGCGTTTGGTATCTCAGGCAACAGATATACCTATACAGCCGCTGGTGGTATCAGTATTGCACCCATGGTAGCCGATACCCAATGGCATGTGCATGCCATGACCTTTAACAGCACTCTGGCCCCCAGTCTAAAGATTCAGGCTCGAGTCGACGGCGTTTATCAAATTCTAGCACCTTCAATTGCACCTGGAACTCTGAACATATCTACCACTGATTTTTTTGCAGTTGGATCACGAGTCAACGGCACACTATTCTTTTCTGGCCAAATTGGTGAAATCATGCTCTACCACCAAGCACTAACTAACAGCCAAGTAACGGCTGTGGAAAATAGCCTACTAACCAAATGGGGAATATAATGTTAGAATGTTTGATCATCGGTGATTCAATTGCAGTAGGCACAGCAATGGCTAGACCCGAGTGTGTGAGCCACAGCCGCGGAGGTTGGAATAGTTGGCAGTGGAACAAAGACTATCTTGACGTGGCTTCAGGTAAACCGGCTCGCACAGTGATTATCAGTCTTGGTGCCAATGATCACAAGGGCGTCCGGACCGAACAAGAACTGCGTAAGATGCGAGAAGCCATCAAAGGTCAACGTGTATTCTGGATTGATCCAGGTGAGGATCGTAAACCTGTGCCACATCAGGCTATTGTGCGTATAGCACAAGAGTATGGCGATACAATCATTGCTAGGCCCCGAGACCATATGAGTGCCGACGGTATCCATCCCACTGGTCGTGGCTATCGAGTCATTGCTGAACAAACGAAACGGTAAAATATCAAAGTCTTCAACGGTTAATTACTCTATCATAGGCTTATAGGAGCCTAGATTTTTAACAATGGAGACTTCAATGAAGAAATTTCTTGCCGCGTTAATGATGACTTTGGTGGGCACCGTAGCACAGGCCCAGACCAAGGAAAACATTACCATTTACTATGCATGGGGTCCAGGCGATTCTGTTGCCCACTATCATAGAACCTTGGCCGCAGAGGCCAATAAGATCCAAAACAAGTATAACTTTGTTTTTGATACCAAGCCTGGTGCCGGTGGTGCCATCGCTTCAAACTTTGTGTTGAACACACCAGGAACGATCCTAGCACACTCAACAGCATTCTTTGTGCGCCCTGTGGTTTATCCCAACGAAAGTTATGATCTCACCAAGTTCAAGGAACAATATGTTCACTGCATGGCCCCAATGGCTGTGACATCAACTCGCTTTAAGAGTTGGACCGAAGTTCCCACAGACAAGCCGTTGACCATTGGCACGTCAGGACTAGGCGTTACCACACACTTGGCCGCTATTGAAATTCAGCGCAAGTATCCCAATGCCAAGATCGTGCCATTCAAGAGCACCACAGATGCCATGATGAGTATGGTCAGCCAACAAACAGACTTCCACATTGGCTTTATTTCTGAAGCCGAGCAGTGGCTCAAGGACAATGCCCGGGCTGAGCGTAAGGTTGTAGTGTTGGGTATCACAGGCAACAAGGTTGTCAATGGCTATACACCAATGGTGCGTCAGGGCTTCCAGGACTCATTTGCCAACATGAATGTGGGTCACCACATGCTGGTTCCTGCCACATTTGACGCCGCCAAGCGCCGGGAAATTCACGGTATCTTTGCACAGGCCGCACAGACCAAGACTGTTCGCGATGCTTATGCTGTAGACTACTGTGAACCACAAAGCGTGGCTGTTGATGGTTTGGACAAGTTTTTTGAGTTCCACACTGGCTACTGGCGCAAACTTGCAGAAGCAGTAAAACTCAACTGATGTTAACTGTTAACCTATTGTAATTGTCGAGCCTGGGCCTAAAAATCCAGGCTTATTTTTTTGGTTGACCACAGGGCATGTTTCGTGCTATAAATATTTTTGGTAAGTTTAAGGAGGATCCGATGATTACCCGCATCAAAGCGTTAATGGCAGTGGGCGCATTGGTCACCCTGAGTGGTTGTGCTGTGCATACTCATCCAGGACATATTCGCTATGTTGAGCCAAGGCCCGTGTATGTGGCACCAGTGGTAAGGACCTATCATTATAGGCCCTATTACTACCACCATCATTACGCACCGCGCTATAGACACTATCACTACTATCGTTGAAACTATTACAAAAGTAGTAGGTTGACACAGCCGTGTGATTCTGCTAAAATTACAGTTGATACCATCTTTCTAGGAGAGTCACATGACTAATCGGCAACGAGCCATCGTTGAAACAGTAAAATTTTTCTTGATCACAGTCACGATCAGTGCTACAATTGGAATTGCAGTAGCGTCAGGGTATGCTTCTTGGATTGGCATTGCGGCCTGTGTGGCCATGTTGATCTATGGTGCCATCATGATCTACGAAATCAAGTTGAGCCAATTTGAAGCACTTGACCGGCTCAACGAAAAAAACTAAAATTTTTTGCCCTTTTGGCAAATACAGGTTGACAACAGAGATATATACTGCTAACATACGATCATGATGACAAACACTCTTAAACCACAGTCCATAAAATTATCACCCATGAGCCAATCATGGTTGATGACTTCTGGCCTCTTTATTAAGAGTCCACGTCATATTCTAGGAACCAGTCCGGGATAAATGTGATCTAACTGTTTAGGTTAACTCAAACCCCGGATACTACAAAAAGGTTCCGGGGTTTTTCTTTCACCAGTGTGAACATACAGGAAACGAGGTCCTGGCTCTGCACTTAAAACATGGAGCAAACGGGCGGAGGCCAGGATGAAGTCTCAGGCGATAACTGAGATGGTAAAATCGGTCCTTGCATATAGGTGCGTAACTCAGTTGGTAGAGTAACAGACTTTTAATCTGTGAGTCGTGGGTTCGAGCCCCACCGCACCTACCATATTCAAGCACATCGGCAATCCGTTGGTTGTCTTATTGTTGTAAATAAAGACCTCACCAGAGGAAACACCATGCATAAAACATTCATTAAATCTAAAATTCATCGTGCCAGAGTCACTGATGCCAATCTCAACTACATTGGTAGCATTTCTATAGGACCTGAAATGATGGAAGCCGCAGGACTTGAACCCTACGAATTCGTTCATGTCAACAATCTCAGCAATGCGGCACATTGGGAAACCTATGTGATTCCTGGCAAGTCAGGGGAAATTACACTCAACGGTCCTCCCAGTAGATTGTTTGCTCCTGGTGACCTAGTGGTCGTGTTAAGTTTTATTAACCTCGAGCCTGGTGAATCATTTCAACACGTGACTGTTTTTGTTGACAACAACGACAACAATCGTGTGGTTGACAAACTCGTAGGCAACATACAATAATCCCAGTCTGGTGTGCTTCAATATGGTATAATGCATCCCTAGTATAATGGCAGTATAGCGGTCTCCAAAACCGTTGGTCGGGGTTCGAATCCCTGGGGGTGTGCCAAGTGTTGGGCAAGGGGAGTGTGCGGCGAGCCGCCTACTCTTAAACGACAGAAAAGAATGTGCGCCCTTTGATATGAGAAATTACCGAGTGTAGGATAGTCAGGTTCATTCCGCCTGGTTTGGGACCAGGATGTCGCAGGTTCGAATCCTGCCACTCGGACCAAAATTGGGGATTCGTCTAAGGGTAGGACTACGGATTTTGATTCCGTCAGTGGTGGTTCGAATCCATCATCCCCAGCCAATTATAGTGAGTTGGATGAGAGGCTGAAATCAACAGTTTGCTAAACTGTCCAACGATGTCAAGTCGTTGCGTGGGTTCGAATCCCACACTCACTGCCAAGTTTCGTAAGTGTCAGCAAGAGAAAGTCACGCTATAAAGGTTTCTTCGAAGGACTGATATAGTAGAAGGTGATGGGTTCAACTCCCACCCGCGGGGAACTGCGGAGGCCTGTAACGGAGGCAAACTGGACCGGTATCTCAAGTGACTTACCGACTCCCGTCCGGACTTGTATAATCGGGTGAATGGTGCTGATAACGTGGCGGCACTACTTACGAATCCTTTTTGCTCGGATAGTTAAATGGTATAACGGCCGCTTGATAAGCGGTTATTCCAAGTTCAATTCTTGGTCTGAGCACCATATTATGGTTTGCAATGCAACAAACAGTTGCACTAAGTAAAAATGCACTACTAGTAGTATGACCTATTACTAGTGGTCTTTTTTTACTTAGGAGTAATAATGAAGAAAATTTTAGTAACCACATTATTGGCACTAGCCGCTACAACCTCTATGGCACAGACATCTGTGACCTTGGGCGGTGCAGTAGCAGAAGCAGACTCAAACGGTCAAGAAACTGTAAGAACCAGCATTATGGTTCGAACTGCGTTGGCCAAAGGGTTTGCTGGTGATATTGGTGTGATCAATAGTCGCAACAATACCACCCAAGCAACCTCAGTTCGCCAAGAAGTTGGTGTCACTGCTGTTGGGTTTGAAACCAGCGTATTGACAGCCAATGTCAGAACTGCTGTGGGTGTCAAGAGTGTGTCAGGCGCAGATCGCGTTGAGTATTACTCAGTTGAACCTGGTGTTAACTTCAAAGTCACATCTGATTTGACTGCTCGTGTTGCCTATCGCTTCCGCGATTCATTCAGCAACGCTGACGCCGATCGCAGTGATACCATGCGTTATGGTTTGTCATATGCCTTGACTAAGAAAGACACCATTGGTGTCATGTATGACGTTGTTCGCAAGGACGGCGCAGAAAAAGCATATAACTTCAGTTATACTCGCAGTTTCTAATCTAGAGTCAATCTAGTTCAAAGCCTGCAAGTATGCAGGCTTTTTTTTTGGTAGTGTAGCATAGCGGCTAATGCACCTCCTTCATACGGAGGCTATCGTAGGTTCGAGTCCAACCACTACCACCATCGGTCCTTAACTCAATTGGATAGAGTGCCAGTCTTCGAAACTGGAAGTTGGGAGTTCGAATCTCTCAGGACCGGCCAATCAGCGTCGTGGAGTAGACCTGGGCATTGGTTCTCGACGACTTAAGATATAAAGTGTTCGAGCGGTGTGTCCTCGACTGCAATCAAGCCAGAATTTTTTTGCAACTTTTTCACTGGTAGTGGCAATTACCACTAGATCTTTGGCATCATAGACTGTATAATAGCGAACATTGCCTCGCAGTTCCGTGATGATAGTTGATGACATAGCATATTTACAATGGCGTCGTTAGTTTAGTGGTAAAACCGCGGGTTGTGATTCCGCTATCATGAGTTCGATTCTCATACGTCGCCCCAAAACAAGCCCTCTGTAGTTTAACGGTAAAACAGCGGATTTATACCCCGTAGCGCCAGATAAGCGGCTGATGTGAGTTCGACTCTCGCCGGAGGGACCAGTATATGCTCGAGTGGTGGAATAGGTAGACACAGGAGACTTAAAATCTCCCGTCGTAAGGCGTGCCGGTTCGAGTCCGGCCTCGAGCACCAAGTTTTGCATTTAGACCCCGGTGGACGAACTGGTAGAGTCACTTGGTCGAGAACCAAGAGAATAATATTGGGTTATTTGCGGGTTCGAATCCCGCCCGGGGCACCAATAGTCCACTAAGTGGGCAATTTTTTTAAATAACAGCATGAGTGAAAAATATGATGTGGAAATTGACCTACGCGGATTAACTTGTCCATTGCCGGTCATACGAGTCAAAAAGGCACTGGAAAAACTAGAGCCAGGGCAGACTCTGCATGTGTTGGCCACTGAAGAAAATGCCCGTAGAGACTTGCCTTACTTGGCAAAGAAATTGGGTCACGAAATGCTGGAAGACTATCAGAATTCAAATCGAGAATTTGTGTTTGTGTTTCGGCGCGGTGCTTAGGTAAAATCTTGCACCAACTGTTGATAAGTTGGCATACAATCAGGATTAGACTTTTGACGTATGGTTAAACTTGTGCAGACACGTCGTGTAATTCTATTAACAATATTGTGGGGCGGCGATACTTGAACAATATTCCAACCTTGTAAGTGAGCACTAGCAACTAAATCAACTTCGTTGTGTTCATAAAAGGTGTATTTGCTGTTGGCTTGACTATCACGTTGATATTCTTTTTTTGTCTTGGGTTGATACCAATTCATTAAACTTTCACGACCACCAGCAATGTGATTGATTTTAGCCATGTCGTTGCTGGCAGTATATTCAGTAGGGTCACCATCAGAATGAATTGCAGATTCTCTGTCTATGGCAGTATAAAAAATTTCACCGTATTTGACAAAATAATTTTTCTTGTCAAGTAATTCCAGCAATGCTGTGTTAACGTGCTGTTCAATATTCAAACGCAAACGAAAACTTTTGTCGCCCATAAAGTTTTCCTTTTTGGTTTTTTCAATCCAATGGTGTGCGTCAACTGTCAAAGGTCCAGATTCAATCTCAATTGGTCTAAAGTATCCCATATCTTTATTTACTTCCCACTGTAGCAAATGTGGTCATTGCGGCGGATTGAAAATCCGAAGAAACAGGTTCGATCCCTGTCGGTGGGACCATGCTCTTGTAGTTAAATGGCATAACACAGTCTTGGTAAGACTGAATTTCAAGTTCGATTCTTGGCTAGAGCACCAGCATTTTTGTGACTAAGTATCCCAGCAAATTTTACTGGAGAGAAAATGGCCATTTACCGATATCGAGATAAAACACCCAGATGGAATGCCGCTGATTCTTATATTGCAGACTCAGCCACAGTGATCGGAGACTGCGAGTTAGGACCAAATGTCAGTGTTTGGCCGGGTGCAGTATTACGCGGCGACAATGCCACTATCACTGTCAGCGAAGGTTGTAACATACAAGACAACGCAGTAATTCACACTGATCCGGGTTACCCAACAGTATTAGAAAAGAATGTCAGCATTGGGCACATGGCCATGATTCATGGTGCCACTGTAGGTGAAAATTCCATGGTTGGCATGCAGGCAGTGATTCTCAATGGTGCCAAGATTGGACGCAATTGCATCATTGGTGCCAATGCCATCGTTGCACAAAACAAAGAAATTCCTGACAATAGCCTGGTAGTTGGCAACAGTATTGTCAAACGCGAAACCACTGAACGAGAAATCAACTACATACTTGGCATTGCTTTTGGTTACCAAGAAAAGATTGCAGACTACCAAAAGTTAGAGAGGATTGATGTTTAATCAGCATCTCAATGAGAATAATGTTGGGTATTTTAAACACCTAAGTCATGCCGTGGTGTTGGCTGTGATGAGTATGACAGCAGGAATTGTGTTTTTAATTCATGCTGTGTTTCCTTTTGTGTTTACACAAACCGGCAGCAACT
>Ga0315909_10002792_pt1 | contig 22034 bp, 18 predicted proteins | sample LakEriMetagenome_11_FD_203527 | JGI IMG/M metagenome (GOLD analysis project Ga0315909, IMG submission 203527) | Freshwater fungal communities from buoy surface, Lake Erie, Ohio, United States - Buoy 2 MA125 | ecosystem: Environmental > Aquatic > Freshwater > Lake | place: USA: Lake Erie, Ohio...
TTTACATTTCCCATACTGTCCTGGTGCGCCAATTCACCCGATAGTACGTAGCTGATGATCTCCATATTTTGATGACCATGTTTTCCAAATCCCTTACCAGGAGCTACTCGATCTTCATTAATAACCAATAAATTTCCCCATCCCATAAACTGAGGATCGTAATAACTCGCAAATGAAAATGAGTGATAGCTCTTGAGCCAGCCATGATCGGCAAGACCACGTTCGTCAGATTTACGAATTTTTAACATAGAAATAGTAGTATCAAAAAAATGAAATTTTTAACATGCCTGCTAGCAGGTTACACAGAAATAAAATGCTGACGGTAATAGCGCAGTTCTTCTACCGATTCGCGTATATCTGCTAATGCCGTATGCAGTTGGTGTTTTTTGAAACCCGCAATTAATTCTGGCTTCCAACGTCGGCATAATTCTTTGAGAGTGGATACGTCAATATTCCGGTAATGGAAAAAATCTTCTAATGTCGGCATATGGCGCGCCATAAAACGACGATCCTGACAAATCGAATTGCCACACATCGGTGATTTACCCGCTGGAACATACGCTCGCAAAAAATCTATCATCTGTGCCGATGCCTGCTCTTCGGTCGTTGTGGATGCCTTGACTCTATCGATCAGGCCGGAACGGCCGTGTGTTCCTTTATTCCATGCATCCATGCCGTCCAAGATCTGATCTGTCTGATGAATAGTAAAAACCGGGCCCTCAGCAAGCACGTTCAGTTCCGCATCCGTAACTATGGCTGCAAGCTCAATGACCCGATCAATGTCAGGGTTTAGGCCTGTCATTTCCATATCGATCCAGACCAGATTCATTTCATTGGGAACAGAGGGTAACGATAGGTGGGTTGGCCCCTGATCGACTTCTGGTGCTTGTGACATAATCTGCTTTCTGGTTGGTTAAATCAGCACTTAAACAATAGTTACTATTTTCTCACATGGATCCTCAAAGCTTTTCTTTGCTGTTTGCCGCCTTTGTTGTGGCCACCCTGATAATCAAAATGTGGCTGGCGTCCCGCCATATACGCTATGTTTCACAGCATCGCGCCTCGGTACCCGACCAATTCGCGCAAAAAATTCCACTGGTCGCTCACCAAAAAGCGGCAGATTACACCATCGCTAAGACCCAGCTAAAGCTAATACTTTTAGTGGTCAATGCGGCTGTACTTATAGGCTTTACGCTTCTGGGTGGTCTGCAATGGGTGTCACAAGCCATCATTCAGTTTACTGGCCCGGGCATGCTGTATCAAATCGGGCTCATTGCCGCAGTCGCGATTATTTCTTCAATCATTGACTTGCCGCTGGATTACTACAAACAATTCCGTCTGGAAGAAAAATTCGGCTTTAATAAAATGACGCCAGGCTTATTTTTTTCAGACATGCTCAAGCACAGTTTGATAGGTGCGTTAATTGGCATACCACTTATTTGGGTCACACTGACCGTTATGGAACAGGCCGGCTCGCTGTGGTGGCTGTATGCCTGGCTAATTTGGTGCGGCTTTCAGGTATTGATGCTGGGTCTTTACCAAAATCTGATTGCACCTTTGTTTAATAAATTCACACCCCTCGATGACGATAGCCTTAAAAACCGTATCGAAGGCTTAATGCAGCGCGTGGGTTTTGCCAGCAAAGGCTTGTTTGTTATGGATGGTTCGCGCCGCAGCGCGCATGGTAATGCCTATTTCTCAGGATTTGGTTCAGCCAAACGTATCGTTTTTTTCGATACTCTGCTCTCGCGACTCGCTCCTAGTGAAATCGAAGCTGTGCTTGCTCATGAACTAGGCCATTTCAAACTTAATCATGTGATTAAGCGTATAGGCGTCATGTTTCTTATTTCATTAGGATTTTTAGCACTGCTGGGATTCTTGAAAAATCAACCTTGGTTTTATCTGGGCTTGGGTGTCATGCCCATGATGGATGCAAGTAATGATGCGATGGCACTGATTTTGTTTATGTTTGCTCTGCCTGTATTTACTTTTCTGTTCTCACCTTTGCTATCTATATCGTCACGCCAGAATGAATTCGAAGCAGATGCTTTCGCCGCTAAACACAGTAATTCTCAGGATCTGATTTCAGCATTGGTTAAATTATATGAAGACAATGCATCAACGCTAACGCCCGATCCGCTGCATTCTGCATTTTATGATTCCCATCCCTCTGCCAGCGCGCGCATACAACGCCTGCTAGCGATTTGATCACAGCATGAATCGGGACTATCTGCTCCAACAATCCTGCCGTCACCTGGAGCAGGCCGCTACGCCAGAAAGTATCGAGCAAGCTCTGACTCTCTTGCCGAACTGGGCGGTGGAGCACGATCTGCTTGTACGTACATTTCGGTTTACTGATTATCATCAGACCTTAGCGTTTGTGAATGCCATCGCCTCTATCATTCACCTGGAAGACCATCATCCTGAACTCGTCGTGGGCTATAACCGCTGCACGGTTCGCTACAACACGCATTCTGTTAACCATGGCAAAGGTGGCTTGTCTGAAAATGATTTCATCTGCGCCGTAAAAATCGATGATGTATACGATCATCAATTTTGCTAATTTATGACAGAACTTGATGGCCTGATCGTTGCTGCACATGGCAGACACTATCTGGCAAAGTCTGCAGACAAGTTCTACCTGTGTGTCACGCGTGGGAAAAAAAATGATGTCGCCACTGGCGACCGTGTGCTCTTCAAGCAAACTTCACCCGATCAGGGTGTAATAGAAAAAATCCTACCTCGTACCACCCTGCTTTACCGTTCAGATCAATACAAATCAAAACTACTAGCTGCCAACGTTAGTCAATTATTGATAGTCGTAGCCACCGAACCGGGATTTAGCGATGATTTGATTTCACGATCGCTAGTGGCAGCTAACGCCACAGGTATTTCAGCACACTTACTGTTAAATAAAACCGATCTCGAAGCACGCTTACCTGCTGCACGCGAACGTTTAAAACTTTATGCGGGATTGGGTTACAAGGTGCACGAACTCAGCGCTCGCCAACATCCCGAAGATACCCGGGCCATGCTGTTGCCGTTACTAACCGGCCAGAGCACAGTGCTCATAGGTCAGTCGGGTATGGGGAAATCATCGCTGGTTAATTTGATGGTGCCCGATGCCGACATGGCTGTAACTGAAATCTCGCAACGATTAGACAGCGGTAAACATACAACCACGTTTACCCGTTTGCTGGAATTGGACGACAACAGCAGCGTCATCGATTCACCGGGCTTTCAGGAATTTGGTCTGTATCATTTATCTGAAGGTATGCTGGAACGAGCCTTCCCAGAATTTGAATCCCACCTGGGAAATTGCCGTTTTTATAACTGCCACCATATCAATGAACCTGATTGCGCCCTGCTCGCGGCTGTCAAAGCGGGCCAAATCAATACAACTCGGCATGAACTCTATCGCCAGTTGTTGCATGAAGCATCACAGAAACTGCATTGACCCCCGTTAGGGCTGCCCAGAAACAAGCAAAGCCCTTATAATCAAATGAGTTAATACGATACGGTGGCTTCCAGCCGGAGCTGCCGTTTTTCATTTATGGCAATAAAACATTATCTGCAATTTGCCGACTTCACGCTCGATGAGTATGAGTATCTGATCGAGCGCACGAAGATCATCAAACGCAAATTCAAGAACTACGAGCCCTACCATCCATTGTTGGATCGTACGCTGGTGATGGTGTTCGAAAAAAATTCCACACGCACGCGTTTATCCTTTGAAGCTGGTATGCACCAGCTGGGCGGTGCTGCCATTTACCTTAATACCCGTGATAGTCAACTTGGCCGCGGCGAACCAGTCGAAGATGCCGCACAAGTTATGTCCCGCATGTGCGACATCATTATGATTCGCACTTTTGGCCAGGAAATAATTAATCGTTTCTCTACTAATTCACGCGTACCGGTGATTAATGGTTTAACTAATGAATATCATCCCTGTCAGGTCTTTGCTGATGTTTTTACATACATAGAGCACCGCGGCTCCATTACAGGCAAAACAGTCGCTTGGGTAGGCGATGCGAATAATATGCTTTACTCCTGGCTGCAAGCCGCTGAAGTGTTTGGCTTTCATCTCAACGTATCCACGCCCGAGGGGTATGACATTAATCCAGCGTTAGTATCGTCCGACAATCAGCGTTACACCGCATTTAAGAATCCCTCCGATGCATGCGTAGGTGCTGATTTAGTCACTACGGATGTCTGGACTAGCATGGGATATGAAGAAGAAAATGCCGCACGTTTACATGCCTTTGACGGCTGGATAGTCGATAGCGCCAAAATGAAGCGTGCCAACAAAGATGCTTTGTTTATGCACTGCCTGCCAGCGCACCGCGGTGAAGAAGTATCCGCTGAGGTGATCGATGGACCCCAATCAGTGGTGTGGGATGAGGCAGAAAATCGTTTGCATGTACAAAAAGCTTTACTAGAATATTTAGTACTAGGCAGGATCTGACCACTCTGCCGCAGTTTGCTTATTACCGCGTTGTACAGCTACGCTGACTCGCCATAAACTCACTAAAAATCAGCATCTCCCTAATTCGTTAGAACTTCAAGGAAAGCTAGAAAATGAGCGACATCAATAAAGTCGTCCTCGCCTATTCAGGCGGACTGGATACCTCTGTCATTCTTAAGTGGCTGCAGGATAACTATCACTGCGAAATCGTTACCTTTACCGCCGATCTGGGTCAGGGTGAAGAGCTGGAACCCGCACGCGCCAAAGCGCTGAAATTCGGCATCAAGCCAGAGAATATTTATATTGATGATGTGCGAGAAGAATTCGTGCGTGATTTTGTATTTCCTATGTTCCGCGCAAATACGGTGTATGAAGGCGAATATTTACTGGGTACATCGATAGCACGTCCACTAATAGCTAAGCGCTTAATCGATATCGCGCGTGAAACGGGTGCTGATGCTATTTCGCACGGTGCTACAGGCAAAGGTAATGATCAGGTTCGTTTTGAATTGGGTGCGTATGCACTCATGCCTAATGTGAAAATCATTGCGCCCTGGCGCGAGTGGGATTTGCTCTCACGCGAAAAATTACTCAAGTATGCAGAAGATGCCGGTATAGATATCGACATGAAACACAAAAAAGGTGGCGCACCCTACTCTATGGATGCAAATCTGCTGCATATCAGTTTTGAAGGACGTCACCTGGAAAATCCTGGTGCAGAAGCAGAAGAAGCTATGTGGCGCTGGACGGTTAGCCCAGAAGCTGCACCTGATGCAGCAGAATATCTGGATGTCGAATTTGAACACGGCGACATCGTTGGTTTAAATGGCAAATCACTGTCACCTGCAGCAGTACTGACTGAATTAAACCGACTCGGTGGCATGCATGGCATAGGACGACTTGATCTGGTCGAAAATCGTTACGTTGGCATGAAATCACGCGGATGTTATGAAACCCCTGGCGGCACCATCATGCTGCGTGCGCACCGTGCCATAGAATCTATCACTCTCGACCGTGAAGTAGCGCACCTTAAAGATGATTTGATGCCGCGTTACGCATCGCTGATTTATAACGGCTACTGGTGGTCGCCCGAGCGTGTTGCACTACAAGCACTGATCGATCACACACAAACCAATGTCAATGGTTGGGTGCGCTTGAAACTCTACAAGGGCAATGTAATTGTTGTGTCGCGCGACTCCAAGACAGACTCACTATTTGATCAAACGATAGCCACATTTGATGAAGATGGCGGCGCGTATGATCAAGCTGATGCTGGTGGCTTTATCAAACTCAACGCCCTACGTATGCGTATCGCTGCCAATGCCCGCATTAAGCGTGGAAAATAATAATCAAAAAATAAAGGAGTTTTCATGAGCACTCAATTTGATCATGCATCCGTCGTCAAGAAATCAAATATTTTCTTTGATGGGAAATGTATTTCACACACCGTTATTCTGGCTGATGGAACCAAAAAATCGGTAGGCGTGATTTTGCCGTCGACACTAGTATTTAACACTGGTGTGCCAGAAATCATGGAAATTACAGCAGGGAAGTGTAGAGCGCGCATAAAAGGCGAGGATGACTGGACAATCTATGAAGGTGGACAGAGTTTTAGCGTGCCTGGTAATTCTAGTTTTGAGATCGACGTGTCCGAGCCGGTGGATTATGTTTGCCACTTTGGATAATGGATTTGCCCTTATCCCGGTGCCCCTGGGATAAGGAATTTTTTAGATCACAACGGGCTCTATCTCTAGCGTCACTCCAAAACGCAGACGCACATCCTCGTGTATCGCATGTGCCAATTTCAATATATCTGCACCGCTTGCTCCACCGCGATTAATCAGTACCAGCGCCTGCTTTTCATGCACACCAGCTGCGCCCAACGATCTACCCTTCCAGCCGCACTGATCTATCAACCAACCCGCCGCCAGTTTGATGCTGCCATCGGCCTGAGGGTAGCTCACTAGCTGAGGGTATTTTTCTTTGAGAGCGCCGTGTATTTCATGAGCGACGAAAGGATTTTTAAAAAAACTTCCTACGTTACCAATTACAGCAGGGTCTGGCAGCTTGCGGTGGCGTATGGCAATCACCGCTTCTGAAATTTCAAACGCCGACGGTGTAATCAATCCTCTTGCTGAAATTTCATTAGCCAACTCGGAATAACTCAGATTCGGTTGCCATGATCGTGGAAATGAAAAACTCACCTCGAGTATCACGGCGCGATTGCGTAATTCATGCTTAAAGATACTATCGCGGTAACCAAAGCGACAGGCATCGCGATCAAGCACGCACACCTCACCGGTAGCAAAATCAAAGTAGGTCAGTGAATGAAAAAAATCTTTGAGCTCGCTACCGTAGGCCCCGATATTTTGTATGGGTGCAGCGCCCACACTGCCAGGTATCAATGAGAGATTTTCTAAGCCAGGCAAGTTTTGATTTAGTGTCCACTGAACAAATGCATGCCAGTTTTCACCTGCTTGCGCACGTACAATAGTGTAATTGTCATCTTCGCCTACAACTATTTTTCCTTGGTTTACCAGGTGCAGCACCAAGCCATCAAAATTGCTACTTAAAACAAGATTGCTTCCACCCCCAAGCACTAAGCGAGGCAATGTCGATAAACTCTGGTCGGCACGAACCGCCTGCAGATCAGCGTAAGAAGATACTGGCAAATAAGCAGTGGCTGAGGCTGCAATACCTAGCGTATTTAGCGCCTGCAATGGCTTATGGAGAACGATCGCTGGGACCCGTGGAGTAGCGGTATTCATAGTCAGCTGATTATACCGGCGGGCTGCTGCAGAAAAAAATTCGGCTAAAATATGCAGCATTCAGGAGGAACACCCCATGCCATCATTTGACGTCGTATCCGAAGCGGATCAGGTTGAAGTAAGAAACGCAGTTGATCAAGCTAACAAAGAAATTACTACGCGCTTTGATTTTAAAGGCAGCGATGCTCGCGTCGAACAAAAAGAACATGAACTAACCGCTTATGCCGATAGTGATTTTCAACTCGGTCAGGTTCGTGATGTACTCACTGCAAAAATGACTAAGCGAAATGTAGATGTACGCTTTCTTGATTTGGGCAAGGTAGAGAAAATCGGCGGGGACAAGGTTAAGCAAGTTATCAAGATCAAAAATGGTATTGAAACTGAATCAGCCAAGAAAATTCAGCGCATTATCAAAGACAGTAAAATTAAAGTTCAAGCGAGTATTCAGGGCGATGCACTGAGAGTCACTGGCACCAAACGCGATGATTTACAATCGACGATCGCTTTGCTCAAAAAAGAAGTCACCGACCTACCGCTAGAATTTAATAATTTCCGTGACTAAGCCATCACAATTATAAAAAAAGGCCATGCAATTGCATGGCCTTCGTTTTTTCTGATGTGAGAAAAATTAATCTCTCTTGGAGAGTCTTCGCTGTCGTACCGCCTGCGCAAGACCATCCAATACTCCGATACTGCTTTCCCAGTCGATACAACCATCCGTGATGGACTGACCGTAGGTGAGCTGTTTACCAGCGACCAGATCCTGACGGCCTCCGATCAAATGTGATTCGATCATGACACCAATAATGCGGTCATCGCCAGAGGCTACCTGTTCCGCAATGTCAGCACATACGGGCACTTGATTTTCTGGTTTTTTAGAGCTGTTCGCGTGCGAAGCATCAATCATTAAATGGGAAGCTAAACCAGACGCTGCGATATCTTTGCACGCTGCATCAACACTCGCTGCATCGTAATTAGGTGCCTTACCGCCACGGAGGATGATATGACAATCTTCATTGCCATTGGTCGACACAATCGCCGAATGGCCCGCTTTGGTTACTGATAAAAAGTGATGTGGTTGCGATGCGGCTTTGATAGCATCCACGGCAATTTTGATATTGCCATCGGTGCCATTTTTAAAACCTACCGGGCACGATAATCCAGAGGCTAATTCACGGTGGACTTGCGATTCAGTGGTTCGAGCACCAATGGCACCCCAACTGATGAGATCCGCTATGTATTGCGGGCTGATCACATCGAGAAATTCACTACCCGCTGGCAATCCTAATTCATTGATGTTCATGAGTAGTTCACGCGCGATACGTAAACCCTCATTAATCTGGAAACTACCGTCGAGATGAGGATCGTTAATCAATCCTTTCCAACCAACGGTTGTGCGTGGCTTTTCAAAGTACACGCGCATAACGATTTCCAAATCGTCTTTCAATCGCTCTCGTTCGACGACTAACCGATGGGCATACTCCATCGCAGCTTTGGTGTCATGAATAGAACAGGGTCCAATGACAACCAACATACGATCATCTTGACCGTGCAAAATGCGATGCAATGCAGTGCGCGCATTTGCCGTAACAGTGGCAATTTTTTCTGAACATGGAAATTCTCGGATCAGATGCGACGGCGGCGTCAGCTCCTTCAATTCTCTAATCCTCAGGTCGTCGGTACGTGGCATGGTCTCTCCAGGAATGTTTCGCTTAAAAACAAAAACCGCCATTCCTGGCGGTTTTTAAGATTCGGTTCGCTGCGCTTCTCAATGAACTTACCGCTTCTCCACCGCCGATAGGCTGGAATAGCTAAAATAAAATTCAAAGAAAAAATTCAGCTTCTGCATGATTATTTCATCGGAAATGCCAATCAGAAGTTGGATGGTGCTACAAATCTTCGTACTTGGCAAGTCGCGTTATCTAATCGGTAATAGTATGTAGCTTCAGGCCGTTCCGCCTACGGTCAGCTCTTCTATCCGTAATGTCGGCTGCCCAACACCTACAGGCACGCTTTGGCCATCTTTCCCGCAGGTGCCTATACCCGAATCGAGACGCATATCGTTGCCTATCATGGAAACTCGGTTGAGCACATCAGGGCCGTTACCAACCAGTGTGGCACCCTTAACCGGATACGATAATTTGCCGTCCTCTATCATCCAGGCTTCGCTGGCTGAAAAAACGAATTTACCGTTGGTGATGTCAACCTGACCACCTCCAAAATTAACGGCATACAAACCGTGCTTTACTGATTCAAGGATTTCTTGTGGATCGCGCTGGCCAGCCAACATATAGGTGTTGGTCATGCGTGGCATGGGCAAATGTGCATACGATTCACGTCGTCCATTACCCGTTGGCGTCATTTTCATCAGGCGCGCGTTCAGGGTGTCTTGTATGTAGCCTCGCAAAATGCCATCTTCAATCAGCGTGGTGCATTGCGTGGCGTTACCTTCATCATCGACATTCAGTGAGCCGCGACGATCGGCAATGGTGCCATCGTCTACAACAGTGACCCCACGCGCAGCAACACGCTCACCGATGCGGCCAGAAAACGCACTCGAACCCTTGCGATTGAAATCACCCTCTAAACCATGGCCAATTGCTTCATGCAGCAACACGCCGGGCCAGCCTGGGCCTAAAACTACGGTCATGGGGCCGGCAGGCGCGGGGCGCGAATCTAAATTCACTAGGGCTGAGTTCACCGCTTCGCTGGCATATTTTTCAATCAGCTCTTCGGAAAAATGCGAAAGGTCATAACGACCACCGCCACCGGAAGTACCCATTTCACGACGACCATTTTGTTCTGCAATAACGGTCAATGACAAACGTACCAATGGACGAATATCAGCCGCAATAACCCCATCGCTACGCACTACCAAGACAACGTCCTGCTCACCCGCGAGCCCCGCCATTACCTGAACAATGCGTGGGTCTTTAGCGCGTGCGATACGTTCAATTTTTTCCAGTAGCTGTACCTTAGCCGTTGCATCCATTGATACAAACGGATCTTTGGGTAAATACAAGGATCGTGCACCCGCTGGCTTTACGCGAGAAGCTACTTTGATTTTGCCTGCGCCCTGACGCGCGATAGTGCGGGTTGCTGCGGCAGCATCCATCAATGCGCGTTGGGAGATTTCATCAGAATAAGAAAACGCAGTTCGCTCACCAGAAACAGCTCTGACACCTACGCCCTGATCGATGGAAAAACTACCTGTTTTAACTATTCCCTCTTCCAGGCTCCAGCTCTCGCTGCGCGTAAACTGAAAGTACAAATCAGCGTAATCGACTTTATGAGTGAATATCGATCCCAGTACTTTCAATAAATCGCCTTCATCGAGGCCATTAGGCGTTAGAAGGACATCGCGTGCTGCCTTGTGGGTGGTGAGATTGGGTTCAATAAGTTTCATAGGATGATTTAGCTAAGTGAGGCACAAAGACAAGAAGCTTGATGATACTGGATCGCCCTGATTCTCGCTGCAGGTAGAGATCAAGACTAACGGCAATTGAGCAGGCCTGAGAGCATCCCACAAATGCTGCCAAAAGAATCACAGTCGTCGGTGGCTTAGCGCTGGCAAACTGGCTCGTATACTCGCGCTCTGCGCCAGATCGAGTTCGCCCATCACCACGCCTGCACCCTCGGATTTCTGTATCAGTATGTCACCCCAAGGGTCTACCAGCATGCTATGGCCCCAGGTGCGGCGGCCCGTCACATGCTTGCCACCCTGAGCAGCGGCCAAAACAAAGCACTGATTTTCAATGGCACGAGCTCTGAGCAGGATTTCCCAATGCGCTCGCCCTGTTGTATACGTAAAGGCGGCGGGAACAACCATCAAATCGCATGTCCCCATGGCTCTGTAGAGCTCGGGAAAGCGCAGGTCATAGCAGATGGACAATCCCACCTTGAGCTGATCTGCCTGAAGTACAGCAACGTCATCCCCCGCCAATATAGTTCGTGACTCATCGTAGGTTTCCTGATCACGAGAAAAACCAAACAAATGAATCTTGTCATAGTGGACTGCCAGTTGACCCTTTGGATTGTAGGCCAGCAGCGTGTTACGAACCTTGCCCTGCTCGCCCGAGACCAGAGGAATAGTTCCTCCCACCAGCCAGACTGCGCACTCGCGCGCCATTGATGCCATGAAATCCTGCAAGGGGCCATCACCCAGTGGCTCTGCATGAACGAGCTTGTCGGTATCGTGTTGGCCAAGTATGGCCCAGTACTCTGGTAACAGAATTAACGAAGCACCACGTGCTGCAGCCTCTCGTATGGCACTCGCTGCTGCCTGCATGTTTTCTGCAGGATGCGGGGTCGACACCATCTGTACGGCAGCAACCTGTATTTTTTTCTGTGTGTTCATAATTCAGGGTTGCGCAGGCTTGTCTGTCTCTGTGGAAGGTAGCTTGCGTTTTGCCGCTGATTTTTTCACGATAGGATCTTTCCAGGGTCCAGTGACTTGATAATCTTGTGTGAGTGCTTGTGACAAAGGGCTACGCAAAAATAGCTGCGCTAAAAATGAACCCAAACCAATCACAGGATTGACAGCCAATCCATACACTACCGAGGCTCCACCAGCATTCAACTCAGGAATGACAACGACATTTAGATTTTGGGTTTCTTCATTTAAATCGACTGTTCCATCCATGAGCACAACGGCATTGACTCCGCGCATTTTGAATGTATCGGTTTTTAGCACACCCCGAGTAATTGTCGCAGTACTGGCCATGCTATCAAATGCAAAACCATCAGAAAAAATATCCCGGAAATCCAGCGTTAGTCGTCGTGGTAGTGATTGTAAGCTCATCACATTCAATAGTTTTGCTACGCCTGGATCCGCTTTCAGAAACTGTCCCGCCGCAATTTTCATGCTGAGATTTCCTGCAAGGGTAGGAAAATCAAATGAGGCAGGCGAACCTTTCCAACTGATCTCTCCTTCAATTCGCCCCTTACCTCCGCGCAGGGTTTTTTCAAATCCTATCCTGTCCAGCATACGGCCTGCGTCGTTGATTTCCATTTCGTAAATCAACGTCGATAGACTATCGGCCCCAGACACTTGCCACTTGCCTGTTGCGCGCAAAGTCGCATCAGGATTAACTATCACCAGCTTACTAATACGCCACTCTCTGCCAGGCCCTAGCCCTGCATTGGTTGCGCTTAACTCAAGCCGGCCAAGACGCATACTTCGCAGTTCAAAATTATCAGCAACAATATCTAAGCCTGGCAAATCACGTGACGTTTTTTTTCCGCTTAATAGCTCGGTTACCTCCGAGGCATCTGACTGAGGAATAATCAAGGACGTGAAATTAGCTGTGAATTTTCCTGCGCCTCGCTCAAACCAGGGGTCATCCCATGTGGCGTGCCCATTCGCCTGATCAGAGTAGATATTAAATTGCCAGCCGTCTCGCTGGCGAGACGCTCCTAGTACTGCGTTAGTCAGAATTCGATCGGCCAATATCAATTCATTGCTTCGTATACCTATCGTGTCAGGTGAGACAAAACTGTTGTAATCCATTGCGGCAGGACCACTTTCAGAACTCACCGATTGGTCGCTCGTTAAGAATGTAATCGCAGAGCGCCAGGCATCAATATCGAGAGACGGTAAATTAATATTGATACCTAAACCACTCTCTGGCTGGGGAGGAGGCATATTCACACCGATTCCTCCACGCGCTAGCTTCCAGGGTGCATTGCGAGAATTAACCCGCTGCCTGGTATAGCGCGCAGCCATATTTTTTCCTAAGGTAATTCTGATTTCATCTTGCTGAATCGTAGGATCAAGCGTGGTTAAAGGAGATAGTCCAAAACGCAGAGGCATAGAATCATTTACAGACTTGGCAAGTGGCGCAGGCAAATCAAGCGCTACGCCGACCAGAGATGAATCGATGGTTAGTTCTGGATGCTGATTTTTTATGCGCAAATTGGCTGAGTAACGCGTACTACCAGACATTTTTTTCGTCATTTTTCGTATGCCCGGCGCGGAAAAATGTCGCGCAATTCCATCAACTGTAACCGAACCATCGAGGCGAGCGAGTACGGTTCCGTCTTTCTGCGTGCCACCATTAACAAGGACACTGCCTCCAAGGAATCCACCTTGTACCCCATTGATCTGAAAACCATGATCAGAAAATGCTACTTCGCCATTCGTATTTTGTAGGCCGGGAATCGATCGCCATAACTGAACTTCATTTCCCTGAAACTTTACACTTCCCTGAACGCTAGGCTGCAAACCATCTGACAAAGGTAATTGCATTTGCAAACCTAATCGAGCGTTACCTGTTGCTTTAGCCTCATCGAGCAAACCATCTATCCAAGATGAGACTGGGGTAGTGTTAACAAATCCCAGCATGGACTGCAGTGGCCCATTTGCGCTGCCACTCAATTCAAGCATGCTACGCGTTGACAGGTAATCAGGAATCAAAGCCTCTACTGCCGAAATCTGTACCCCTGAAATACGGGCACTATCGGCATGAACATGTATGCGTGTTTGGTCCAACGCCAGTGTGCCTTGAATATCATCTATACGAGGCCAAAGCGGTGTTTTTTTATCCTGGGCTAATTCAAGTGGCGCTGGATTGAGCTTGCCATCACGAATACGCGCACTAATTTTGAAAATACCTTGCGATTTTTCACCAGACCGTTTGGGCTGGAATGGAAATTTATCCAATTCACCTTTTATTGAAAGCTGCAGATCATGCGCCTGCCCATCGATGAAGGCACGAGAAATCCAGTCACGCGTAGGATATGGAATATCTGCAGGTAAAAATCCACTCACACTAGTTAATGCTAATGTAGGCACGCGAAGATGCATGTCAATTTCACCCATCTTTCCCTTATTAAGGGGCAAAGGTAGAGTATGTGATGCCTCAAGTGTGCCTTTTAAACCGGATTGAGAGAATTGCATGTCGGTGATTTTTAATGACAGCCGATTTTTATCTCGAAGTGACCACTGGGTAGTCAAAGTAAGTTCTTCAAAGGGTAGCAACGGGTTATTTAGAAAATCAGACACGAAAAAAATAACATTTTTTCCGACGAGCTTAGCCTGCCCTCCATCCTGCGAGGCATCGATTTCACCCGACAAACCTTCAAACCCTGGTAAAGCACTGCGCGCAGTAACATTCGTAGCTGCTGCTCTGGCCGATTGCTGACGTAAAGATAGTTTGGAAAATTTTCCACTCACTCGATAGTTTCCTGCACCAGGGAGATCTCCATCCCAGCTAGCAAGAAAATCATGTAACTGTCCTTGCGGCGCAAACTCTGCAAGCATTTGTCGCTCGTGTACAGATAAAGGTAAATGACCCGCTAAACGTGACAATGCTTCTAAATCAAGCTCCGTAATTTTTATTTCATGACGCTGATTACGACCATCGCGCGAGGCCGTATAAAAATGGTGCGCTGTTGTCGATGGCAATACTTCACCTTCATCTGTTCGCAAAGAAAAATTAGATAAGGTGACCGCATGGCCCTGAGCGCCAAATGACAATATTCTTTGCTTCAATCCAGAAGCAACTTCACCTGCAGATACTCGACCACTGACTTCAACGAGCTTGAGAGGCTCTAGCTCTTCGCCTAGCTGCACAGATAGATTTTTTAGATCAAGATCTGCAGTGACATTGATTATTACTCGATGGTCAAATCGCAACCATGAACGCAGTGCTCCAGTACCACCCGTTAATTTATACGGCCATGTAACGTAAGGCTTCCAAGCTTCCAAATTAGTCTTACGCCAATCAACAAAAAGCTCACCTACCCATTGATCAATATCGGAAACACGATTTGTAAATGCCGGATGCACGAATTCAGCGCGAACATCAATGGGTGCCGCCAATTCTTCCGGAGGAGTTGCGATCAGGGCGACTCTATGAGTACGCCATTGATTTTGAAGTACGAGACTAACTTTGCTTAAAGTGAGATCCGGCGCATCTCTCGAGCGATCCTGCCAGCGTACCCAACCATCGCGAACCACGATTTGATGCTGCGTTAGTAACCACTCTAGTCCACTGCTGTGATCTTGTTTTGTGACATCAATAGCTATTCCACCGACAAATACATTACCGTCTTTGTCTCGCTCGATTTCCAAATCAGGTCGTAGTATTTCCAGCTGGTCCAAACGCAGCTGTGCAGTTAGCGCTGACCACCACGATACCGTAGCTGACACCTCAGGCAAAATCAGTGCACGCTCGCCCTGCTGGTTATAAATGACAAGATCATCAAGACGCAGTCGAGGATTTAAACCACTCCAGTCAGCATAAAGTGCATTGATGGTGACTGGCCTGCTAATGAAGTGGCTGGCAAGCCGCTCAACCTCTGGCTTATAGTGATCAATGTTAGGAAGAATCAGGTAGCGTAGCGATAGAAACGCAGCGCAAAAAGCGAAATAAACTATGACGAGCACCACCAACAGCCAACCGAGGGCATGATGCGTTAGTCGGTTTGCAGATTCGTAACTGGCTAACAGTACACGCCATCCGACGGCTAGCGCACGTGGAACAGAGTACTTAGATTTTGAATCGCTCGACATCGGTCGGCCAGTTCCCTTACTTCGTTAGTATCATGGTTATACGTGAAACTTGACTGCCCTCTTGCCGACGACGCCTACCCTAGCCCCATCAATTGACAACATGACCCTTCTACCGCATATATCCGCAGCAACAGCATCACGATTTCTGCAACGTTGGCTGGGCGCCAGGACTAGCAATGCCGCGGAGTTAGAGCAATTGGCTGAATTATCGCTTGACCAGCTTGATTTTGAACAGTTACTTCACAATCAGTCACAAAAAAACCTGTCATTGCCTGCCGCCATGCGCCGACTGCGCAACTTGCTTGTAGCGGCCATTATTACCCGTGATATCGGCGGAAAAGCCTCTCTAAATGAGGTTTTAAGCGCCATCTCAGGCTTTGCCGAGTTTGCTATACGCACTCACCTTGATGCGCTGTACCAGCAGATGTGCGAAAGACACGGTATTCCAAAGGGAGAAGAGTCCGGACGTTCACAAGAAATGATCGTCATCGGTATGGGCAAGCTGGGGGGAGCCGAACTCAATGTCTCATCCGATATTGATTTGATTTTTATCTATCCCGAGGGCGGAGAAACTCACACTACAGCAGCTGGACAGCAGCCTTTATCGAACCATGAATTTTTCGTCAGGCTAGGTAAAAAACTAATTGCTGATATTGGCGAGGTGACTGAAGAAGGATTTAGCTTCCGAGTTGACATGGCATTACGACCAAATGGCAACTCTGGCCCCTTAGCCGCTAGTCTGAATATGCTAGAGGAATACCTGATGATACAAGGACGTGAATGGGAACGTTATGCCTGGGTAAAAGCTCGCGCACTCACAGGACACGCTGCCGATATCGCGAATTTAGAAACTATCGTTAGACCCTTTGTATACCGTCGCTACTTGGATTTTGGCTCCATTGATGCACTGCGCAGTATGCACGCACAAATACGTGCCGACGTCATCCGGCAAGAAACGCGACATCCGGAGCGCACTACAAATGTCAAACTCGGGCGTGGCGGCATACGAGAAATCGAGTTTCTGGCACAAGTATTTCAGTTGATACGCGGTGGTCGTGATCCAGAATTACGCGACCGCTCTACTCGTAAGACTCTGCTCACATTGTCAGAGCGCCGATTGCTCAGCGTATCAACCATCCAAGAACTAATCGATGATTACGTATTTTTACGTAATCTTGAACACCGCTTGCAATACTTGGATGATGCTCAAACCCATGTGCTGCCCTCATCCCCTGATGATCAACTGATCATTGCACAGATGTCTGGTTTTGCAGATATCTCTGCGATGCACTTTGAAATTCAACGACGACAAAAACGTGTTGCTGAACAATTCGATATTATTTTTATAGAAAAAAATACGAATCAAACTTCAAGTAGCAGCAACGATCTAGCAATTGCCGCACCTGTTTTTGAGGCAATTGATCCTGAAATACTTGCAAATTATCTTGAATCGATCGGATATGACGAGCCAGTTCTTTCGGCGAAAAATTTACTCGACTGCTGGAATTCAACTCGTATCCGATCGCTCTCTGAGCAGCGTCGCTCTCAATTACACAGCCTGATTCGATCCTCACTGCCCATCATCGCTATTCAGAACGAATCTTGCTCTACTACCTTATTACGGCTGCTCGATTTTTTTGAAACTATCGCTCGTCGATCAGCGTATCTTTCGCTCTTGACGGAGTACCCACATACCTTAAAACGCATCATACGGATGATGGCAGCAAGCGAATGGGCGACTAAGTACCTTGCTCGCCATCCGGTTTTAATGGATGAGTTATTAGATGACGACAGCCTTAGAGCAGAGCCTGATTGGACTGAATTTGCAGTCGATTGTCGCCGGCAATTAAACGCTTTTAGCGGCGATACTGAACGACAAATGGATGTGCTGCGCGAACAGCACCACGCACAATTATTTCGCTTATTGGCAAAAGATCTGGACGGATTATTAACGACAGAACGTTTGGCAGATCATTTATCTACGCTTGCTGACATACTGATTGAAATAGCCCTGGAAACCGTTTGGCAAAGCATACCTAATCGACATCGAGAAATACCGCAATTTGCCGTTATCGCCTACGGCAAGCTAGGCGGTAAAGAATTGGGTTATGCATCGGATCTGGATATCATTTTTTTATATGATGACGATCACCCAGAAGCACCGACTATCTACGCTAAATTAGCCCAACGCTTCATTACATGGATGACCAGCCATACCTCGGCAGGAATTCTGTTTGATATAGATATCGCATTACGCCCGGATGGAGCAAGTGGACTACTAGTTTCCTCTTTTGCTGCGTTCGAAAAATATCAGCGCCAATCAGCCTGGGTTTGGGAACATCAGGCACTCACGCGCGCACGATTTTGTGCGGGTGATCAGAACATCGGTGCGCGCTTTGAGCTTTTACGCACAGAATTACTCCGTATGCCTCGGGATAAAATTAACCTGTCTGAGGAAGTACTGGCTATGCGTCAGCGCATGCACGAAGCGCATCCAAATCGTTCAGAATTATTCGATTTGAAGCATGATGCGGGCGGTATGATTGATATTGAATTCATCGTTCAATATCTGATACTTAGCCATGCGTCACATTATCCTGAACTGACTGCTGATATAGGGAATATCGCTCTTTTGAAGTTACTTGGTGACTTAACGTTAATTGATTCGGCACTGGCCGTAACTGTTGCTGATGCCTACCGCCACTTTCGAAAATTACAGCATCAAATACGCTTAAAGGGTGCGGATAAAGCCCGTGTTGAACTTATTCCATCTGTGGAATTATTTCGCAACGCGGTCAAGCAACTTTGGCACGCAGTCATACAAAAATCTACTACGTAATTTGTCATCCTCGTTGCAGATGGACAACGTACTCATCAAGGGGACAAAAATCATTTTTAAAATAATTTATCATTACTAAATTATCTGTATTTTTATACTTCCGAAAGCTGACTATGCTTACCTTTATTTTTCAACGCTTATCCGTAGTATTTGCGGCCATACTCTTGGTTAGTTGCGCATCTGAGAATTCACAAACGGTAGCGCCAAAACAAGTTACCTCAGCCTCGGTCAGTTACAGTGGCCCGAAAAATCCTATCTCGGTTGGTAAATTTGATAATCGATCTACTTTTCTGCGAGGCCTATTTTCAGATGGCGTCGATCGCCTGGGCTCTCAGGCAAAAACTATACTTGTTACTCATTTACAGCAATCGAATCGTTTCGTCGTGCTGGAACGAGAAAATATGTCTGAAATCCAGCAAGAAGCGAAATTACGTAACAAAGAACAAAATCTCAAAGGCGCTCAATTCGTGTTGACGGGTGACATCACAGAATTTGGTAGAAAAGAAACTGGCGATCAGCAGCTTTTCGGTATTCTCGGCCGAGGAAAAACTCAAGTGGCCTATTCAAAAGTCAGTATTAATGTGGTCAATGTCCTGACCTCCGAAGTCATTTTCTCAGTTCAAGGCGCTGGTGAATATGCATTATCTAATCGTGAAATTATAGGTTTTGGTGGAACAGCGGGATATGACTCCACCTTGAACGGGAAAGTACTTGATTTGGCCATACGCGAGGCAGTCAATCGTCTTGTTGAGGGAGTAGAACGTGGTGCCTGGAAACCTGAAAGCTAAATAAGCGCTGATGAATTACCTATAGGTTTTTCTAGAGTAATGACGGAGGCTAACTACCTGATTCAATTAGCCTTGCGTCGCACTACTACGCCCACTCGCCCCAAACTTCGTACTAAACAGCCCTCCTAAGAAAGCCTGACAAATGAAGCATATATTGACTCTCGCAACGCTGTGCTCTGCTTTTTTCTTAACCGCATGTAGTACCAGCAACCAAGGTCTATACCAATGGGGCAGCTATGAGGATCAGGTGTACGCCATGTACACCACTGAGTCCAAAACATCACCTCAGGAACAACTGGCTAAGCTTGAGGCTGATGGAGAAAAGGCACGTGCAGGTAATCGTACGCCACCACCTGGTTATTACGCCCACCTTGGTTATTTGTATTTTGAAACTGGAAATCCCGAGCGAGCCGTGGCTTCATTCCAAAACGAAAAAACGCTATTCCCTGAGTCGCGACCCTACATGGACCGCTTAATTTCCCGATTCAAAAAATAAGGACTGCCGATGAAACAACGTTTTGTTTGTATCGTGATTTTGATTTTCGCTGCGATAGTATCGGGCTGCGCTACTCAAAAATCATATGATTACTCTGCCATCAGGGAGAGTAAACCGCGCTCTATCGTGGTTCTGCCACCGTTGAATTTGTCGCCTGATATTCGAGCTACTTACAGTATGTTGTCTACCGTGACAAGACCACTGGCAGAACTTGGTTACTATGTTTTTCCAGTCGCATTGGTAGACCAAACTTTCCGCGAAAATGGTCTGACTGAGCCGGGAGAAATGCACAATGCATCGCCAGCAAAAATAGCTGAAATATTTGGAGCAGACGCCATACTCTATATAAAGGTTAATGAATATGGTGCAACTTACCGAGTGATTAGCAGTGAAGTTATTGTCTCTGCAAGCGCCGAATTAATAGATGCACGCACTGGTCGCTCACTTTGGACGGGAAGTGCAAAAGCATCAAATTCAGAAAATAAAGACACCGGTGGTAGTGGTATCGTAGGCATACTGGTTACCGCGCTGATACAACAAGTGGCAAACAATATTGGCGACCCAGGTTACCAAGTCGCCCGAACTACAAGCTACCGATTATTTAGTGCGGGACTTTTACCGGGGCCGCGATCACCTAATTACGAGAAATTAGTCGGGCAATAGGCTGCATTGTTTAACGGTCTACCCAAAACTAAGGGCCACATTATCATGTGGCCCTTTTTTATCAACCTACAGCAAAATTAAAAACACATTTATTTCGCACCCATTAACGCAACCGTCGTATCCAACATACGGTTCGAGAAGCCATGTAATCAATTGCCGCTCACGCGGCACTCGATTGTGGCTGCGGCTAACCCTTGCGGGTTACCCTGCGCCGCAATGAATGGGGCTACTTATCTTCTACTTACTTTGCACCCATTAACGCAACCGTCGTATCCAACATACGGTTCGAGAAGCCCCATTCATTGTCATACCAAGAGGTGACTTTGACGAGGCGGCCAGAAACCTTGGTAAGGGTGGCATCAAAATTACTCGATGCAGGGTTGTGGTTGTAATCCACCGAAACTAGGGGATCGGTGTTGTAAGTCAGGATGCCTTTTAGTGGCCCGTCAGCTGCCTCTTTCATGATGGCATTCACTTCGTCAGCCGTTGTATCGCGCGCTGCAATGAAAGAAAGGTCAACGATAGAAACATTAATAGTTGGAACGCGAATCGCAAATCCGTCCAGCTTGCCGTTTAATTCAGGCAGCACCAAACCTACAGCTGCGGCTGCACCTGTTTTCGTTGGGATCATCGATTGCGTAGCTGATCGCGCGCGACGCAAATCTTCATGCATTACGTCGGTCAGTACTTGGTCATTGGTATACGCATGAACCGTAGTCATCAAACCATTCAGTAAGCCTATCTTGTCATGCAAGGGCTTTACTAATGGAGCCAAGCAGTTGGTGGTGCACGACGCATTGGAAATAACCGTGTCGGATGATTTTAGTACGCTCTGATTAACACCAAACACAACTGTGGCATCGACATCTTTACCACCTGGTGCTGAAATAATGACTTTTTTAGCACCGCCCTTGATGTGCGCTGACGCCTTTTCTTTGGTGGTGAAAAAGCCGGTACATTCCAACACCACATCAACGCCCAGTTCGCCCCAGGGGATATCTGCCGGATTGCGCTGCGCGAATACACGTATCTTGTCACCATCAACTATCATATGGTCGCCATCAACAACCACTGTGCCAGGAAATTTTCCATGAGCAGTATCGTAGCGTGTGAGGTGGGCATTTGACTCGGCATTACCCAAATCATTGATCGCAACAATTTGAATATCATTTTTCTTGCCGCCTTCGTAGTGCGCACGAAGCACGTTACGGCCGATACGGCCATAGCCATTGATGGCAACTTTGATGGTCATAAAAATCTCCTGAGACTTTAAATAGAAATTGGGCTCGGTACGGTTCAGTGAAGAATAGATTTAACAGTCGCAACGACGTTCTCGGTCGTGAAACCAAAATGCTTAAACAACAGGCCTGCAGGAGCTGATTCACCAAAGGTATCAATACCCACAACAGCACCATCAAGACCGACATACTTAAACCAGAAGTCGGTGACACCCGCCTCCACCGCTACACGCGGCAAGCCCTTGGGCAGAACGCTCGCCTT